>Ga0209292_1001271_pt1 | contig 31120 bp, 24 predicted proteins | sample GOMGulsemesocosm_2_FD_184634 | JGI IMG/M metagenome (GOLD analysis project Ga0209292, IMG submission 184634) | Methane-oxidizing microbial communities from mesocosms in the Gulf of Mexico - GOM9C Gulf of Mexico (SPAdes) (version 2) | ecosystem: Environmental > Aquatic > Marine > Cold seeps... | reverse complement strand
ATGTGAGTTTGAATTTTCATTCAATATTATAAAAATCTTAATGAAACTTAAATTAATGAGTATTGGGATTTTCATTTTTTTGCATTATTATTTTCGTTTGATGATGTTATAACCATTTCACATATATCTAATAAATGAAAACACAATATAAAACATCTAAATTCGATCATTTGATTTGATTTAATTGAATCAGGTTTAAAATAATAAATATTTAATGAGGCTTGTATTCGAACCTAAAACCGCCCCTTTCAATTCTCATTAAAAAATAAACTCGTTACGAAATATCATGAGGCAGTTAGAAGACCTGACAATTTGCAGGGTACTGCCATCAAGGCAGCTTGACTGGCTTAGCATTAATAACAGCGGCTTAGCTGATGCTATTAACGTTTGTTAATGCCAATAGGTTTGAATGAATCGGGTCAATGCTTAATGACCCTCGTGCTCCTTATAATTCTGATGGCCCAATAATCTCGGCTTCTAAGCGGACGCTATCAACGTTTGTCAGCCAATAGGTTTGAATGAATCGAGTCAATGCTTAATGACCCTTATGTCCTTATGGTCCAATAATCTCGGCTTCTAAGCGGACGCTATCAGCGTTTGCCAGCCAATAGCTTGGAATGAATCGGGCCAATGGCCCTTATGGCCCAATAATATCAGCTTCAAAATGGGCGCTATCCGGTTTCCCCGCTAATAGAGGTGAAAGCTTAGCCATAATGAGTGCAAACTCAGCAGACTCTTTATAATCATTAAAAGTCTCTCTATCTTGCCATTCTTCGTAAAGTAAAAAGCTATTTTCGACATTCACGTCCTCATACAGGGAATACGCTAAGCAGCCTGATAAAGCATGATTACGCGCAACTTCTTCTTCCATGAAATGAACAAACTCAGCTTTATTTTGGGCCTCTACCTTGAGCCTAATTCGGATAACAATCATAACGTCCTCGCTTGTGATATAGTAAAGTTAGTTTACTAAATTATAGTAAGGTAGCTTTACTATAATTTCAAGCCAGTTCCTTATTTATTTTATCCGCTTAAAAAAGACAAGATTAACAACAGAGACCAGAATGAAGGATTTACCCCCAAACCTAATTGAAATGCGCAATAAGAATATTGGTCGTTTATTTCAACGTGCGGCGCGTGCCTATAGTGAGCGCGCCCTAACCTTGCTTCACGAAAAAGGGTTTGATGACATCACCCTCTTTCATACGGCCTTGATCGCAAACCTAGATATTGAAGGCTCGCAAATTACCCTAATGGCGGAAAAAGCAGGCATTACTAAACAAGCCATGGGGCAATTAGCCAACGAATTAGAGATCAAGGGTTATGTGATTAAAAGTAGAGACCCTCAAGATAAACGAGCCTTTCGGGTTAGCTTTACAAATAAAGGGAAAGAGGCGTTAGAAGCCGCATATCAAGTCAAATTGATGATTGAAGCTGAGTACTCAGACAAGTTAGGCGCCCAAAACAACGCACAACTGCGCCAATTACTGGAAAACCTGCTTGAATAACCAGGAACCGAGAATGTTAGGTAAATGAGCGGGGAGTATTATTGAAGTAGCGCTTAAACTCTCGACTAAACTGAGTTGGGCTAGCATAACCTACCAAACTGGCGGCTTCACTCGCTCGTTTACCGTCTAAATTGATTAGGTCTTTGGCTTTGGTTAAACGTACTTTTTTCAAATACTGTAATGGGGTTTCAGCGGTAACATCACGAAAGGCCCGATGAAATCCCGATAAACTCATATTAACCTGCTGCGCTAAGTCCTCCACTCTTATTTCTTGGGCATAAGCCTGGTGTAAATGGTTAAGTACTTTAGCAATACGAGCATAGTGTCCATCATGCTGGGCCAGATTAAACAAGATATGGCCGTGACGACCCAGCAAGGTTCTGTATATAATCTCATTCACAATAGCATCCCCCAGCACCTTGGCATCCCTGTCACAATGCAAGACATTTAAAAGGCGCGTAAACGCGTTATCAAGCTCATCATTAAGGCATTCAGATTGAATCCCTAAGTCTAACTGTCCTTTATCTTTGAGATAGGGAAATGTCAGCTCTGGGTTCTGATGAGATTGTGTTTGCGCAAATGCGGTATCACTTAATTGGCTCACCAAGTTATGTAATACTTGCCCATCCACATTAATAGACAGACCTAAAATGGGCTCATCATTTTGGGTAAAGGCTTCACATTCAATTGGCAAAGGCACACCGACAACAAGATAATCTCCCGGGCCATAAACCACACTTTGCTCGCCAAGATGTATCTTTTTATGGCCTTGTCCCATGGCAATAATGCCAGATTGATACAAGAAAGGCTGACGCTTATTTCCCTTAGGACTACGGTAGAAATACACACCTTTAACCGCCGTTTCTTTTGAACCATCCAAGGAGTTAAGAGACTTAACGTTTGCATAGGATTGCATACGCAAGGCAAGATTTGACATAAAGCACCCTGTAAAATGAATAAGCTAGCCGATGAGAACGGACGAAAGCAAACAAGTAGAATTCACCTAATATATTTATATCGACAGGATTAGGCAAGTAATATCCATTTTAAGCTCTATTTCATCGATTATTCTACTGATATTATGCAAACCATATTATGAGTAATACGAACTTTGATCAAACAAGGCATTCGCTATTACCCTCCTTAACAGTCAGCCCTTAAGTCGAGGTCGCACATGGATTTTTCATACGTAAACGAAACTCAGATTCATTTTGGTAAAGGTCAGATCGCCAGCATTAAAAACAGCATAGCAAAAGACAAAAAAGTACTGCTCATCTATGGCGGCGGTTCAATTAAGAAGAACGGTGTTTACGATCAAGTTATCGATGCGTTAGCCGAACATGATTTCATTGAATTTGCTGGGGTTGAGCCAAACCCAACAATGGAAACCTTAGACAAAGCCGTGGCCATCGCTAAAAAAGAAGCGGTGCAATATATCCTTGCGGTGGGCGGAGGGTCTGTCATTGATGGTTCAAAATATGTGGCCGCTGCCAGCCTTTATGAAGGTGAAGGTTGGGACATATTACAAGGTAAATATAATGCGCAAATAGCCCTACCTATTGGCGTTATTCTTACCTTGCCTGCAACCGGGTCTGAATCAAATCCTGGTGCCGTTATTACCAGAGCTTCCACCAAAGAAAAACTGTCTTTTTATAACCCTATTGTCAGACCCGCTTTTGCCGTGCTCGATGCCGATGTCATGAAAACCTTACCCCAGAGGCAACTAGCGAATGGTTTACTAGATGCTTGGGTACACGTTTGTGAGCAGTACATCACTTACCCAACTGGCGCCATGGTCCAAGATGGTTATGCAGAAACCTTACTTAAGAGTTTATTGGTTTTAGCCAAAGATTTTGACAATCGAGATAATGACCTTTGGCGTGAAAACCTTATGTGGACAGCAAATCAGGCATTAAATGGCCTAATTGGTTCTGGAGTGCCGCAAGACTGGGCCACTCACATGTTAGGCCATGAATTAACCGCTCTTTATGGCGTTGATCATGCCCGCTCTTTAACCATTATTCAGCCAGCTTTATTACGTAATCAAATTGATGTTAAACGCGCTAAGCTTGAACAAATGGGAAAAAACGTCTTCGGGCTTCAGCAAACTGATGCCCTTGCTGAACAAACCATTGATGCGATTGAAGCCTTTTACCTCAGTCTTAATGCCGAGACCAAGCTCAGTGTGGAAGGTGAAGATAAGCAAACAACAAGCGATAAGCTGATGTCACATATTGAAGCTCACGGTCTAAAAGCCATAGGTGAAAACCAAGCTATTACACTTAAAGAGATCAGAGAGATTTTAGCGGTTGCTATTCTTTAGTGTCTCTTTCTTATCTCAATGGCTTGCAACTTTGCTAGCTCATAATAACTAGGGAACTAATATAAGTTTCACAAAAATTGCTTTAAAAAAACGCTTCCAATGAAGCGTTTTTTTGTTTAACCAAGAAAACCAACTAAAAAAACAACTTATTGTTTACATACATTAAGATATGACTAAACACCCGGCTTCAAATAATACTGTATATATATACAGTTTTATTTATTACTCTTTTGCAATTCCATCTAGGTAATATTAACAGATCTGATCAAATTTCGATCAAAACTTCCCATAAATAGATCATTATTCAACCAAATCACTAACAGCCCTCTTAAGTTTTTAATTTCACCTCACAGATACTGTATATACATACAGTACCTGTGTATTTTCTTAACTCTGTGTATCTCCTGTATTTCATAAATTGATCTAGATCAATAAAAAGCTGAATTGTCTTTTAATCCCAAAAAATGCAACCAAATAAACCATTACAGTATGTGTTTATATACTAGGGTTCATATTTACGAAACGTTAAATTTTCCCTTATAACGGTTTGTAAATTAAACAGTTTATAAAAATGGCATGACAGTCACTTTGCTTTTACCAAGTCTGTGTTTAACTGCATTACATATCTAATAAATTTACTAAAACACACCTATATCATGGATATGATGAAGAGATACCCTATGAATTTTTTAAATAATGCCACCACAAAATCCAAACTCATTTTAGGCTTTGGGCTTATCATTTCTATCTCGATAATTAGTACTTTATTAGTCTATGTGCAATTAGAAAGAACCAAAATCAATCAAAATTTGTTATTAGATGTTAGATCACCCACGGTTGAAGCGGGAATTACCCTGTCCAATGGCATCAACCAATCTTTATCCGGTTTAAGAGGTTATTTAATCCTTGGGGCGGACCCTGAAAAAAGCACCGTATTTAAAGCTGAACGCGCCAAGGGTTGGCAGCATATCGATACCTCTATTGAAAGCCTCAATAACTTTTCGCGCAATTGGACAGTACCCCAGAACATAGAAAAGCTTAAAACAATGAATACCTTGATAAATGAATTTCGCCTTGCTCAGCAAGAAATCGAAGACATAGCCCATACCCCGGATAATATTCCTTCATTCGATATTCTGCTTACCAAAGCGGCGCCCAGAGCCAGTAGTACCATTAGTTCAATCACTCAGTTAATTGAATCTGAGATGGATGAAACAGCGAATCTAGAGCGCAAAGCGCTGCTTAAAACCTTTGCCGACAGTAGAGCCTCTTTTGCATTGGGTTTAGCCAACATTCGCGCTTACCTTCTCTCTGGTGATGAGACCTTTAAACAAGCATTTTTAACCCTTTGGGATAAAAATGAAATGCAATTTAAACAACTCCAAGCTGCGTCAGGGCTTTTATCATCGAGTCAGAAATCGAGTTGGGATAGTTATCAAAATAATAGATCGGCATTTCGCCCTTTTGTCGATCAAATGTTTGAATCGCGAGGCAGTGTTAATTGGAATCGAGCCAATGCTTGGCTGGGTCAAAAAGCGGCCCCTAAAGCACAAAGAATAAACCTGATTCTAAATGAAATGAGACACTCACAAATCACCCTCTCAAAGCGAGATAAAACGGCACTACTGGACAATGTTGATCTACTTTATAACATTCTCTTTTTCGGACTATTTTTAATCGTTGTTCTTGGAAGCCTGTTGTCTTGGCTTATCAGCCAATCTATTACTAGGCCCTTAGGTGGTGAGCCCCATGATATGGCAACACTTGCCGACCGTATTTCAAATGGCGACCTCACCACGAAATTCGATGAGAAAATCAATGCCAGCGGCCTCTACCTTTCTATGATCACCATGAGTAATAATTTAAAAAGTCTGGTGAATGATATTCAAACTGTTTTAGAAAGCTTGTCCTCATCATCCAATCAAACCGCTAACATTGCGAAAGAAACCAGTGTCAATATTGAGTCTCAATACGCCAAAATTGAACTTGTCGCCACCGCTATCGAAGAGATGACGGCAACTGTCAATGACATCGCTCAAAATGGCAGTAATTGCGCAAAAATCACAGAGGGCTCAAAAGACATTACCTTGGTTGGACAGGATAATGTGAAACAGACAGTATCGACCATAGAACAACTGTCCATTGATATCGATAATGCCTCTAATGTCATTAGTGCCGTTCAATTAGAAAGCCAATCCATTAGTTCGGTTTCAGAGGTCATTTCAGGGATTGCAGAGCAAACGAATCTACTGGCTTTAAATGCCGCGATAGAAGCGGCGCGCGCGGGTGAACAGGGCCGAGGTTTTGCCGTAGTGGCTGATGAAGTCAGATCGCTGGCCTCTAAAACACAAGAATCCACCACCAGCATTAATGAGATTATTACCGCATTACAGAATAAGTCGAATGACGCGGTTAATATGATGCAACAAAGCCAAGAAAGAGTGCAAAACACCATCAAACAAGCCAATATTTCAGGGGAATCGCTCGATAAAATAACCGCCTCAGCTCAAGAAATTCAAGAAATGATTTTACAAATTTCCGTGGCCTCTGAAGAGCAAGCAGCGGTCACCCAAGATGTAATGCGAAATGTAATTGAAATTAGCTCTGTGGCCCAACAAACAACGCAAGATGCCAGTTCAACCGTGCAAGCAGGGAATGAAATGCTCACTCAGACTGAAAAATTAAAAGGCCTTATTTCTACCTTTAAAGTCTAAATGCAGCATCAACACCCCCGCTTTCTAAGTGGGGGTTATTCACTTAAACACCTCTATTTTATCAAACATTATTGCTATAACCTGATAAAATCGCCCTTATATTGTTCGTGACATTTAGCACTATAACATTCCGATAAAACAGCCTAAATTCCCCCTATAGATAAGGTTTAGCACTTCGGCTAAATTTAAAACCAAGTATCAATAGGGTAAAAATGAAATTCCCCGTCAAACACACAGCGATTGCTTTAATGGCGTTATCATCAACCAATCTTGTGCTAGCAAATAACTATGTCGGCGCCTCTTTTGGTACCGCTGGCGTTGATTATGATAGTGCGCAAAAGAGCAGCGATGGCTATGTTTTAGGACGTATTTTTTATGGCCGCGCTATAAATGAGCTATTGAGCCTTGAAACAGGCCTATTAACAGCTAGCAGTGTCGATACCAATGAAGATGATAATGACAGTATCAAGCAGGATGATTTAGACATGGATATCTTTTTTGTGGCGCTTAAAGGGAGTTTAAAACTGAATGATAAACACGCGCTATTCGCTAAAGTGGGCGGTAATTTATACCGTTATGAAATTCAAAATGAAAACCAAGCCACTTACTCTGAAGAAGGTCTAGGTTACTCTCTTTCAGTCGGCTGGGAATATGCCTTGAATAACGCTTTCACGACAGGCCTTGCATTACAAAACTTAGAAATGGATAAAATGACATCGGGCGCACTTAACCTAGATCTTATCTATCCTTTTTAACCCCTGATTATCTAACGAGATAAATTCACGTTTTGTCCAAATAACGTGAATTTCTACTATTTATGAGCAAAAACAATCTCTGACTGAGTTCTAAATAAGCCTATTTCGCTATTATTTAAATACTTTTCTATTAATTGCTGTTTTCTGTCAGAATAAACTCCCTATTTAATGACTAAATTGATATCCATAGCCCATGCAAAACGCGCCATTATCTGCCAGATTTCAAGTATTCACCGCCACCCATAAAGAATTTAAGGCGCCTGTACACGCCCATAAAGAAGGGCAACTGGTAATGCCAATAACAGGCTCTATGTTATGTGAAATTGATAATGACATCTGGATGGTACCTTTAGGTTCAGCCATGTGGATTCCCCCTCATACCCCTCATCGTAATCGCCCTGTCTCTGCCGCCAGTTTTTGTTTTATGTTTGTTGATGCAAAGCACCTTAGTTTGCCGGATAAGTCCTGTACCCTCTGTATTAATCCTTTAATAAGGGAAATGATTTTACATCTATCAAGCCTAGATACGATTGTTGACGAACAAATAGAGAACCCTCACAACCAGATGTTGTTTGCGGTGTTATTTAACATGCTTGCCAGTATGCCAGCTGAGCAACTGAATTTTTCACTTACCCAAGACAGAAAGATAAGAAAAGTGGCCCATATTTTATTGGATAATCCAAGTGATAGACGAAAAGTGAAAGACTGGGCAGACTTTCTGGCGATGAGTGAACGAACCTTCTCTCGCCTTGTTCAAAAGGAAACAAACATGACATTTGGTGCTTGGCGCAGACAACTGCATATCGTCATTTCATTAAGGTTACTGACTGAGGGTGAATCCGTTCAAACTGTGTCTGAGAAACTGGGTTATGACTCAGTCAGTGCATTTATTACCATGTTTAAAAAAGCGCTTAAAAAATCCCCCAAGCGCTATATCAAGAGTATTCACGCCTAATTGCAGTAAAAATCACAACCTTTGTTTGTCACTGTCTTTAACAACAATGAAATTGACTGTTTTTAGTAATAACTAGTCAATTGTTTGAAATTATTACGGCAATGATTTTGATATCTTATGGCCTATCAATCTAGGTGAGGAGGTTTCATGTCCCTAATTAGCAATATTATCGAGTTACGTCTTGGCAAAATAGAAGGCCAACTGGACTCGTTAACAGCCATCAACAAACACAGAGTAAACCAAAGCCAAGTTAATCGCTTAGGTCTGATTCAAGACGAGCAGGCCGAATCTTTCCATGGCGGTCAAGATCGTGCCCTGCTACAGCATGACAAACTACATTATAAAACGCTGGCTTTGCGCTTCCCTCACTCTAAACACCTGTTTGTTACAGGAGGGTTTGGTGAAAACTTGGTTGTTGAGGGGATGAATGAACACAACCTTTGCATTGGCGATCAATTCCGAATCGGGTCATGCCTATTAGAGATATCCCAACCAAGATCCCCCTGCTTTAAGCTTAATACACGTTTTGAAGAACCCTCTCTTGCCCGATTTGTTCAAGAAAACCAACAAACAGGTTGGTTCTATCGTGTTTTAGAAGAAGGCGCTATCCAGGTAAATGATGAGATTCACCTTATCAAGCGCCCTCACCCAAAATGGACAATCGCTAAGGTGCTTCATTGTCTCTATATCGACACTAATGATCAGGATTCATGTCAAGAACTCGCTGTTTTAGCGCCTCTTGCAGATGAAACAAAAGAGGTATTTATTGATCGACTTAAAACTAAAACAGTCGAAGATTGGAGCAGTCGATTGGACGAAGAAGACGCTCGTCTAGAAGTAGAAGTTGTCGCCATAATCGATGAGGTGTTAAGCCAAGTTAAGGGTGATAATTCAGCCCCTAATAAACCGATTAAGCCCATCAAACGTTTTTACCTTAGGCCAACCAATGAAGGTCGATTAAGCCAGGCTGCAGCGGGCTCACATATCATGCTAGAGCTTAACAATGGTTTATCTAGAGCCTACTCACTATGTTCGCCAATTCTAAATGATGGCACAGATAATAATGACGCGATCAATGCGAATAACCTAAGTTATGAGATAGCGGTTCAGCTTTCAGACAATGCTAAAGGTGGCTCCCTTTTCATGCATCAGGCTTTAACGCTCGGCGATAAAGTAAATATTAAAGCCCCTGCGAATTACTTTCCCATGAGTCGAGGCCAGCATCATATTTTTATTGCTGCAGGTATTGGTATCACCCCTTTTTTAGCCATGATTAAAGAGGCCATTTCGTTTAATGAGACCTATGAACTGCATTACTGTGTCAGCGATACTCATCAATATCCTTTTAAAGAAACCTTACTACCCTATGCCGCTAATCTAGCTTTATACACATCAAAAGATCGTCTTGAGCTAAAAGCATTGTTTAAAACGCCAGCGTCAAATCTGCATATTTACACCTGTGGCAGTGCCAATTTTGTCAATCAAGTCAGGGAAGGTGTTAACCATTGGCCAGATGAAAACATCCATTTTGAGCATTTTTCTCAAGATCAAAGTAATAACAAGGCATTTAAGGTCAGCATAAAAGGCAGCACGGGCATACTTGATGTCGAACCTGAAACAAGCCTAATAGAGGTGTTAAGACAACAAGGCCATAACATAGCGTCCCATTGTGAAACCGGTATCTGTGGGAAATGTCAGATTAGTTATGAAGGAGACGTCGAGCACAGGGACTCAGTCTTGTCTCATACTGAAAAGAAACACCGGATGACACCCTGTGTCTCTCGAGCTAAAGGTGAGCACTTAATATTATCGTTAGAATAAAAGCCTTAAATGAAAGACAAATATTAACCGAGAATAAACGAGGGACACTGCGAATACATTCTCCCGCCTCAACGGGTGGATAAAATCCCTGAAATTTAAGGCGAGGGGCGCAACTTAATAGTGATTCTATTGGTCAGCGCCTCAACGTAGAGAGAAGGCTTTTAGACCACGCCCTACGGGGCTTACCGAAAAAATGTCACCCTGTATTGTCCCTTCTCAAAGGTGCCTCATACCTCAAATAATAAGTACTTCAAGGTGACGCCTTATTTGACGTTTTTTTCTAATAAGACTAAGAAGAGCTTACTTAATCGCAGGCGCCCTAGGTTTAAGCACCTAGTTTATTTATCAAACGCTAAATAATGACTCTGAATTTCTTGAAAGCGTCCCGCCTCTCTTAATTCTATTGTGCTTTCTTTTAAGCTGTTCCTCACCTCTTGGGTGGTAGCGCGAGAGCAGGTCAGAAAAATATCAAAGCCAACTAGGTTTAAGGGCTTTCCAAAATCACTTTTCGACATACCCTCTTTTTTTGCGATATATAGCAGACTTGAAATGGCGCCAGCAGCTGCATCAACATGATTATGTTTAATCATATTGATGGCGTTCAGGTATTTTGCCGGATACATTTTATTGAGTGATTCATCATTATCAAATCGTTCATGAAAATGGATACCTAAAGGTACGGCGATGCTGATATTCTGAAGACTCTCGTAGCTTGTTAATTTAATGCCTGACTTGGGTAAAATGCCCGCCGATAGCCGTATACCAATGGATTCTATTAAATCAAATTGCTCTTTAATAAAGGAGGTTCCCGCTAATAAAGAACAGGCTTGATTAGTCTTATTTAACTCATTAAATAGACGATTAGGTGGCAAGGTGTTATGAGCCGCGCTAAGACCACTTTCGAGAATAATTTCATTCATCATTTCAAATAAAAGACCTGTTGTTTTACCATTCTCATCGTTGAACCCATAAGGAACTTGCTCGAGAGTAAATCCTTTCAACTCAGTCTCATTTGATTGTGCAAACGTGATATTAGAAAGCAGAATAAATAAACTCATTGCGACTTTATTAAAGGTTAGAGACATCATTTTCCCATTGCTTTAGCTTATCCCTATTAAGGACAAAAAGTTGAATGTCATTTATCTAATTATCAAAGTATAGATGAAAAACAGTTGGGTTATAACACTTATCAATACAAACAAATTATTTATAAAACAATTCCCTAGGGAGCCTGCGATTAAGTCACCTCTTCTCAGTCTTATCAGAAAAAGTGTCAAGCAAGGCGACACGTTGAAGTACTTATTATTTGAGGTATGAGGCACCTTTCGAAAAGGGGCAAGCTAGCGTGAGGCTTTTTCTGAGAGCTAAAAGCGTGACCTAAAAGCCTTATATCTAAGTTGAGGACCTGATCAATAGAATGACTATTAAGTTGCGCTCCTCGCCTTAAATCTCAGGCATTTTATCCACACGCTGAGGCGGGTGGATTTATTCGCAGGTTCCCTAGCATAACTAAAACACGTCTCGACTCCAGCCTAGAAAGCAAAACACATCGACATTAGACAAACCATCATTACCCTAACCGTCCGCAATTTTGCAAATACTAAACGCAACTTTACCGTCTATGACGCACATTTATTTAAAGATAATCTCTATTTAAATCTAATCAATTTAAAACAAGGTTAAACCATGAATCATTCAAACCAAACAATGCAACTCGTTAATTTTGACCAATACGGTGGACCAGAAAAATTAACACTGAATACGGTTTCTCGCCCAGAGCCAGGAAAAGGAGAGGTTCGTATCAAAATGACAGGCTTGGCATTAAACCGTTCGAATTCACTGTTTCTAAATGGTAACTACCTCTTTGATGCGTCATTCCCTTCTCGCATCGGCACTGAAGGCACAGGCATAGTAGATGCACTGGGTGTCGGGGTAACAAGTGTTGAACTTGGTCAAAGGGTGAACCTACTGCCGCCACAGAATGAGAGCGAAAGCGGCTATGCTGCTGACTTCAATATCGTGCCCTCCCAAAGCCTATTACCCTCACCAACAGGGCTAGATGATAGACACGCCGCGACGGCTTGGGTGCCCTACTTAACCCTATATCATTTATTTGTTGAGAAAGGCTTAGCAGCTGAAGGTAAATGGGTGGTACTACCGGCTGCCAGTAGCAGTGTGTCCTTAGCCGCCAATAATTTAGCCCATCATTTAGGTGCTAAAACCATAGGCTTAACCAGAACCGATGTAAAAGCACAGGCATTAAAAGACGCAGGGTACGATGCCGTTGTCATCACACAAAAGGAAGATATCAGTGCCAGCATCAAAAAAATCACAGGTGAAGGCGCTGATTTTGTATTTGATCCTGTCGGTGGGAGTCAACTTGAAAGTTTGATTGCTAGTGTTAAACCCGGCGCTGTTATTAACGTTTATGGGTTACTTGATCCAGCAGATACTAAACTGCCTATATTTACTCTAATGAACAGTGGCGCTACGATTAGCGCGTATACAGTATACGAGCTCGTTACTGATCCGATTCGAATGAAATCGGCTATCGAGTATTTCTTACCCCTGTTTAACAATGGTTCATTAACACCGACCGTCGACTCTCAACATTTTAGTCTAGATCAGATCTCTGAAGCATTCTCACACCTCGAATCTAATGATCAGTTTGGTAAGGTGGTTATCGGATTTTAACTCTTGATTGACATGACTTATAACACATACATTAAAGGAATTGGTTGTTATCTTGACAGCCATTCCTGTTTGTATTTTATAAACCCATCTCTCTAGCTGTTTAATATATCGGCATTGGATGTGTCATGAATAGAGGCCTGATTACGGCCTTTTTCTTTAGCATCATAGAGGGCATTATCACTTCGGCTTATCACCTTTTCCCACGTTAGGTCACTGCTATTTATCTCAGCACAGCCAACACTAATAGTCACCACGTTATAATCACTTTGGCCGTGTTTTATATGTAAATCCTCAACCGTTTTCGCCATGTTTTTAGCCAGTTCAAATGCTTTATTAATCTGGGTATTTGGCAAAACGCAAATAAACTCTTCACCGCCATATCGGTAAATTTGCTCAGATTTTTTAAGTTTCGAATTTAACGCATTAACAACCATGATTAAGGCATTATCACCCGCTTGATGTCCGTATAAGTCATTATATTTTTTAAAATAATCGACATCAAACAAGAGCAAGGAATAGCTATGAGAGAAATCTTCGAATGCCGTATGCACAATATTTAAATGCCTTTCTAAGCCTCTTCGATTACCAATATTTAGCATCATGTCTAACATGGACTGTTCCTTGAGATGTCGGTTAACCAGCTCCAATTTCAAGGTTCTTTCTTTTACCTTTTTTTCTAAATCTTCGTTCAATTTTTTTATTTTTTCTTCGCTAAGAATCTGATCAGTAATATCCACATGCGTACCGACAAACCGCTTAGCAACACCTTCGCTGTTCCTTACAACCACCCCTCGGGTTAAAATGTGAACAAGGTGACCGTCTTTATGGCGCATACGAATTTTATAGTGAAAGCTGTTTTTGTTTGAAAAACGAACCGCCTTAATTTCATTTTTTAAATCACTATGATCACTGCTATCGATTAATTTAAAGTAGGTACTTGAATCACTGTCTAGCTCACTATCATCATACCCAAGCATCTTCTTCCAACGGGGCGAATAATAGACATTATTGTTATCAAGGTGCCAATCCCAAAGACCATCATTCGCCCCTTTCATTGCCAATTCAAATCGCTCTTCACTGTGCTCAAGCTTATTTTGTCGGTCAAGTATTACCCTTGCCATCTGAGAGAATGTGTCAGACAAGGTCTTCAATTCACCGCTTCCAGAATTCATTTTCTCAATCGCGTAATTGCCTTCTTTTAATCGGTTTGCCTGATTAACAAGACGCCCTATAGGGTCGGTAATGGCTTTGGCAATCATAATAGCGGCAATCACAAAGACACTTAACGCCAAGAAAAAAACGACTAAATAAAGGCTTTTAAGCTTGTAAGAGACTTGATTAACATCCCGCTCTGCAACAATTAAAGCAATTGAATATTGACTGGAAATAATGGGATTATAAAAAAGGTAGTTCGTTTCTCCCGTTGTAGCAGACTTAAACTCGGTAAACCCCGATTGCTTTTGTAGCATATAATTATGGGCTAGATGAAGTTCCTTTTCAGCTTCATCATAAATGGTGGCAGAGGTAGAAATAGGCAATCCGTTACCATCTTTTAGCACATTTCCCTTTGCATCTTTCTTAAGCTGAATAAGTTTCGTTTCGTCCCAATGATACCAATAAGCGCCACTTGCACTGATCAGCATAATTTTTGGTTTCCAATTAAATTGGGCGAAGGTGTTTTGAGACAAGGTAGAAATCATTCGTTTAATACGATCCCATTCAATCGAAGCACCTATCATGCCTTTAAGTCTATTCTCATCATCGAAAATACTCGTTGCAATGATCAGTTGGCTGACACCTGTTGAGTAAGAAATAATGGGGTCTGATACATGAGTCACTTTTACCTGGGCAAGATTGTTACCCACTGTTTCTTGCCAATAACGTCTAGAGGTCAAGAGTTTGGGCAAGGCATTAGGGTCAGTATCATCAAAACTGCATTTTCCCGCTAATACCTTATTACCGCAGACAGTGTTGTATAAATGCCCTTTTGTATCACTCACAAGCAGTTTTTCGTAACGTCCGTTTTGACGTAATACTTCTTGCTTTAGAAACGGGGAAAATTGGGTTGGATCAAGCGATTTAATTGCCGCTATTTGCGCATAAATTTCGACTTCTCTGATGCTAGTGTAAAACTCATCTGAGAGTTTGTTTGACATGAGCTGTACATAATTTTGAATGGTTTGCCTGGCATTTTTCTCGGCATCGTCTGTGACATACCATAAAACAATTAAAACCATGAGAGAGACAGGGACAAGAGTAGTTAAAATTAAGGATAAGGATATTTTGTACCTTAAATTCATACAATTACTCTCTTTAGACTAACATCAAACCTTTCAACATACTGAATTCATTAAACTAATTTTAAGAGGTTTAATAAACTAATATTGTTTATACAAAAAAGAGTATCAATAGTAAATAATTTATTATTCCCATTATTAATATGCAGGGTTATGAATTGCATTAGTAATGCACTAAAAAAAACACTTAAAAAAGAAATCTGAAACAACATTTTAATAACGCATAATGTACGTTTAAAACGCAGATTATATTTATTATTTTACGAGGGTAATCGTATTAAGAATGTTGTTAAATAGGTATTTTTTGTAAAGTGGCGTTACTTAAACTGTCAAAAAACACCTTACTTACCTCTGTATGAAACTTATACATGAGGTGAGTAAGCCGTTTTAGCAACACATTGTTTAAGCCTTTTAATTATCAGGAACAAACGAGGGCTGTTCATTTTTTATTGAACAACAAGTTTCAGCATGCAATCACCATAGGATAATGCTGCTCCGGATGCGGTATTACCGTAACCTTAATACCGTAAAGACTTTCAATTTGTTGTGATGTTATTACGTTCTCGACACTTCCTTGTGCAACGCACAAACCTTGAGACAGCAGTATAATGCGATCCGCATATTGAGCCGCTAAATTAAGATCATGTAATATCGCTAAGACTCCAACACCTTGCTTGGCTAAATTACGCGCCAACTTTAACGTCTGGTGCTGGTGTGATAAATCCAGTGCCGACGTTGGCTCATCTAACAATAAAAAACGATCACCTAATTCATTAGGTTGCCAAATCTGAGCTAACACTCGAGCTAACTGTACTCGTTGCTTTTCCCCACCGGATAACGAGGTGTAAAGCATCATGGCTAAATGAGCGATATCTGCTTGCACCATCGCTTGCTGCACTATTTGGCGATCGATAATACGTCCACTGCTATGGGGAAGTCGCCCTAAATTTACGACTTCACTGACACTAAACGGAAACGCCAACGTAGACGATTGTGGTAACACACTCATTATTTTTGCGACATCAGACCCTTTCCACTGACGTAAATTACGCCCGTGTAATTCAATGTCGCCACTATAATGGCGATGCTCGGCGCTGAGCACCTTGAAAAGCGTCGATTTACCCGCACCGTTGGGCCCTAAAACCGCGACAACTTCATTACAGGCTAAGTCGAAGTTAATACCTGACAACAGCTGTCTCTGTCCGATTCGTAACCCGACATTATTAATACTCAGGCTCACAATGCATTACTCCTTGCTCGATACACTACCATTATAATGAAAAACGGCCCGCCAATTAACGTCGTGATCAAGCCTATTGGTAGCTCTGCTGGCGCAATAATAGTTCGTGAAATGATATCGGCAATTAACAAAAACAAAGCGCCTAATAAGGCACTTTGCGGCAATAAATATCGATGATCAGGCCCTAAAGTCAAACGCACTAAATGCGGTACGATGAGGCCCACAAAACCAATCATGCCTGATACTGACACACATGCCCCCACTGCAATGGCGGTAAGTAAAATCAAACGACGTTTGACCTTTTCGACATCTATGCCTAAATGACGCGCTTCTGATTCACCGAGTAAAAGTGCATTGAGTTGCTTAGCATGCAGGGGAATTAGCAACAGAGGAATGGCGATAAAAGACCCAGCGCTCAAAACACTTTGCCAAGTAGCACCACCCACACTGCCCATTGCCCAAAACGTCAAGGTGCGTAGCTGACTATCATCTGCAAAGTAGGTTAAAAAACCCACCGCGGCACCCGTAACGATACCAATGGCAATACCGGCTAAAAGCATACTCGTTACTGACGTACCATATTTCGTGGTCGCTATCTTGGCCACCAATGTCGTGGTTACCAGAGCCCCTAAAAAGGATGCTACCATCAGACTATATTGCCCCAATAGCTGGCTGATAAAGCTCAAACTCGTACCGCCCAGCACTATCATAGAGACCGCCGCTAATGAAGCACCACCGGTGACACCCACCAATCCAGGGTCAGCAAGAGGATTACGAAACAAACCTTGCATCGCAGCACCACACACAGCCAGTGCAGCCCCCACTAACATCGCCAATAATGTGCGAGGCAAACGAATAGAACTGACGATAGATTCAACCGCCGAACTGACATTAGACTCGTGAAAACCCAATTTGGCCGTTATGACACTTAAAGAGTCCAATAAGCCTACCTGCATTGGCCCTGTGCCTACTGAGACGAGTAAAGCTAATACCAGCGCGACTACCAGAAAGAGACTACTGGCTCTAATACGTTGCTCTCTAATCGACAAGGTCGATGCATCAAGGGTTGATGCCTGTACACTGCTCATTGTATTGCTAGTCCTTGCTTATCGGGATAAAAAGCGCGTCCCAGTTCACTGATCGCCTCAGCAATACGCGGCCCAAAACCCAACATTTTCATACCATCCATAGTCACTAATCGTTGAGCCCTTCCTGCTGGTGTCATATTAAACCCAGGACCTTGCAACAGTGTTTTGCTAGAACCATGGTCCCCTGTTCTATCCATCATTAAAATGATGTCAGGCTGGGCGGCGATCACAGCTTCAATCGGCATAGATTTATACCCAGTAAAACCCACGGCAGCATTGACACCTCCCGCTAGGTGAATCATTTCAGCCGCTTGCGTATGCGTACCTGAAACCACAGGACTGCCAGATGCCATGCTCAATACAAAAAGCACTCTTACCCTATTTTCTATCGGTGAAAAGTTGCGTCTTGCTACAACGACATTTTGCTCAATACGCTGCCATAGTTGCTCACCCTGAGCTTGCCTATCAACTAGTTTTGCCACCAATAGTATCTTTTCACGCACAGCATTAAGGCTAGGTTCTGCGCTGTAACGCAACACCTCAACGCCTGCAGCTTCAATTTGTCGAAGAACGTTATCCGGACCGGAATCCTGAGTAGCGATTAAAACCTTAGGCTCAAGGGACAAGACCCCTTCTGCAGAAATATTGCGTTTGTAACCAATCTGCGGAAGTCTTGTTGCTTGAACAGGAAAACCCGACGTTGTATCCACCCCCACCAATAACGCTTCACGCCCTAGGGCGAACACTATTTCGGTTAAAGAGCCGTCGGCAGAGACAATACGCTGTGTTTGAGCACTGACGACAGGGTGATTTAAAAGCAGCATACTAATAGCGAGAGAAATTAATATCTTCATGCAACGGCAGCCGTCTTAAGCAGGCCCTCAGCAAAATTTCGCCATTGTTGATTTTCTGGGTGGCCCTCTTCACGCTGACCAAAGAACTGGGCAATGGTATCACCGTCTTTATCGTACAATTCAAGAGAGGTAATTTCCCCATCGGCACTGGGTTTACGCACCAACCATGCTGAGTCAATATTCTCTTTTAACAGGTGTAAATTAAATTCAGGGTCAAGGATATTAAGCCAAGGTCCGACTGCTTTTATGGTATTAATTGATCCTGTGTGAATTTGGATATTTCCACGGTTACCCACAAAACACATGATAGACAAGTTAGTCGCCGCGATATCGTGTAATAAGGGTTCAATTAATTGAGGATCAAATTGCTGAGCTAAAGGTTCACCTGCCAGTTTGAAGGACTGCACACGTGAAATTTTGTGTTTTTTAAGCAAACCAAAAAACTGGTGAACATTACGCATGTCACGCCATTCTTTAATCAGTGCTTCTTTATCAACTTCGTTGTCATCTACATATTCTGGTGTGTCTATAACATTATTGAGACTCAGCATAGGGCTGTCTATTTGACAATGCCTATCCACTAACGCCTGATAAGCGTTTAAATCACTCTCAGGTTGCAAATATATTTTTTGAATCGCCACCCCTGCCACATCAAAGAATTGCAGGCTATAACGCGCACCATTTTTGGTGTCTTCGACCACAGCAAAACCTGAATCCCAACGACTAATGATAATACGTAGGTCAATTTTTCTGTCGGATGTAATTACCAATCCCATAGGCCCATTAATGCTGACATTCTCGTAAATCCCTTTACGTTCATGTACCGCACTGGCATTACGAGTCAGTGTCATAATATAGCCTAACGTCGGAAAATCCCGAATAATTTCAGCAAATCGATTGGTTAAGCGCACACTCAGTAAACCACACTGAGCGTCTAATAAGCTCGCTTCTGCTACCTGTAAACATTCGGCCGCATCGCGACGTCGTAATCCGGGTCGATCTTGCATCAGTGTCTCAAATTTTGTCTTGAGTGGTGAACAAGTCTTGTTTTTCGCTGATTCAAATATAGTTGTGAGTAATTGCATTACCTAAGCCTTTTGAAAGTTAAAAATCGATATTTGATGTAATTAATCTGTCGAAAACCCTATCAATCGACAGATTAATGGGTCTGTTAGAAACTGCCAGTAATAGCTAAACGCAGCTCCCTTCCGGCATGTATCGCTTTGTTACTTTCATCAAGCACTTCACGATCATTGATATTGATGATGTTGGCGCGAATCTCAAAGGTATCGTTGACCTGCTTCACTAACCCTAAATCAAGCGTACCGTAACCTGATATTTCACTCTCATTCGCAGCGTCTGTGTATTGGGAACTAACCGCTTGTAGAGCAACAAACACACTGGCACCAAGCGTGCGTACCTGCTGATTATATTTAATATTTGCAACATGTTGAGGTCGTTTAGCAATCTGTTTACCATCATTATCACTGTCATCTTTATTAACCGCATCCATATAGGTGTAGTTAAAGGAGAGCTGAGATAACTTATTCAATTGCAGGGTAATTTCACTCTCAAGACCACGGATTTGTGCCTTATCAACATTGCTGTAAACATTGTCATAGACCGAAGGGTCGCTATCCACATCTTGCGTGGTAATCAGGTTATCAACGTCTGAATTAAAAACAGTCACAGACGCAAAGACATCATCTGATCCGTAGCTCACACTGAGCTCAGTGGTCTTACTGTCCTCTGGTTTTAAATCGTCATTGCCTCGATAAGTGCGACTGGGGCCCGCTGAAATAACATAGTCTGACGAACCTTCACGCACGGCGGGTGCAATACGCCCTTCAGAGTAACCGACCTTTAAACCCCACTCTTCATTCAAGGTATTACCCCAATAAAGTTTAGGACTAACAGCAGAGCCATATTTATTATGATCCTCGAACGAGATACCTAATGTAAGCGTGTTATTTTGATTAAGATCGATCACGTCCTGACCGTATAATGACCCTGATTCAAACGTATCTGAGAAGTCTAAATTTGCGCGCTCAGCGGATTCTTCACGGTAGCTAATGCCACCACTTAGGTATTGGTTTTGTGTTAACTCACCATCAAGATCAAACCCTAAATTACTGTCTTCAATCACCCATTTAGTGCCATCATCGTCAACATTATTACGCCCTGCTGACAGCAATATCGCTGCATTAAAATCTTTAACTTTGGTCGTGTAATCTATCGATAACAGCGTTTTTTCTTGATCTAATTCATCCGTTGCCGCTTTAGCTGATTCCTCTCCATAGATCACGCCCAGCTCTAATCTTTGCTCTTCAGAGATGTTGATTCCCAGCTTAGCCTGCGAGTTTGTTACATCACGCTCTGATTGCTGTGATGTCCCATCACTATTGAAAATTTCGTCTTCAGTTTGTTGGTCAAGATTGACACTTAAATCGAATTTATCATTAATTTTGCCTGAGGTAGCAAGGTTAATACCTGAATTAGCCCCCCCATCACCCTGCACGTCGCCACCTGATAAGGTAATACTGTTACGCCACTTATCATCGGCTTTCTTGGTAATAATATTAATTACCCCTGACAGTGCATCCGCACCGTACAAGCTTGAAGCCGCACCACGGATCACTTCGATTCGTTCAATATTTTCGATGCTGACCCAGTTGGTACGATTTGCAGGGCTGGATGAAATATTACGCTCTGCATTGGGCACACGCTTACCATCTATCAAGATCAATCCGTATTCGCCCGCCATACCGCGAATACGAATTTCATTTTGAGCATTACCAGCACCCGCTCCGACAAACACCCCGGGTAAACGCCCCAGTGCTCCAGCAACCGTGGTAGCGCCACTCAATTTAATTTGCTCTGATGTTATGACACTGACAGAGCCAGAAAACTCTTCAGCGGCAATAGGCGCTTTAGCGGAGACAAAAATAGTTTCGCCCATCTCAATTGCGCTAATGTAGGACGAATTTGCCAGTACAACAGCACCAGCAATAAATTTAGCCTTATTTCTCATTTCGGATACAGCCTGTTAATGGTTAAGTTTCAGCGCATATTGCGCAAACACCTTACTTAAATCGATTTTTGGGTAATCGATTTAAGTTGCGCTAACTGGCTGCCGAGTGAGGTGGCTATCTTAGGCAAGATAAAGGGGGAGTTCATATTTTCGTTGCAGTAGGACTGCTTCTTTATTTGGTTAAAATTAACTTTCCATTACGTGTGATGCGTAACGTGTAGCGCTGCTCATTATGAATAATGGTGAGCTCGCTCTTTCCTTGCATTAATTTCTCTGTCGATACCAATGAAGGTGCATCGTAAATTATGGGCTTTATTGAAGACATAGTGATTACTTGAACCGAACGATAATGATAACGATTCGCATTTAATCATTATTTTATAGTCAGTGCAAACATTTTGTTAGTAAATTGAACCCGACTCAGAAACTGTCTCGATAATCCTTCTATATGAACAGACAAGACTAACAATCAGTCAGCACAACGTAATACATTTTTTACGATGACGTTTGTGAAAGGATGACACAAACATTAAAACCTTAATCACACTATGTTCTGTTTAACAGCGAACGTTTAAAACGAATCATTCACCCCTACCATGATTCCCTCTTTAAGTTGCTATTGGGCTGCCATTAAACAACACCCTCCTTAACAACTTCTCGTCGTGGTATTTCGCTAATATTTTGACGCACCTAAGTAAATTACCTCTCTAGCTAACTGTTATCTTGCAGGCAACAAATAATCACATATGAAATCCAACCTAACAGATTTAATCTTGAGATCACGTTAAATATCAAAGTGATAACACAATAGATTGTATCGAATTTAGCTATTACTAGAGGACTAGACGAATGACAATTCACTACCGTGCCGGCGAAATGACACAAGCAGAGTTAACTGAAAAACCACTTGAACAGCCGACAGCTGAAGCATTGACTGGCGACATAACAACACGCAGCCATGCCTTCTACAACAATGAAGACGAGTCTATTAAATCAGGGACTTGGGAATGTGAAGAAGGCGAGTCTCGCTGGGAGTTCACCACCCGTGGCGAAGTAATTTATGTACTATCTGGCAGCATGACAGTGGTAGAAGATGGTGGCGAACCTGTTACCCTAACAGCGGGTTCTAGCGCTGTTTTCCCTGTTGGATGGTGTGGTAACTGGACAGTTCATGAAACATTACGCAAAGTATTTGTAATCTATAGCGCTTAGTTGAACGTCTGTTTTTCCTTTTTAAGGAAATAATGAACTGACCAACTTGAGTTGTTCTGAGATTACCCATCAATACTTTTTGGGTAATCTCAATAGTTTACAGGGCCATATTTTATACAAGGTTTAATGGACTGTGTGGATCTCAAGTCAAGGAGGTTAAATAGAAAAATTTTGACTCTTTTTTATTCTCGCCTTAATCAAACCTGATCCAATTTTAATTCGTTACCTATTACTATCAAACAGAGATAAAGAATCACAGAGCAAAAAAACAATCAAAGCGATTTTAATGTTTACTCGCCTTTACGCCAGTCTCTAGCTCAAGTGTATGCTGCAGCTCATTATTTTTAATTGATAGCGCAACATCTAAAATTTTGTGATCTTTAAAGCTATAATTCTTGGCGCCTTTTTCTTTATAGATAACAAATTCTACCATGGCAGAAATAGCATCCCCTGGTTCTAAGTGTATATCTCTATTTTGATACTTTTTGAGCCAAGCTTTATCTTCTATAGGCGCATTAAAAGCCTTTTTCCTTTGAATACTTTTAAACTCCCACATTGAGCTACCAACAAACACGGATTTCTTGACCAGTAAGGTCTCTACCTCACGCTTTCGCTCAATATGCTCTTTAAAGATGTCTTCTGGGTCTTTCGTGAAACGGGTTCTGGTGTTTATGCTAAATACATTGCCGTTACTATTTTTGACATCAAGAGTCTCACCTTCAACCAATCGCTTTGACGCGTTAGCAAGCTGATTTAAGCCTTTCGCTAATGCCAAACGATTTATGTTAGCTTGGTTGGGGAAGTCTAGCTTGGTATCAGATAATATATCCTGCTCTAATTTATTAGCAAAAGCGTCGATCTGCTCTTCTTTACTAATGCTATTCAAGCCGACCATATGATTGGCAATCATTAAAGGCACTTGGGCTAATGTCGCACAATACCCACCCGTACAGTCAACGACACTCTTTAAGGGGCTCATTTTCACTGTTGAGAGTTCGCATGTAATTTCATTATCTGGGTCAATCCCCCTACTGACAACATTCACCAAATTATCAAACGCGCTTACATATTCAGCCATTGCAAGAAATATACGTTCAGGACTCCCCGTATTTGATTTGAAATCCAATCGAATTTCGAACTGATCTTTCACTGACTCTCTCCTTTGAAAGGCAAATCTTATTATCTCGTATCACATTTTATTATTGCGCACGCTTATTTACACAGTTTTACAGCGCAAGTAAACTCAATTGATTGATTTGTTATAAAAATATTCTAAACCTTTGTTTTTTACTCAAATTAGATAGTGAAAAACCATACCATCTCGATTTATTATCAATGACGATCGACTTTTAGAGCGCTAACTTTGAGACATATATTGTGCGTGCAATCTATGGGCTCTCAACAAGGCTTTCAAAAAAATTGTCGTTTTTATTCAATCATTGTTAATGCCATACTCTTAAGATAAGCCGATTAAAACACCTTATTACAAGGTCGATAACCGTTTTTAAGTAGGGACAGCTTATGTCAGATTTTACATCACTTACCAGCCTTGGTTGGCAAGCCTTTTTTCAGCAACAGCTGGCACTGGATGAATGGGATATTACCATCCCTGCCCGCGTTATAGAGCAACATAAATCCGAAATTCATCTGGCAACAGAAACAGGAAAGCTAATACTTGCTTTGAGCCATAACATGCCCGACATGGTTGTGGGCGACTGGTTATTACTGGACCAAGAAGGCCACTTTTTTCGTTTGCTGGAACGTAAGTCCTGTTTTTCACGAAAAGCCGCTGGCAGTAAAGTTCAAAAACAACTGATTTCAGCGAATGTCGATACCGCTTTTATCGTATGCTCGATGAACGAGGATTTTAATCTCAATCGTATCGAGCGTTTTTTATCTCTGGTAAATGAATCAGCCGCAGAAGCCATCGTTATTTTGAGTAAAAGTGATCAAACAGAATCGGCACAAGATTTTATTAATTCGGTACAGGCTATTGACCCTTTTCTGATGGTTGAAGCGATTAATTGCTTGGACACTAACAGCATCAAGCAACTCTCTCCTTGGCTCAAAAGAGGCCGTACTATTGCCGTGCTAGGCTCGTCAGGTGTCGGTAAATCAACGCTCACCAACACCCTATTGGGTGAGTCTATTCAAAGCACAGATGGCATTAGGGAAGACGATAGCAAGGGACGACATACCACCACTCGAAGATCCCTTATAGAACTTAAAGAAGGTGCTTTGATTTTAGACACACCGGGTATGCGTGAAATACAACTGGCCGATTGCAAAGAGGGAATCGAAAGTACTTTTGCCGATATTAAAGCGCTCGCCGAACTATGCCGCTTTAGCGATTGCCAACATCAAAGCGAGCCCGGTTGTGCCATTCAAAAAGCACTAGATGCAGAAGAATTAGACTTAAGGCGCCTGGGAAACTATCAAAAACTGTTAAAAGAAGACGCCCTTAACTCTGCAAATTTAGCCGAACGCAGAGCCAAGGACAAAGCACTTGGTAAGTTTTATAAAACCACCCTTGCCCAAGCTGCGATAATAAAAGGTCGTTAGCTTAAGAAGGCGATTGCTCACCCTTTAACGTCAGTGTTCCTGAATCTTGTAAGGGTGTCATCACTTCCATTTCGATGCTCTGTGGTTGAATTAGTTGCATCAGATTTTTCATGGATACTTTACTCTGCATCAGCCCATTTGAATTATGGGCGGCTTCTGCGGTACGCCAAAAATAGACTTCCACCCAACGACCTTGACTATCTTTGCTCAAATTTTGAAATAAAAAACCTGGCAGGGTTTGAAGATCAGGCACCATAGCATTAACGGCCGCTATCATTTGCTGATCACTTATCTCTGGCAGTGCTTGCCAACTCAAAACTTCAGTTACGTACATAGTATTCTCGCCTTAATGGATAAGACATCATGATATTTATTTTCCTTTAAGAGATAATTACCACAAATAAGACTTCACTCTTCTCAAAATGGAACGAATATGAACAACTTTGAGCGCGCCTCATTATTTTTAATGGTCGTTGATCAGGGGTCATTAGCGGGTGCGGCTCGTCAACAAGGCATCAGCCCCTCTGTGGTAAGTAAACGATTAGCTGAGCTGGAACAGGATTTGGGGGTTCAACTATTACGCCGTACCACTCGTCGCATGTCGTTGACAGAAGCTGGCGAGCAATTTTACCAACAAATGCGTCACCTGGATGGTCAATGGAAAAGTCTGTTAGATGAGACCGCCAGTCTAGGTAAAGAGGCCAAAGGCGTATTGCACATTGCAGCCCCTCAACCTGTCTTAACGCGAGTATTGTTATCTGCTGTAGCCGCTTTTCAAGAGGCTTATCCTCACATAGAAATGGTATTACAATCGGCTGAATACAAAGAACTACCGCGACCTGACGCGGATATTTCCCTATGTAGGATGCTTGAAACGCTGGATACAGCAACCACGGTTGGACTACCACTCTGTGATTATCATAATCAACTTTATGCAGCACCAGCTTATCTAGAACAATTCACACCCATTCATATGCAAGACCTAAGCAAACATGCTTGCTTAACTTATGGACTGACGACCCCTAACACTTGGACATTTATAGATACCTGTGGCAATCATAAAAGTATCTGCGTCAGCGCCAGTTTAGTCACTAATAATACCGAGGTTATCATTCAAGCCGCCATAGCCGCCAAGGGCATTGCCTACATACCTTCTATGATCATTGAGCAAGAACTTACCAATCGAACATTATGCCCCCTACTTCCAGAGCTCAGAAGTCGTCACTTTCAGCTGTGGGCCTACTATCATAAATTGGATTATGTGCCGCTCAAAGTAAGGGTGTTTTTAGATTTTATGAAGGATTATTTTAATCACTAACACTGTTGGAAAATAGGGTTATTTGACGCTAGCCAAAACATAAGGATGACGTTAGGAAACAGCCTGGATGATAAGATACTCACCACGAGACATTAAAGCTGAATATCTCGACGCAAATCACGCACTGCCACCTTTAAAAACTGCCCTAAAACGAGCGCATCAAGTTGCATTTGAGGAAGGTCATTGTGGTTCAAAATATTAATCCGACGACCATTTTTGGTCAGTAAATTCAGCTCATAACAGGGATAACTCGGCGCTTGGCCACGCTCAACCATTTTATTGAGTATTTGCAAGGAGACAATATGCTGCAGCTTGACGTCTCTATCCTGATTATTGTCAAAACGACCTGAAACTTGATCAAAACGAGCACGTTTCATAAAAGGCTTAATCAAGGCCAAGCCAAAAACACCAATAATAATACCAAAACTGCCGATAAATATGGTCAGGTCTAATTGCCTAGAATTCCAATATGTTACTCCGGCTAAACCCAACAAAAAAGTACCGACAACAATATAGATGATGCAGAACATCATGGCACTCATAGTCGGTCTCAAATAGGCTATTTGACTCTTAATCATAACCGTATGGGATAAAAATTTTGGCCCATTTTTTATTAAAGTACGCTCTATATTGACTTGTAACTGCGTATCTTCTTCCATCATATATCCTTAGTAAAGTGGGTATTCATAGCAGGGTAATTTGAGTCGCTGACTGAATAAAAAAACCCGCCTAAGCGGGTTCCTTTATTATCATATTCACTCAAATATTAATCGTTAAATAAACGAAAACCTAAGCTTTTTTTGCATCTGATGAATCAACATCTTTATTGTCATAACGCTTGATTTCACCTGAAGCCACGCGATCAATAAATGATTTCAACTCTTTCTTAACAACTGGCATTAGGAAGTAAAGACCAAGGATGTTAAAGATAGACATAGCAAAGATTGCTGCATCAGAGAAGTCAATTACCGCACCAAACTGGATAGTGGCACCGACAACGACGAAGAAACAGAAGATCACTTTAAAGACTAGCTCAATACGAGAACCTTCACCGAATAGGTAAGTCCATGCTTTCAAGCCATAGTAAGACCAAGAAATCATAGTGGAGAAAGCAAACATGATAACAGCAATAGCCAAGAAGTATTTAAAGATACCCGCTGTGGCTGTGAAAGACGCGGCAGTCAATGTTACACCTGTCAGGCCTTCACCATTAAATGGTGCGCTGTTTAAGCCAGCAATGGTAATAACCAAAGCAGTCATAGTACAGATTACAACGGTATCGATGAAAGGCTCTAGAAGTGAAACAAGTCCTTCAGTCACTGGCTCTTTAGTCTTAACCGCAGAGTGAGCGATAGCAGCAGAACCGACACCCGCTTCGTTAGAGAAGGTCGCACGTTTTAGACCCTGAATCAAAGCACCAATGAAACCACCCGCAACACCAGCACCGGTAAAGGCACCTTCAAATATCGCACTAAAAGCAGCACCAATTTGATCAATGTTGACAGTAATTACTATGATAGACATGCCGACATAAAGGATGGCCATCCAAGGCACAACTTTTTCAGTCACAGACGCAATCGAAGGCATACCGCCAACAATAACCGAAAAGACTAATGCAGCCATTACCAAGCCGGTAATCACACCGTATTCACTCGGTACATCAAAAGCGTAGGTTAGCATGGCATGTGCTTGGTTAGCTTGGAACATGTTACCGCCACCAAAAGAACCCAAAATACACATAAGTGCAAAACCGATCGCCAAGAATTTACCTAACCCTGGTAAACCACGTTCTTCTAAGCCACGGCTTAGGTAGTACATTGGTCCACCGGATACAACACCTGAAGGTAGGATAGTTCGGTATTTAACACCAAGCGTACACTCACAAAACTTAGATGCCATGCCTAACAAACCACATAGGATCATCCAGAATGTTGCACCTGGGCCACCAATGGCCAAAGCAGCACCCACACCCGCAATGTTACCTAGACCAACAGTACCAGACAGTGCTGTCGTCAACGCTTGAAAATGAGAAACTTCACCTTCTTCTTTTGAATTTGGATCCGTATATTTACCTTTAACGATATCAATCGAAAGGCCTGCACGTCTAAACTGAATGAAACCGAAGTAAACAGTGAAGATAGTCGCAGCCAATAACAACCAAGCAACGATAAGAGGGAAGTTTGCTTCTCCTACAGGCACGCTGTAAAAGATCAAACCAACAAACCAACCTGTGTAATCATTAAAAAAGCCATCAACTGCTTGGCTAATAGATCCAACAAATGCCCCAAAAGAACCCGCTTCAGCTGCAAAAATGTTGGTACTGAATGCCAACATCATTAGAGCAAATAACTGTTGTATTTTTCTCATACTTTTTTTCCTATTATTATGAAGCTCTTCAGATTTTTGATAATACCCCTAACCAATCGCTAGCTGTCAAACAGCGCCCTATTGGCCTATTACTATCAATTTCCACCAACTTATTAAGCCCTTTATGCATTGAAATTAAACAAAAACATAAAACGTTTTTTAAAGTCAGCTATTTAATTAAATAAAGTGAGTTCAAATCTATTACACCCAATTTTCATAAAGATATTAACTTCATAAAAATAATAGTTTGATATTTATGATCTAAAAATTAAAAAAGATGACTCGTTTAAATAGAGTCTTAAGAAGATATTAAGAGGCAAGATAAATAATCAAGCCAAACCCTCTTGAAATTTTCATCTTATTTAGCGGATAGAGAAATAAATATTTCACAATAACAATTCAATTAAATTTTCAACCTGAGAACTTTTTAGTTATTAATCAAATTAAAACCAAAGCTTTGATTTTAAACGATTTTTATTATTTTATTAAGCAATAAACCCTTTTATTCCATCTATCATGATATCCGTGAAACACAGATAATTTAAAGAAAGTGATTAATCATATTTAATATGAAATTAATCTAATCATAAATTTATATCATCGATTGAAGAATTTCCGAAATTTACAGTAGCAAAGAGCCTTTTTCAACCAAAAAATCACTTTTCAACCAAATAAGCTGTGGCTTAACATAAAATTACTAGTGCATTCAACCAAGATATCGACTAAAAACCAGATAAAATATGAATAACCATATTGAGAAACAGTCTTTTGATGGAAAAAAGTGGAATATAAAAGTACAAAAATAATTAACTTAGAGCAAAAAATACTCAAATTTAAATTCTTTCATTTTAGCGAGTTCTGTAAAGATTCCTTAACACTCAATAATGAGAAATATGAGTCGCAAAAATAGAACTATATACTTGCGTTTTGTTTTATAATTATTTTCAGTTGGTGAGTTTAAATTAGTTAATTCTAATTTAAGAAGAACAAGAGGGGTTTATCGCTAAGTTAATTTTCACTCAGAATGTCTAACACTTCATACGGAACTAAAAATCGCCTTTATATCAATATAATAAAAACGAATTCAAAGTACCATCTGACACTCGTATATAAGAAGCACCTGATTTCGCACTCCCTTCTTCGCAAACGGTAATTATGTTGACATCAAGACAGGTGTCATGGCACATAAGTCAACATAAGCAACGTCTTATCAAGACAAGTAAGAGTGGGCGTGCTGTTTAACTCAAACGCATCGTCTAGCAATCAAAACATCATCTACTTAGTCTTAAAACCACCTAGCTAACGTTATTCTTTAAGAAATTCTGTTGTGGCGGCTAAGATTTTTTGGGTTTGAATAAACGCTGCCATATGGCCCTTTTCCCCCGTTAGCAGCAAGACCTCACTGTCTAAAACCTTTGCAAGGGCTATCGGGTTTATGGGATTTACTAGGTGATCAGAGTCAGACACTATCGTCAGAACATCCGCCTTAACGACTTGCTTGATACTCGTCATGTCCTGGTTAGCCGACTTATAAATATTATGTGCCACCATGGCTTTCATACTCGCGAGATAATCCCTTGCATCAATCATATTGTCATATTTTTGAGCCATATAATTGTGTACGTCACTCGCGGGCAAACGGCGGGCAAAATCCGTCGGCGTGGTTAAATTCATATAAAAGATGTCGTAGGCTTTTTTAAGGGCAAAGTCTAACCTGGCCGGATCTGCCTTGGCATAGGTGAGCAAATCTATTTGTGTTTGCCATACTAATACATCAAACGAGGAAAGCTCCGGTGTCCCTTCAATAGGAATCGCTTTATCCATAAAGTCTGGGTAACTCACCATCCACTCATAGGTCTGCAACCCTCCCATAGACATGCCGATTATTGCCTTCACATGCTTGATACCAAGCTGCTCAACCAGCAATTTATGCTGTGATTTAACCATATCGATAATCGAAATATCTGGAAAGTGATCCGTATTTGAGGGGGAAGATGACACGCCATTGGCAAGCGCATCAATAATGACAACATATAAATCACTTGTATCTAGGGTCTTAACGAGCATGCCACTGGTTAAAACATCTTCACTCGTGCCTGTGAACCAGGTGGGCCATAACACCACATTTGTTTTATCTGCGTTAAGTGTTCCTAAGGTACGATAAGCAAGTCGTGTGTCCTTAATAATGTCACCCCCTGTGGTTTCAAAATCACCGATATTTACTATCTTCAATTCAGACGCAGTAAGCACTGGGCTTAAAGAAATCATCAGCAGTAGCTGGATTATAGTGTTTACTATTTTCATATGACTATCTCTCAATGACTATCTCTCAATGACTATCTCTCAATGACGGCCTCTCAATGACGGCCTCACAATGACGG
>Ga0209292_1001269_pt1 | contig 31177 bp, 26 predicted proteins | sample GOMGulsemesocosm_2_FD_184634 | JGI IMG/M metagenome (GOLD analysis project Ga0209292, IMG submission 184634) | Methane-oxidizing microbial communities from mesocosms in the Gulf of Mexico - GOM9C Gulf of Mexico (SPAdes) (version 2) | ecosystem: Environmental > Aquatic > Marine > Cold seeps... | reverse complement strand
AGGTAACCAGCCGGCTCGTATGCCAGATAAACAGATTCGCATTACCCCGACATTCCATGTAACCAATGATTTGGATGTCTACCTGACTTACCAATACGTAGGCAAACGTTTTGGGGCCAATGATAATATCGTGGAATTTCCAACTTGTGGCATTTTAGATGTGGGTGCGAATTATAACATCACCCGCTCATTATCAGCTCAGATAAATGGAAAAAATGTTACCAATGAGGTGTGCTACAACGAAGGTAACCCCAGAGCTAGCAGTGCAGAAAATGAACTTGCCTATGGTTTTGCTAGGCCTATAGTCGGAAAGACTTGGTTGATATCTTTGATTTACGAATTTTAGTGATTATAGCTGTGGAAGTGAGAAATCAAATTAACCCAAGAGGGATAACCATTTACTTTTCATATTTGCCCAAGAAAAATTTTATTAATGACTCTTTATTTATATAACTCCTAATACAAATCATCCTTCCTTGCCGCTTTCTAGTCTATTTTGAACGGTAGGATTAAAAGAGTCTGAGTAAGGTCAGTTCCCATAAACTATGGTGATATTTACATTAGAAAAGTATTGAGCTTTTGTTGATGATTTTCGTCCGGTTTGCACTAAGTGATAGTTTCAAGTTGAACACTGAACGACGGCTTTGGTGTGTGAGTTGTCTGTCAGAATACAGGTAGACCTACGTCTTCTAAACATGCAAAATGTCACCTGAGTTTGCACCAGGTGAAATTATTTATACAGATCAAAAAGCTATTGGTGTTAACGTCCGCTATCGTATCATTGAAGAAAGCGTCCATGCCTTAAGGTTGTCAATAATACTGGTTTTCATTTGATTAAATCTACTGTATTTCGTGGCTTTAATATCGATATCTAACAAGTTGTTTTATAATACGGGCTACAGCTTTTTAAGATTAGAAAGGGTAAATCACTTTTTCACATAACTGAGTGTTATAATATCTGAAACTTTATTTCCCTAATCGATAACGTTATCATTCATTACTTTTCAAAATCGAGTCCATAGCATTGCGTGATGAAGAACAAGCATTTATTGCATTAAGAAACTCACTTAGTTTATATACCTCTATCAGTGATAGTACGTGGCAAGATTTTATGGCTATTTGTAAATTCAAATCGGTCACAAAACACAGTTTGCTATATAAAATAGGCAATACCCCTTCATCTTATGCGTATATATATAAAGGATTAGTAAGGTGCTTTTCTTGCGATAAAAAAGGGAATGAATACAATAAGGTTTTTTTTGATGAAGGGAAATTTCCGGGGTCAATGACGGCATTATTAACATTTTCACCTTCAACATTATCTCTTGAGGCGGTAGAAGACACTCTAATCATTGAGATTAACTTTAAGGCTTACAGAAAGTTAATGCTTAGAAATGATGAATTGAAGTTATTTCAAATTTATTATCTAGAGAAAAATTGGCTACTAGCAAAAGAATCTCGTGAAATTGAATTTGTACAAAATGATGCAACAGGTCGTTATCTATGTTTTATTGATGAGTACCCTGTACTTAAAGACCGACTGTCACAATATCATATAGCCTCTTATCTCGGCATTACGCCAACACAATTAAGCCGCATTAAAAAAAACCTTTAACTTATCAACATATGTAAATGAACTTACCCTCTAGGCTGGTTATTATTACCTCATTAATTTGATAAAAGCCTTGTAAAGGCTGTTTAGTATTTATCATATATGGAGTTCATATGGGATTTCTGTATTGGTTAATAAGATATTTAAAAACATTTACGATCGTGACAATTTTCCTGTTTATTGTAGAGCTACTAAAGCAACACTCAGTTCAAGAATCAATATTGTTTGCAGGTATCTGGGCTGTTGTTAGTACAACACTATTTATAGGTTTAAGAATGTATCAAGCGCATAAAGGTGTGGAGTGTGCACTTTGTCATGACATTCCGAATTCGGTGGATGAAAGCGCAGATAATGAAATGTAAAAATTAATCTTTCACGTTATAGCAGAAACTAAATCAATGATTGGACGCGATTAATGAGACGTTCCTTTCTTAAGGACAACATGGATAAATTATCATGGTTATATGTGCAATCTAATGTTGATTGGCATCAATTATCAGCGTTATACCTAATTGCTCCATTAGGAGAAAAGTCGGCTAATGATTTGGAAACGGTTTTTACTAATAGCCGATTTAAATGTTTTATTTATGATAACAATCAATTGATTGGTGTTGGTCGAGCTTTAGCGGATGGTCTAGATTGCTCATATATATGTGATGTTGCTATTCATCCTGAGTATCAAGGTTTCGGCTTAGGGCGAAAAATTATTGAGCAACTTACACTTGCATCTAAAGGTCATAAGAAAATTATTTTATATGCAAATCCAGGTAAAGAAGGCTTTTATGCCAAGCTTGGTTTTAAAAAGATGAATACGGCTATGGCTATTTTTAGTAATGAAAGCCATGCCTTAGCAAGTGGGCTTTTAAGTAACGCAGAATAGATATTTATAAGTGGAAAATAAACGAATTACCCGTGTTCGATTTACTACTTTTACTCATGGCTTTTCAACGATTAAAGTCGTCTTAACTAACATTGAAAATCAGGAGTTAAATTGAACATTATTTTTACCAATATAAAATGGATCATGTTGATAGCTGGCTTGTTAACTTGCTCTATGATAATTGCTGTTTTTACACCTCACACCGTTTTAATAAACATGTTTGGTGAATCACTTGCTGAGCCATTAGCTCAAATGATTGTTAGGAGTTGGGGGTTTCTTATTTTCTTAATTGGCACCTTATTAATTTATGGCGCTTTTAAACCCGTATATCGTAATCTAGCAATTGTGATGGCGAGTATCAGTAAAATATTTTTCATTTTGTTAATTGTAAAGTTTGGCGCTCAATATATTGATAAATCACTATCAATAATCATTTTAGATTCAATCATAGTAGTCATATTTCTTAGTTATTTATTTAAAGTAAAAATCCAAACTAACTAATTAATGAGATGAAATAAAACAGACTATAAGCGTATCTAGTACCGCGTTAATCGAATTCAAATTAATGGTCTAAAGGCAATAGAAAATTTTTATAAGGAAATATCAATTGAATAAATTACGTAAATATATAAATAAACTCACCATTGTACTGTTAAGTATCGGGCTAGTCGCCTGTGGTAGTACGGAACAACCGGCAATTGATTTAACACAATTACCAGAAGATATTGGTCAAACAGGCGATGGCTTGCTCAAAGAAAATTTAGAAGCCATTAGGCTTGCCTACGATCTCCCAGCAATATCAGCCATGATCATTAAAGGCAATGAAATACTTGAAATGGAAGTTACTGGATTCAGAGATGCCAACCTGCCAGATGAAGTAACAATAAATGACCGATTGCATATAGGCTCGCTAACAAAATCCATGACCGCAACAGTAGCCGCTAGGTTAGTTGAACAAGGGGTAATATCTTTTCAGTCCACAGTTAGTGAGATATTTCCAGAATTGATTGGTGAAATAAAACCTATCTATGAGCAAGTAACCTTGGCTGAATTACTTTCTAGTACATCAGGATTAAGACGAAATCTTCCTGGCACTTGGGGCAAAGAATGGAAAAATAGAGCTGAGCCACTCATTGAACTACGCCAAGAATGGACGCGTAAAATGTTCAATACATCGCCCGCAGCTGACCGAGGCAAGCATTTATATAGCAATGGCGGCTACACTATTGCAGGCCATATGCTTGAAAGAGCAACGGGTATCGCTTGGGAGGACTTAATTCAAGATGAATTGTTTACGCCACTGGATATGAACATTACCGGATTTGGTCCGCCAAATTTTGATGTATTACCTGAACAACCCAGTGGGCATTATTATAGCAACGGCAGTTGGCATGCTCGTAAACCTTCTAACGGTGAATATATTCCTTTTGTTTTAGGGCCAGCAGGTACGGTTAATGCCGATTTAACCTCTTTGTCCAAATATTTAATGGCGCATCTAGCTGGTGCAAGAGGAAATGACAATATTATTACAGCAAACTCATATCAAATATTACACCAATCAGTGGATGATAATTATGCTATGGGCTGGGGGGCCGCTAATGTTGAATGGGCAAGTGAAAAAGTATTAGCTCATAGTGGCACAAATACTTTTTGGCTGGCAGAATGGATGATTATACCTGAAGGAAATATCGCTGTGATGGTGGTTATCAATGCCGCTGGAGATAACGCAAGTCAAGCAACAGGGCAAGTAATAAGAACATTGATAGATCGTTATGGAGCTACTCAATAATATTATGGCTGATATTTTAGCCTTTGTTAACTTTTACCAAATTTTCCCAGGGAGTACCAAGTTATGTTCAAACATTTAATATCTTTTTTTATTATTGCAGTTTTAAGTGGATGTAGTGCAACACTAGCGCCTTCTTATCAGAAAGATAGAAAGCCTGAAGATCGAGACCAATACAGTGGAGTAGAAGGCATGGTGCAACAACAGAAAGATCAGAATTATCTTATAACCAAAGAATTGCGAGATAAATGTTTTGAAGCAAAGATCGACTTAGCTGTTGCTGAAAATAATGAACAAGATATAGCTAAACAGGAAGACATCATTGAGAGTACCTGTATATAACAATTACTTTCAACTCTTAGGGTATTAAAACTTGAATTTTTATATGCACTCATTTTTAACGAACTTCCACACAAACAATTGTAGTTTGAACATTTACCTCCAAATGTCTACTTACGTCTCGATAGCGCTCAGAAGACCTAGCGTAGAACCAGCAGATAATGGCACTATAAAGTCATCCCAATACCAATACGTGAACGACCGCTGTGGTGGCTTTTTTACCTGTCAGGTTATTAGATTAATTGGCAATATTTATAGTCAAACAATTCATATTTATATCTGTGGGGAACGTCCGCTTTCGTATCATTGAAGACCATTTTTATGATGATTTAGAGCATTAGAAAAGGTCAGCAATTGGCAAAAGTAACGGTTAGCTCTAACTCGCTGTGGGGCACTTTGCGCCATAGTTTTAAGTCTAAAAAAATTATTACTGTGAAAGTTTTAGAGATAATATTCTTGAATGAAAGTATAAGGATAGTATGTTAGGCAATTTATTATAGTCTGTTCTAATTAGTATGGAGTATTGACCAAACTTTAAGAGTTTAATGTTTCGCAACTAAGTGTTCTTTCCTTTTAGAGCAGATAATTTAAAGCCAGTTATTTCAGTAACTGGCTTTAAAATCGTCAACTTATTATAGTAGAGCGGGACTGTCTAACTGTAATTTTTATTCAAAACGGTAAGTAATATTTACACGATAAGTTGTAGGGCGATGAAAGTCATGTCGTACTTGGTTTAAACCACCAAGCTGCCATGTATCAAGTGCGCGTGCTAGTATTGTAAATTTTTCTTCGCCATAGTTACTCTCAGCAAATGAAGCTACACCGCTAAGTTTAAAGTATCGTTAAGCCACCAAGTGCTGCTTAAAAAAATATGAAGTTGTTCCGTGTCTTGGGTGAAATCCTTATTTTCAGAGCGACGATTAACGTGGTCAAGACGAATACTTTGCAAGGTATTGTTACTACCTATTACAGTATCGTAAGGTATCAGTTGATTTTGTGAGCGAATTTCAATATCAATATTATGTCGATTAGTATCACTGTCGAGCATAGCGCCAAGAATATTTAAGTTAATTACCAAATCATCGCAGGGAATAAATTGAAACGCACCAGCAAAGCTAACGCGCTCTCGCGTACCATATTGCAACTCAGTGCGCGGTACTCGAAGCAATAATAAGGTGTCTTACTGGCTATCAGATAAGCCTGATTGGTTACCATTAGTTAAATCATAACTAAAACCATTAGCTGATTGTGATACCCAATCTAAGGTTTGAAAACCGTCAACTCGAAAGCTGCGAGTTGAACTAGTCAGAGATAGTTAACTCCCATATGATCAAAAAATTATATTGGCATACATAAAGAATCCTAAGAGTTGAAAATTATTGTTTTACTCATTTTGTAAATATCAAAATCATATGATTAAACTCAGATTACCCTAATAGTAAAAAACATCAAACGCCGATAATGTCATATAGGAAACTGATTTAATCTTATCTATTAGTCAATGATTTTGGTTACCATAAAAATGTTCGTTTTTAACTGAAAAGCTAACGCGAATTCATCATCTTATGTAAAAAATTAATAAAACCTAATTCGGGAATATATCAAGCGATATTAACATTAATAATAGGCTAACTTTAAAAGTCGTTATTTACTTTTAATATTTTTTGCATATTTAATATTTAAAAAAAAACACCTTTTTTCAACGACCGAGGCGCTTATGTCATTAACAGGCACATCTAATTTCTATACGCATTCACAAACGCAATTAGATCAAATAAAAAAAGAAGGCTTATACAAGACCGAACGTGTTATCACCACGGCACAACAAGCAAGTATTAAGGTGAGTACCGGTGAACAAGTGGTCAACTTTTGTTCAAATAATTATTTAGGTTTAGCTAATCATCATGAATTAATTGTAGCTGCAAAAACTGGTTTAGACGAACATGGTTTTGGTATGGCGTCAGTCCGCTTTATTTGTGGTACTCAAAATATTCATAAAACCTTAGAAGATAAACTAAGTCACTTTTTAGGCATGGAAGATACTATTCTTTATTCTTCATGTTTTGATGCTAATGCCGGTTTATTTGAAACCATATTGGGTCCTGAAGATGCCATTATTAGCGATGCACTAAACCATGCATCAATTATTGACGGTGTCCGTTTATGTAAAGCAAAACGCTTTCGATATGCTAATAATGATACTTCTGAGTTAGAATCTCGTTTGCAAGAAGCTGATGCCGCCGGTGCTCGATTTAAACTTATTGCCACCGATGGGGTTTTTTCGATGGACGGTATTATCGCTAATTTAAAAGAAATCTGTGATTTGGCTGATAGATACAATGCTCTCGTTATGGTGGATGATTCACATGCTGTTGGTTTTGTTGGTGAGGAAGGACGAGGTAGTCATGAATATTGTGATGTTATGGGGCGTGTTGATATAATTACCGGTACACTCGGTAAGGCAATGGGCGGAGCATCTGGTGGTTACACATCAGGTAAAAAAGAAATCATAGAATGGCTACGTCAGCGTTCACGTCCATATCTATTTTCGAATTCATTGGCTCCAGCTATTGTTAATGCCTCAATTAAAGTTATTGAATTATTATCCCGCGGAGATTCATTGCGTATTAAGTTAAAATCTAAAGCGGCTTATTTCCGCAAAAACATGGAAGCTGCTGGGTTTACATGCGGCGGAGCTGATCATGCCATTATCCCTGTGATTTTAGGTGATGGAAAAGTTGCTAGTGAGATGGCAGACCGATTACTTACTGAAGGTATTTATGTTGTTGGTTTTACATTTCCAGTAGTTCCCAAAGGTCAAGCACGTATTCGTACTCAAATTTCAGCGGAGCATTCAAAGGAACAACTCGATAAAACTATTGCAGCCTTTACCAAAATAGGTCAAGAGATGGGGATCATCTAAATATGAAATCTTTAGCAAAATTGTATGCCAAAGAAGGCATATGGATGTCCACTAGTGTTAAACCAATACTGGGTCATAATGATTTATTAATTAAGATAAAAAAGACGGCGATTTGTGGAACCGATATTCATATTTATAACTGGGATCAATGGGCACAAAAAAATATTCCAGTGCCTATGGTTATTGGTCATGAATATGTGGGTGAAATAGTAGGTATTGGTCAGGAAGTTAAAGGTTTCCAATTAGGAGAGCGAGTGTCAGGTGAAGGGCACATAACCTGTGGCCACTGTCGAAACTGTCGTGGTGGGCGTACACATTTATGCCGTAATACTGTAGGTGTAGGAGTTAATCGAGAAGGTTCTTTTGCTGAATATTTGGTTATTCCTGCTTATAACGCGTTTAAATTACCATGTGAAATTTCAGATGATTTAGCCGCAATATTTGATCCGTTTGGTAATGCTGTTCACACAGCGTTGTCTTTTGATTTAGTTGGTGAAGATGTGCTAATAACAGGTGCTGGTCCTATCGGTATTATGGCAGCAGCAGTAGCCAAACATGTTGGTGCTCGTCATGTGGTGATTACAGATATTAATGAATATCGCTTAGACCTTGCTCGTAAAATGGGGGTCACTCGTGCTGTTAATGTTAGTAACGATAAACTTACTGATGTTATGTCCGATCTCGGAATGACAGAGGGGTTTGATGTCGGAATGGAAATGTCGGGAATACCAATGGCATTTACTAGCATGTTAGAGAATATGAATAATGGCGGTAAAATTGCCATGTTAGGTATTCCTGGACAAAATATGTCAATAGATTGGAGCCAAGTAATATTTAAAGGACTCACTATTAAAGGTATTTATGGTCGTGAAATGTTTGAAACGTGGTACAAAATGGCGAGCCTAATTCAATCGGGTTTGGACTTATCTCCTATTATTACACATCACTTTAATATTGATGATTTTCAGGAAGGGTTTGATATCATGCGTTCAGGACAGTCAGGGAAAGTTATATTAAATTGGCCATCTGACTAATAATTGTCTAGCAATAAAAGAATGTTTTTAAGTCGATAATGGTTCATTATTTTGAATAAAAAGGGGGTTTCATGACTTTGGTATTAAAACTTATTGCTGGCATTATAGCTGGTATGCTTATTGGTTTGTTGGGTCCAGATATTTTGATACAGTTTGTTTTTACTGGGCAAACTCTTATTGGACAGTTGATTAAATTTACTATCCCCTTGATTATTTTATTTTATATTGCCAGTGGTATTGCGTCTTTACCACAAGGGTCAGGTTCAATATTGGGCAAAACCGTAGGTTTAGCCTATGGATCGACTCTTTTGGGAGGAACATTAGCTTATTTTGTTGCTAGTAATATACTACCTGGGTTAATGGAAGGTAATGTACTAGAAATTGCCACAGAAAGAGAAGAATTAAAAGGTTTTATCGATCTAAGTATTCCCCCTTTGTTTGATGTCATGACAGCCTTAGCACTTGCCTTTATTTTTGGTATTGGGATCAGTGCAATGAATTCGACTAGCCTGAGAAATACGGTCAATGAAGCTAAATATATTATTGATGCGTTACTAAGTAAGCTTATTATTCCGGCATTACCTTTTTATATTGCAGGTGTATTTGCAGAAATGACTGTTGATGGCACGGTATTTTCAACGTTAGAAACCTTTGGGGTTGTTTTTATTTTAGTGCTCATTATACACTGGGCTTGGATAACTGTGCTTTATACTCTTACGGCAATTGTCATAAAAAAATCACCTTTGATGTTACTAAAGAATATGATGCCAGCTTATTTAATGGCTTTAGGTACCATGTCGAGTGCAGCAACGATTCCAGTTTCATTAAAAGCAACTAAAGATAACGATGTCAGTGATAACGTAGCAAACTTTACCGTACCCTTATGTGCTTCTATTCATTTGAGTGGTTCCACAATTACTATTGTTACTTGCGCTACTGCGGTTATGTTAATTACACCAGAATTAGCTTTACCTGATTTTAGCGGAATGATTGGTTTTATTCTAATGTTAGGTGTAACAATGATAGCAGCGCCAGGAGCACCAGGTGGTGCGGTAATGTCAGCATTAGGCTTATTGGCTAGTATGTTAGGGTTTACCGATGCAGCACTTGTTTTGATGGTCGCTTTGTATTTAGCGCAAGATAGCTTTGGTACCGCTTGTAATGTAACCGGTGATGGTGCTATTGCAATATGGGTTGATAAATTTGCTGGTGAAAATCGGAAAATAGTATCCAGAGAAACCAAAAAATGTATTAGTTAACCTCAGAGCTGCATAAAAACCTTTCTAAAGCAGAGTTTCTTTAATACTTTGCTTTTCAGGCTGGGAAGTATAAAAAAACAAGCTACTGCCAGTAGCTTAACTATGAAGCTAACATAACTCCTATCCTATGAGAGGAATACTCAATTTGAGATATACTAAAAATGATGAACTGATATGTCCTTAGCTTCACCCACGCTAAAAAGCAGATTCTAAGTGCTTTAGTCATTAAACTATTTATCGATAAATTTGGCGTGATAAGAAAAGTGCTAGCACTGTACTAGGATATTCTCGTTGCGCTAATGAACGAGGCGTAAACTTTATAACGCGTATGATAGCCTCAGTGGTATTGAGAATAAGCATATTATTTAGAACGTTCAGCCATTATTGAACTAAGAAAAAACAAGGACATTGGGATATTAATACAGTGATGTAAAATGTGTAGTCACGCTAGTTGAATAATAAACAGGATAATCATTTATAGAGCAATTTAATAACCGAACGATTAAGTCAACTAACAAGCGGACGATACAATTAATTAGTCGAATGCCTAAGCAATCTTAAACAATCATTGTTGATAATGGCTCTATGTTTCATCCTTATAAACTCGTCGAAAAAGTAGCAGAATATTTATTTTATTTTGCTAACCTACATCATTCATCTATTGGAAACGAGTTACAGATGAATGATGGAGTTTAAAACAGGCAAAGTGTTTTCTCTCACAACTATTAAAGGTTCAATTGTATTTTGCAATTTTTGAATGCCCAAACGGTAAATGATTCGTTGAGTTGACAATGCACTAGGGTCATCCCCACTTATTGAACTCGATGAATGCCGAAAGATATGATTTGGCTAATTAAAAGCTATTTTAAATACAAAAAAAGGCTTGAAAATAGAGAGCTTACTGCCTAAAAAAAGCTAATGTATTAAGATGAGCTCATGTTAGAACAGTTATTTTTTGCCGTAATAAGCACTAAAAACAACAAAAATATATCAGACTTAATTAATATGGACAAACAATATGACATCAATAACTGACTCATCGATTAATCGTATCGTCATCGCCGGAGGTGGCACTGCGGGTTGGATGGCAGCGGCTTATTTGGCTCGGAATTTTTCTCAAAATGGGGTGTCAATCACCTTAATTGAATCATCCGAAATATCAACAATTGGTGTAGGTGAGGCGACGATACCAACGATTCGAGAATTTTATCAGGGGCTTGGATTACAAGATAAAGACGTCATTCAACAAACACAAGGCAGCATCAAATTAGGTATTCAATTTAGTGACTGGCATACACTAGGAGAGTCCTATTTTCATCCCTTTGGTATCTTTGGAAAGTCAACCAAACAAACAGAGTTTTATCAATATTGGTTAAAGTCATTTAAGCTCGGACAAGTTGGCAATATTGAAGATTTCTCATTACCGATCATGTTGGCTCAAAAAAATAAATTTATGGTGCCATCAAACGAACCTGCAAAATCACTTCAACATTTTGATTGGGCATTACATTTAGACGCAGGTTTGTTTGCTGATATGCTTAAAACGTTTTCTAAATCGCTAGGCGTACACCATATTGATAATGAAATTACTCACGTAGCGCGTAACACTAACTCTGGATTTATAGAGCGTTTACAATTGAAATCTGGGCAGAGTGTTGAAGGTGATTTTTTTATTGATTGCACTGGTTTTAAAGCACTATTAATAGAAGGGGCTCTTGAGACCGGTTTTGTTGATTGGTCAAAATGGTTGCCGGTAAACAGTGCCCAAATTTTACCTACAGAAAGTCCTGTAGAACTTCCTTCTTATACACACGTTAAGGCGCTTACGGCCGGCTGGCAATGGCGTATTCCATTACAAAATCGAACCGGAAATGGTCATGTGTATTGTAATGATTTCATTTGTGATGATAAAGCCAATCAGCAACTACGCGACAATGCAGAAGGAAAACCTATCGGTGATTCAGATTTAATACGCTTTACAACGGGTCGTCGTAAAAAAGCGTGGAATAAAAATTGTTTAGCGCTTGGCTTGTCTGCTGGTTTTGTTGAACCGTTGGAGTCGACAAGTATTTCAGTTATCGTAACGGCTTTAGAAAACTTTAAAACACTCTTTCCTGATAAAACATGTAACCCTTTGTTAGCCGATGAATTTAACGCGAGATCTGAACAAGAAATTGAACAAATTCGCGATTTTATCATTTTACATTACAAAGCAACGAACCGGGATGACAGTGAATTATGGCGATATTGTAAAAATATGGGTATTCCCGACAATTTAACCTACCGACTTGAATTATTTAAGGAGCAGGGTATTTTGTTAAATACACCTTGGCAAACTTTTCATCCACCAAGTTGGACAGCCATCTTACATGGCAATAAGATACATGCATCACGCTACCACCCCGTGGTAGATAGTATTGACAGCAATTTTCTTGAACAAGAATTTAAAAAATTACGGATGAACATTGAGCACGTTGCCAATCAAGGCAGTAGCCATCGCGACTTTTTAAATCGCATGTGTCCCGCCATAATAAAATAATAAAATAATAAATAATAAATAATAAATAATAAAATATAAAGAGTCATTTACGATGTCAGTAAAAGAAACAGGTTGTAATCTAAAGAGTATCATTATTGTTGGTGGCGGCAGCGCCGGCTGGTTGACAGCGGCAGCATTGAGTCATAAATTAGACCTTAAAAAAACTAAGGTCACACTGATTGAATCGGATAGCATTGGCACTATTGGTGTCGGTGAAGCGACCATTCCGCCATTACGTCGATTTCTTGAAATGTTAGGAATGGATGAACGTGATTTTATGACGAAAACCCAAGCAACCTTTAAGTTAGGGATACGCTTTGACGACTGGCATCATATAGGTGATTCATACATCCACCCCTTTGGTAAAACTGGCGTCCCCTACAAAAATGTTGAATTTTACCGCTATTGGGATTGGGCGAGAAAGTTAGGTGTACAAAGTAAATATACAGACTATTGTCCGGCCGTAGCAATGTGCGAAAAAAACAAGTTTGTCCATGAAAACAGTGCACCTCAAAATTCGGTTATCAGTGGGGCGAGCTATGCGTACCATTTAGATGCAGGTTTAATGGCTAAATATTTAAGAGAATTTTCCGAAGCTAATGGTCTAGCAAGAATTGAAGGCCATATAGACAATGTCACCAAAACTCTTTCAGGCGACATTCAATCCGTTCAACTTAAAGATGGTCGGGAAATTTCAGCAGACTTCTTTATTGATTGTAGTGGCTTTAAAGCGTTACTCATTGATAAACACCTTGATGCAGGTTTTGAAAATTGGAATAAATATCTCTTTACGGATCGAGCCATCGCAGTACAAACCGAAAATAATGGCGACATACTCCCTTATACTATTTCGACCGCACAAAGGTCGGGGTGGACATGGAAAATTCCTCTACAAAATCGTACGGGAAATGGCTATGTCTATTCTAGTGCTCATAGCTCTGATCAATCTGCGATGGATAACATAGTACAAAAAGTTGAAGGGGAATTACTAACGGACCCTAAGGTTATTCCCTTTAATACAGGTAGACGTAAAGAAGTGTGGAAACGAAATTGTTTGTCGGTTGGGCTGTCTTCTGGCTTCATTGAGCCACTAGAGTCGACGGCTATTCACCTGGTTACTAAAAGTATCGATATGTTTCTAAGTTTGTTGCCTAACCAGCAACATAACCCCGCATTGATACAGGAATACAATCGACTGATGGCAAAAGAATATGAAGATATTCGAGACTTTGTTTTATTACATTATTGTGTGACAGCGAGGGATGATAGCCAGTTTTGGCGTGATTATCAGCAGTTAACATTACCGACTTCGCTTTCAGATAAGATAGAGTTGTTTAATTCACGTGGTGTTATCGCTTATAACCCTTACGATTTATTTAAGCAGGTCAGCTGGTATTCCGTGTTTGAAGGAATGAAGGTAACCCCATTCAATGCGGATCCTATTGCGAGTCAACTGAATTTTACTGAAGTTAAAGACTTGCTGAATCAGTTAGAAAAGGTCATCAAAAAATCTGTTGAACCACTGCCAAGTCATCATGACTATATCAAAAAATATTTACAAAGGTAGGGAGCTAATTCAGTAACAACACCTTCTCAACAACAATATTTATCTGCACAAAAAAAGCAGCATTAACCTCATAATAAGTTAATGCCGACAACATTCAAACACAATGTTGTCGGCATTTAATTCAGCCGTAAAAAGAGTTGGGTTAAAAATAAGCACCCGACTCAATTTTGTTGCTTAACCCTTCTTAGTGTTAGGAGTTTAGAACTTATATCTTGCGCCAAGTGTTACACGTCTTTCAAATACTTGCGAACGAGCAAAGTTACTTTTGATCGAGCCGTAATAATCTTCTTGCTCTTCCGTTAAGTTACTACCATTTAATGTGAAGGATAAATTGTCAAAAACATTATAGCTGATAGAAGCATCTAAGTAAGCCACACCATCTTGAAACAATTGAGTATTACCATCATTTAGCTTGCCATCAGCATTACGCTCACTGCGTATGTTGTAGGCTAAACGCACTTGGAAAGTACCGTCGTCATACCAACCAACAATGTTTGTTTGATGTTTTGAGCTATCAATAAAGGGTAGTGTTTCACCTGTGACTGTGTCTGTGCCTAAGCTTGAAGGTGCAAAGGTATAGTTAAATTCGTAACCAAAGTTGCCCCAAACGCCATCAAGAAAATCTAAACCTTGCTTGAAAGAAAACTCAACACCATGAATATCACCACCAACACCATTTGAAACAATACTGGTAGGCGTAGGGCGTTTTCGATTAATACCATCGCCATCAGCAAAGTCAGTACGGATAATTTCATCATTTTCTAAAAATGATTTTACGTCGATTTTAAATAAACCAATACTCAACATGGTTGAATCGTTAGGATACCATTCAACAGAAAGGTCAATATTCTCTGAACGCCATGGGTCCAACTCAGGGTTACCGCGTTGAGAGGCTCTTGTTGGACCTAAACCATTGTTTGGTACTGGGTTAGTATCCTCATCACGATAGCCATTACCAAGACTTAAATCAAGACCTTCACCCCAGTTATTTAAATCTAAATCTGCCATGTTTTTGCTATAGGCAAAACGTAAAATAACATCATCATGTGGGAATAAAGCAAGGTTAAATGAGGGCAGGTAATCAGTATAACTGCGTTCAGTATTTAGTACATCAATGGCAGCTCTAGGGATATTACCTGGGTTGAGGTTAGTGCCTTTAAATTGGAATTCAGGCGCTAGCGTCTGACCATCAGTGATATTTTGTCTTACTGTTAAATCAGTTTCAATCACTTGTATACCAAAGTTTCCGCTGTATGGAATAGAACCAATTTCACCTTCAACATTAAACTGCGCGTAATAACTCAATTTTTCTAGTTTAACTCTGTAAGAACGGCCCGCATTTTCAAGATATTTGAAGTCAGTACCTTCACCCCAAAATGTGTGGAACTCATCCGCATGGTCGATTAAGTAACTAGGGTCAATGGTTAGTGCACCTGCTGAAGGAACGCCATTGATAGGGAAATCAGTAAGAGACGTAACCGGAAATCCGGCCGCTTGAAAATCAGACAAAGTACGGTAAGGAACTAACGATTTATTGTCGGCTAAATGTGCCGCATCTGATGCACGCCATCTCGCCCAAAAAGTCACATCTTCGCCTTCGTCCCATAAACCAGCGGGTTGTCCCATATCTTCAGAGTTTGCGATAGCTGCACGTGTGTAGGGCGATACTAATTCGTTTCTCTGGTATGTTGCTTGACGAGAGCCCTTACGAACACCAAAATCAACGGATTTTACAATGCCTTTATCTAAATCATAGCTACCATCAAAACGTATAGCGTCCATGCTTGATTCAGCTTCGTTTACATTACCCCAACCCGTCTTCATTGCCACATTGGCAGGGTCTGTCGCTGCCCAAAGGCCCTCAATACTTGGTGTTTCACCGAATGAAATAGTTGGGTTAAAGTCCTCTTGGGCTGGATTAGGGTTACGTGGCACTTTGCCATTCACGTTATCATTGATATAATCAGTGATCAAACGATCTGGATTGGTCCAATGTTCCATATCCATAGAGTTTTGTGTTTCTTTCCAGTTAGCTTCCGAAGAGATAACTCTTACAGAACCGGTAAAGTCCCCGCCGTCATCAAATTTTAATTCAGCGCTAGCATTAAGAGAGTCCATTTCTCGTACAACCGCTTGCGCTAAACCACTAATAGAAAGTGCGCTTTTATACGTGTATCTATCTACTGTATGGTAATTACCACTTGGGCCAGCAATACCTGTATCACGTAGTTGATCAAAGTGTATGCGACCAGCTGTCGGAGTATTACCAATGTTTGCTCTTTGTTCATACCAAAGATAGGTTTGATCTTCATCCATGTCGGTATAAAAAACATCTGCCGTAAATTGTAATGAATCTGAAATTTGATATTGAAAAGAAGCATTCAACCCTGTTCTATCACGAGCTTGTATCTGATTATCATTTCTGACTCGATTAGGTAATAGTATGGTCATAGGACCATTTACACCGTCACCTGAAAAATCGGGAGCCATATCCTCTGAAATATTCCACTGGTGAGAACTTTGTGAGTTTACCGAGCTATCGCGCAATGTAGATTCTGATACTGAAGCGGATAACACAAAACCCATTGTATCGTCATTCCAACCAACCAAACCATTAAAGGATGGATCAGTTTCTTCAGTATCGGATCCTCGAGTAACATCAGCATTTACAGTTGCAGTTAGACCATCGTCTAAATCAAAAGGTCTAAATGTTTGCAAATCAATCATACCAGAGATACCACCACTGGCTTGTGATGCTGTTCTAGACTTTATAACCGTTGCACCAGAAAAAAGTGTTGAGGGTATATCTTTAAAGTTAGGGCGAGTTTGGAAAATTGAATTTGCAGTGATGAATTTTTCACCGTTAATAGTTACCCCAACTTGAGGCAAGCCCCGAATATTTACCGAGCTACCTTCCCCTGCGGAACGGTTTATTTGTACACCGGTGATTCGTTGTAAGCTATCAGAGATAGTCGCATCGGGAAGTTTACCAATATCTTCAGCTGAAATCGCATCAACAATACCGTCTGAGTGACGCTTTATGTTAACAGATTTATATTGAGATCCCCTGATACCACTTACTTGAATGACTTCTATTTCAGTATCCTTATCTACAGTATTATCATTAGCTGCGAAAGAGGGTGGAGCACAAAAAGATGATGCAATACTTACAGCAAGCATTGATTTAGAAAAGCCCTTACTATAAATTGTGTTTTTTTTAAACTTCATTTGTATGTTTTCCTTTTATTTATTTCAAATTTAATCAGCATATATTATTATCAATATCAGTTATTGTTAATAATAATTTTATGTAAAATATATTGATTTTTTTATTCTATTTATTCATGATTGTACGTAACAATAGTAAATAGAATCATTTGTTGACTGGTAGGATTAAATCAGTTTTTCATATGATTATTTCGGCGTATCATGTTTTTGATCCTATCAAATTGAGAATTACTTAATGAATAGAATAAACGTTCCTAATCCTGAGAGTGATAGTTTTATTAGTAATATAAATATTGAGCAACTCATTGAAATATTTGATATTATGCCTGATGTTCTCTTTTGGATTAAAGATGATAAAGGACGCTTCATGTATACAAATACGAATTTTTTAGAACATATGGGAGTTGATTACCCCAATCAAATATTGGGACGTACGGATTTTGATTTCTCGCCAGCCCATATTGCTAACCAGTTTAAGATTGATGATCAAAAAGTGATGGCTGGTGATATAATTGACGAGCGATTAGAAATGAATAATACCAAGTCGGGTGAAATATTTTGGTTTACAACATCCAAACGACCATTACTTAATGTACACAATGTCGCAATTGGTACCTATGGTACCTCTAGACATTTAGAGAAAACATCTATCGCGCTATCTGGAATGGATGCGTTAAAAAAACCAGTGGCTTATGTTCATAAAAATTATATGGATAATATCAGTTTAACTGAACTTGCCAGCGTTACTCACTTATCAATTAGTGCTCTTGAACGACGATTCAAAAAATATCTAAATAAAACGCCTATTCAATTTATCAATGGTGTACGATTAGAAAATGCAAGGCGCTTATTAGTCGAAACAAACCTTTCAATTGCAACTGTAGCTAGTGATACTGGTTTTACAGATCACAGTTATTTTAGTCGTCAATTCCGATGTTTGTTTGGCATGCTACCATCTGAATTTAGAAAAGAATATTGTGAATTTAACGGTTGAATCGTAAATATTATGTACACTAAACCATGGTTCCTAATGAGAGTTTATTTTGGAAATATTCGGCATTTTTTAAGGCAGTTGTCGCCTAAATTGTTAAACCGCTTCTTTATATTACTCTGGGTTTAACTCCACAGCACCTATTGGCTGCCAGTTTCTTTCACTTTTTGACCATAGCTCTGGATGCTCATTTTTTTTCTGATACAACATTTTTCGTTTTGCTAGTATTTCAATATCAAGACCATCACGTCTTTGGCGTGACAAACTTGATCCTGCTATGGTGATGTTTATTTAATGTAACATTAAACAAATTCTTTTACCCATCTCATTAATATTAGAATCGTTTAGAGCTTTAGTTATTTTTTAACTCAGTATTATGTTTATCCATGCTCTGCTTTTGCGGCTAAGAGTGGTTTGGCGGTTACTATCAGACCAAATTCAGAGCATGTTTTCAATTGTTTTACTTCTTAAGAACCAACCTATGAACAATGATTAAGTTCATAAAACGAAAGTTTATTAATGTATTCTTTTACTCGCCTATTGATTTCTAACGTGTTTATTAATAGGCTTTATCACAAAATATAAAGAGGATAAGTACATCATGACTAACAGCACAACTGTTGATTTAGTAGACGAGAATATCGAGAGTTCGCTTGAAATGCGTTATCCGTTTTCTCAGCCTATCAGTAAGATAAAATTCAAGCCTTCAAGCCTAGCTCCCCTTAAAGTTTTTTGTGATAAAGTTTGGGAGCGAGAGATAAAATCAGGGGTTAAAGATGCTACGTTGGCCTATGGAGAACAGCTCGTAGGCATGAACTATAGCGAAATAGATATCAGACAACCGCTTAATGAATCGGGCTTAACCAGTACCATTGCCAAGCTAGCATTAACCTACTTGAATGCTTCACCTATTTTGCTCAATTCACAAAAACCTTTAGTCTTTCAGGATTTAAGTTTTGTTGGTGCTTGGGCCAATTTATCACTACCTGATTACGATTATAATCCGATTCATATGCATCCTAATTGTTTATTGACTACAGTGGGTTATTTAGAAGTGCCTGATTGGCAAAAAATGTTAAAAAGTCAATCTAAAGAGAAAGTCGTAAAGTCAGGGTTTCTTAGAGGTCAGCCTGGAAGCATGTTTGTGCTATCTGATACTATCGCTGAATCCAGTCCATTTTCGTCTAGTGTAGAGACAGTGATTCCAGCGGCTGGCGACTATTATATTTTCCCCGCTACGATGAAGCATGGTGTCTATCCTTATCCAAATGGCTACGGTGTCAGAAAATCTTTTGTTGTTAATATAACACTGAACAAGCAAGGCTTTGGGAAAACCAAGATACCATCGCACATACTCAACAATTCTTTTGGTTATAGAGGATAATTTACCATAAAGACATACGAACTAACTATTGACTGAGGGGGAAATATAAATAATAAATTATTAGTGTAACCACCCCATTTGTAGATCAGATTTCAATAGAGTTTTTCTGCTTAAATTGTTCATGTTGCTTAGGTAATAAATCATTGGAAGTCTAATTTATTACAAAAAATCTATTTTATTTTCATGGATAACGGAATGCTGTGTTTAAACTTTTATATAGGTATCAACTAATGAAACTATAAAGACAACGCTGATTTTGTTGTATCACCAAGTCATTTTGCCCTATAAAAAAATGTAGGTTCCCTCTACTATGGTTGAAACGCCAAAGTCGATTAATAAAATCGCGATGGTAAGATAATAATCAGTAAGTTGAGGAAGTTATGCGTAAAATCCGCATGGGTATGGTTGGCGGTGGGCAAGGGGCATTTATTGGTGCAATTCATCGTATCGCTGCACAACTCGATGGTCAAATTGAGCTGGTGTGTGGCGCGTTTAGTCGCGATAGTCAAGTTTCAAAAGCTATAGGTGAAGAGCTATATCTCGCTCCGGATCGTAGTTATGCTAGTTATCAGCTGATGTTTGAGCAAGAAGCTGCCCGTGAAGACCGTATGGACATGGTGGCCATTGTTACCCCGAACAAATCACATTTTTCCATAGCACAGATGGCTATAACACATGGCTTCCATGTAATTTGTGATAAACCCGCCACCTCTGATTTGACAGAAATATTAATCCTCAAAGAACAACTACTCCAAAGCGACTGCTTTTACGGGCTCACTCATACTTACACCGGTTACCCTATGGTGAAAGAGGCTAGAGCTCGCATTGCCCAGGGTGATTTAGGTACTATTCGTAAAGTTGTGGTGCAATATCAGCAAGGCTGGTTAGCCAATAGTGATGACGAGGACAGTAAACAAGCGGCATGGCGCTTAGACCCTCGACAAGGTATTAGCTGCTGCATGGCAGATATCGGCGTACATGCCGCTAATCTAACTGAATACATCACAGGTCTACATATTAGCGAAGTTTGTGCTGATTTAAACTCAGTGGTTTCTGGCCGTCAGCTAGATGATGATGGCACAGTGTTATTACGCTTTGCGGAAAATACTCAAGGTTTTCACGCCAAAGGGGTACTACTTGCTAGTCAAGTGGCCATAGGCGACGAAAATGATTTGAGCATTGCCATCTATGGTGATAAAGCCAGCTTGCACTGGAGGCAGTTAGAGCCCAATACCTTAACTATTAAATATCCGGATAAGGCCAGTGCGCTTATACGCACCGGAGTCAGTCCGTTAGCTCACTTGACCTTAGCAAATTTGCGCACCCCTGCAGGGCATCCCGAAGGATATTTAGAAGCCTTTGCCAATATCTATGTTAATTTTTCTCAGCAAATACGAGAGGAAATTTTTCAGATACCCGCCAGTGAGAAAGCACAAGATGTGCCTGGTATTGATGAAGCTATCCGCGGCATGGCCTTTATAGAAACGGTTGTGGCCGCCAGTGCTTCGGACAAAAAATGGCATAAAATAGACTATAGCGGCAACAGGAAGTAATGATGATAAAGACGCAAAACAAAAGGCCCGAAATGACATATATAAATGGCCCAGCCATTTTTCTTGCACAGTTTCTGAAAGAAGACGCGCCATTTAATAGTTTACCTGCCATTTGTAAATGGGCGGCAGACTTAGGTTATAAAGCCATTCAGTTACCTACCAATGATACTAACCTATTTGATGTCACCAAGGCGGCGAACAGTCAGAGCTACTGTGACGTAATTACCGATATTGTTGCTAAAACGGGCATGGTGATTTCTGAATTATCAACACATTTGCAAGGGCAATTAGTGGCGGTACACCCAGCATACGACGCCATGTTTGATGGTTTTGCGCCTATTGAGGTGCGTAATAATCCGGCGGCTAGAATGCAATGGGCCATCAGTCAATTAAAAGACGCAGCCCAAGCCAGTAAGAATATGGGCTTATCGGCGCATGCGACTTTTTCCGGCGCCTTATTATGGCATACTGTTTACCCTTGGCCACAGCGACCACAAGGTTTGGTTGAGCAAGGTTTTGCCGAATTAGCGAAACGCTGGCTACCGATACTCGATGCCTTCGATATTGCTGGTGTGGACTTGTGTTTTGAGCTGCATCCAGGTGAAGATTTACATGACGGTGCTAGCTTTGAGCGCTTTTTAGCGGCAGTGGATAATCACCCCAGAGCCAATATTTTATATGACCCCAGCCATTTTGTCCTGCAGCAATTAGACTATTTGGCCTTTATCGATATTTACCACCACAGAATTAAAGCCTTTCATGTTAAAGATGCTGAGTTTAATAGTTCAGGTCGTAGCGGTGTTTATGGCGGTTATCAAGATTGGCAAGACCGAGCCGGGCGCTTTCGAAGCTTAGGGGATGGGCAAATAGATTTTGCCAGTATTTTTAGCAAATTATGTCAATACGGTTTTGATGGTTGGGCGGTATTGGAATGGGAATGTTGCATTAAACATCCAGAAGACGGCGCCAAAGAGGGCGTTGATTTTATCAATAAACACTTGATCCGACCCACAGATAAAGCCTTTGATGATTTTTCCTCTGTTGCCAATGATGAGCAACTGAATCGAACTATTTTAGGGCTCAACTAATGGTAGCTATTGTGAAAAGTACTGAAGAGAATAACCAACAATTTAAACAAGCAATTTTTATTGCCTCTTGCTTAGCGTTATTAGTGACCGCGATGACGTTTGCTATTCGTGCCGGCATTTTATCTCAGCTTAGCGCTGAGTTTTCTTTAAGCAGTAGCGAGCTTGGCTGGGTCAATTCTATGGCCTTTTTAGGCTTTCCTGTGGCGACTTTGTTTGGTGGTTTATTATATAACTGGATTGGTGCGAAAAAACTCATGCTGCTGGCTTTTGTGTGTCATTTATTAGGTTTAGCCTTAACGATTACCGCTGGCGGCTTTTGGGGATTATTAATTTCCACCTTCTTTATTGGTTTTGCCAATGGCTCGGTTGAAGCTGGTTGTAATCCGCTTATTGCACAACTCTATAGTGATAATAAAACCACCATGCTTAACCGTTTTCATGTGTGGTTCCCTGGAGGCATAGTGGTGGGGGCTGTTTTATCTAACTATATGACTGATTTTAATTTCAGCTGGCAAATACAAATTGCCATCATGCTGGTACCGACATTGATATACGGCGTTATGTTTATGAAATTAAGTAGTAGTAAATTACAGGCATTGTTAACCCGTAAAGAATCGGCGGTATTAGTAAATAATACGACTACAAACTTTAAAGCGATGTGCTCACCGTTATTCTTATTTATGGTGTTCTGCATGATGTTAACGGCAACGAGTGAGTTGGGCACGCAGCAGTGGATTAACAGTATTTTAGGGGCATCTGGCGCATCACCTATGCTAATCATGGCGATGATCACCGGGTTAATGGCGCTAGGTCGATTTTTTGCTGGCCCTGTTATTCATCGACTTAATCCGGTCGGCGTTTTACTGGCTTCAGCGATATTAACTACTATAGGTATTTATAGCATGAGCATAGCCACCGGCTCTCAAGTGTACTCTGCCGCTATTATTTTTGCCTTAGGGGTGACCTACTTTTGGCCAACCATGATAGGTTTTGTCGCCGAAAACATTGAAGATAGTGGCGCTTTGGGTATGTCTGTATTAGGCGGCTCAGGGATGTTTGCCGTGAGTATATTTAATCCTATTATTGGCGGCTGGATAGATAGCTCAAGACAAGAAGCCAGTTTGGCACAATTATCACCTCAGGCAACTGAGCTAATGGCAGGGCAAAGTGTATTAACTAACTTAACGATATTTCCGATGATATTAATTGTAGCTTTTACTGTATTGTTTTTTATTATGAAAAAGCAAGTGGAACCAAGCAATATTTCATTTAAAGCCAAACAAAATCAAGGAGTTTAAGCTGATGGATCAAAAGAGTAGCAACTCGCGTCGACAGTTTTTACAAGGCTTTGTTGCGTTAGTTGGCAGTGCGACAGCCAATACTTTACTGAGTAATAAGGCAATTGCGGCTGCTCTGGCTTATCAAGCGAACATAGGTGAACAAACCACTGCAGGTAAAATATTTAATTTGGCGGAATTGCAGTTGCTTAAACAAGTTGCTCAACTGACCATTCCTCGTACCGATACCTTGGGGGCAGGTGATGTTGATTGTCATGGTTTTATTGATAATCAACTTCATCATTGTTATCAAATTAATGATCAACAACGAGTGCAAGATATTTTGTCTTTGATTGCTAACTCAGCCAGTAAAAGTGATTTCATCGCGCTGAATGACGAACAGCAGCTATCGTTATTAATCGCGATTGAAGCAGGCAAAGGGCAATTTACTGATCAAAATCGCCAAGATATTAAATTTCTAAAAAGCTTAATTTGTTTTGGTTATTACACCAGTGAAGTTGGCGCGTCGAAAACCCTAAAATATGATGCAATTCCGGGGGGATTTACGGGCTCTGTACCTTTTAAAGCCGGTGATCGTGGCGAGGGTGCTTTGGCCTATTACTAGTAGCCACTAATAAGTAAGCATAAGAAATCACAAGCTAACTAAGCAAAGGTAAGCAAAAACAAGTGACCAGCGGCATTAACAAGAGAGTTATAAGAACTAATATGATGAAAAGTATTAAAGAAAGCACTGAAATTTATGATGCGTTAATTATTGGCTCAGGCATCACTGGGGGCTGGGCAGCCAAAGAATTTTGCGAAAAAGGCCTTAATACATTAATGATAGAACGTGGTCGTCTGGTTGAACATCGTAAAGATTATCTTGGTGAGGGCAAAACACCCTGGCAAACCCCTTTGCGCACTAAGGTCGATAAACAGCTAGTTGATGAACAATATAGCGTGCAAAAAAAGTGTTACGCCTTTAGTGAAAATACCAAGCACTTTTTTGGTAACGATAAAGACTTGCCTTACACCACAGCAAAAGACACTGACTTTCGCTGGATACGCGCTAGCCAATTAGGGGGTAAATCTTTACTCTGGCATCGATTTTCTTACCGTTGGAGTGATCATGATTTTAACGCCAATAAAAGTGATGGTCATGGTAATGACTGGCCAATACGTTATAAAGACATCGAAGATTGGTATTCTTATGTGGAAACTCATGTCGGAATTTGTGGACAAAAAGAAAACTTAGAGCAATTACCTGATAGCGTATTTTTGCCGCCCTTTGATATGACAGCACCCGAAAAACATGTCAAAGCAGAATTAGCAAAACACTTTCCCGAACGCCGTTTGATCCATGGCAGACAAGCGCATTTAACTCAGCCAAGTAAACTGCATATCAGCCAAGGTCGAGGCAAGTGCCAAGCGCGCAATGAATGTCAAAAAGGCTGCTCTTTTGGTGCTTATTTTTCTACCCAAAGCTCGACCTTGCCGGATGCGGTAGCCACAGGTAATTTAACCATAGCGGCAAATAGTGTCGTGCATAGCCTGATTTATGACGAAAAGACCAATAGGGTTAAAGGTGTGCGGGTTATTGATAATGATGATTTAAGCGAACGTGAATACTTTGCCAAAATAGTCTTTGTTTGTGCGTCTACCTTAGGCAGCACGCAAATATTATTAAACTCTCGCTCAAAAAAATACCCTGAGGGCCTTGGCAATAGCTCAGGGGTATTAGGGCATTATTTAATGGATCATAACTATAATGCTTGGGCTAGTGGTGATGTTGACGGTTTTGAAGATGAGTTCTATAAGGGTCGGCGACCCGGCGGTTTATATATTCCTAACTTTTATTATCGTCCGGATGGCAAACGAAAATTTTTGCGAGGTTATAGTTTATCAGCGGATGCATGGCGACAAAGCTGGAAGGAGCTGCAAGGTCAAGATGGTTTTGGTGTTGATTTTAAAAATTTACTGAAAAGTCCCGGAAGCTGGAAATTTGGGATGGGTGCAGAAGGCGAAATGCTGCCAAGGTATGATAACCAAGTGAGTTTACACCCCTATTTAAAAGATAAGTGGGGCATACCGCAATTACAAATTGACTGCAGTTTTTCAAAAAACGAAACCGATATGATGTTAGATGCAGCGGAGCAAAGTGCAAAAATGCTAAAAGCCATAGGCCTCACTAATGTTGAAAGTGGTGTGCGTCATAAACCACCAGGCTCAGGCATTCATGAAATTGGTACTGCGCGTATGGGCAGGGATCCAAAAGACTCATTTTTAAATGCTTTTAATCAAAGTCACGATATACCGAACTTATTTGTGCCTGATGGCGCGAGTTTTTGCTCTTCAGCCACACAAAATCCAAGCCTGACCTTTATGGCATTAACTGTGCGTGCGGTGGATTATGCAGTGAAAGAATTAGCAGCGAAACGAATTTAACACTTACTTAATGATAAAAAGACATCAAAGGAATAAAAACATGAACAATAAACTTACTAAAATAGCGGCGGGTGTCGTCTTAGCTTCAACGTGTTTATTAAGTGCTTGTCAGCAAAATATTGCCACTATCGAGAAAATTTCACCTAGCACTGTTATTAGCAAACAAGATTTACCGAAAATGAGTGTCCAGCTTTGGTCGGTTAACAAAACCTTAGCGAAAGACTTTAAAGGCACGTTAACGGCGATAGCAGACATGGGTTTTGACGGTGTAGAGTTTGCGGGTGACTTTGGTCCTTATGCTGATGATCCACAAGAGCTGAAAAACTTTTTAGCAGAGTTAGGTTTAGTGGTCAGTGGTGCTCATGTCGGTATGGCTCATTTTAGTGATGAAAGCTTTCAAAAAACCGTAGATTTTTATAAAGCTATCGGCGCACCTATGCTGATTATTCCAATTGCTAAAGAAGCCTTTGATAGCGAAAAAATTAACGATTGGATTGAAAAATTAAATGTCTTGCAAGTAAAAATTGCCGAAAACGGTATGCGTTTCGGTTTCCATAACCACGATGAAGAATTTTTACCCTATGGTGATAGCACTTTTTGGGATCAACTAGCTAGCAATACTAATGATGATTTTATTTTACAAATGGATGTTGGCTGGGTAACATTTGCTGGTAAAGATCCGGTGGAATTTATTAATAAATACCCAGGTCGGACTATTACTAGCCATTATAAAGCCAAGTTTCCTTATGACAATATGCCAGAAGGTAAATTGCCTTATATTGGTCAAGATATTACTAACTGGCCGAATGTGATCGTTAGCCAAAGTACGATAGGTGGCACTCAATGGATGGTAATAGAACAAGAAGAATATCCCAATGGCGCGACTCAACTTGAAGCAGTAGAAATATCAAAACAAGGGTTAGATAAAATTATTGCCGCTATGTTTAAATAAGCCGCTTTTGCTAAGTTATTAAATGCTCGGTCATACTTGTATTAGCAAGGTTTGGCCGAGCGGGTTGTTTTTTCTTCATTGAGGTAAAGTGCTATTACTTGGGCCAAACAGTACAAATTTTGGCATGACCTACTAACTCAATAAAGCTATCGTTGCTTAAACTCTTTCTCTTTGTTGTTTAAATCTTGCTAGGATTTCTTCAATTGCTTCGACTTCGGTTGCATCAAGCATAAATTATTTACCTGTGTTAGATGTTTATGCATCGCTCAGGGGGCGTTATGTATGGTCCGCCTCGATATTGCAAGTAATAATATCGATAACGTAGTTGGTTTGCGCTAATGTATTTGGAGTCTTTGTTGGTTACCCAATTTATTAGGCCCAGCTCCACGATTAGATCCGCGCTAGATTGTCCTCAAAAAGCGAGTAGGCATACTTAATTATGTTGCTGTAACGCCCCACAGGTCTTCAATCCAGTGGTCTAACCGTTGTGTCATCTTTATCATCATTTGCAAATCAGGCTTGCACTCTAACTTCGAGTGCTTGTTTGGTTGAAAGTACCAACCAGGCGATACGTGCTAGTTTATTTGCTAACGCGATTACCACAACGTTAAAATGTTTCCTCGATAGTAACGATAATATCCAGTTATCAAAAACGGCTACGTTTTTTTCTGGCCTTACAAGAACAGCTCTTGCGTCGTGAATGAATAGCTCTCGTTAGCCTTTATTCCCTCGTTTACTTATACCTAGTAATGTTGGTTTACCTCCAGTTGAAAACTGACGAGGCACCAAGCCAGGCAGCTAAATGCCTTCCATTTTTAAAATCAGCAGCGGTACTAATGTCTGATAAGCAACGACTAGCTGTTAGGTCCCCACTCATGGGATTGTTTTGAGTAGTTGAGCTCGTTCGTTAAGGTCAACTATTTCTTTGAGTTTTTTCTCTTGAGCCAAAATCAGTTGATTAGTTTCAAGTAGTAGTCATGGTGGTCTATTAACTCTAAAAGCAACATCGGTGGTATTGGCTCGCCATGCTCAGCTAGCCGTTGGAATAATACTTTCATTTTGGCGTGAGACTTAGGAAAGCTCATGCCAAATTCTAATAACGCTGTTCCAATCCGTGATATGCAAGCCGTTCTATCTTTTACATAACTTGAACGTATGCGTTGAATAACTGATATTACTTGAGATGATTCAGCTTTAACGCTTACAAAGCGCATAGTTGGTCGAGTTGCTGGCTCTGCAATGGCGTCAGCATCAATGAAATCGTTTTTGTTCGTTTTGACATAAGGCTTAACATACTGTGGTGGTATGAGTAATACTTTATGCCCAAACTCTTGATACTTCCTTGCTAACCAATGACAGCCACCACAGGCCTCCATAGCAATAGTTGTTAGCTCGATAGTAGAAAGAAATTGAATAAGTTTTGGACGACTAAACTTTTTACGACAAACTTTGACGACCAGACAAGTCGTGGCCAACAAGGTGAAATGTAAATTTACCTATATCAATTCCAAGAATGTTAATAGTAGACATGATGATTCTCCTCATTTAATAGTCTGCACCTAAGTGTAGTTTAGGTGAGGCGGACCATCTTATTAGCGCCAGAGAGTTTATCGCTATAGAAACTTTTTATCCCATAAGTTTCTATAGCGATAAGACGACGATTTATGTCCCTAATACTAAGTTAGTAATTTGTTTCTTGGGACAAAGTAGGATTTGTAATATGGCTAGGTTTTTAATTAAAATAGTATTAATTTTCGTAAGTACTTCAGTATTTGCAACAGAGCTATCGATGGTCAAGTGGCCCACAGACAACTGGCCTAGATTGACAGATAACGACTCAGCCTTATACGACAACATATTTCAAGAAGTGTTTACTACACAGGGATATACGCTTGAAAAAAGTTATATACCTTTTAAAAGAGCGATAAAAATGGTGGATTATGGTTCAGCTGATATTGCTGAAGGCACCGTAAAAGAAAACATTGTTAATACCAATCACATTTAAGCTCTGTTTCCTGTATTAACTACACTCGTTATGACGTTTTATAATCGCCATAAGTATCACGATAAATTTATGAGGATTGAAACTTTACAGCAACATTCTGTTGTTTCATCTCATCAATCAGGCGCCTCTATCGGTTTAAGAGGAGTGCATGAAGTTAACACCAAAGCTCAAGCTTTTATGATGGTTGCTAAAGGGCGTGTTGATTTTTATATTGATGACGAAGGTGTATTACTTAAAACAGTTGCAGAGAATAAGGCTATATTAAAAAAATTCAATGAGGGTGATTTTGAGACTTCAATTGTTGGGGTCACTTCTTGGTATATGATTTTTCCACGAAATAAACGAGGAAAGGGAATCATGAAAGCCTATATCGAAGGAACGGTTCAATTATATGAATCAGGTAAGTTAACTCCATTATACGAGGGCAGGGGCTTTAGTGTTCCCATTGCATTTAAAACATACTATAAAGAGGAGTATTGACTCTTTATTCTAGCAATAAAGAATTTATTGTTTGTGGTTGATAAATGCAAAACAGGGCTTTGCTTTAGTTTGTAGGCAATAAAAAACAATCTTTAGCCCACCAGGGGTTATTCTTTGTGCGCAATATAGAAGTAATAAATTCTTGAGTTAGCCGGTAAACTTGCCGATCAAACAACTGACTTAAATTTCATCTTTCTATGGCGGAAAGGGGGCGATTGCGCCTTAGAGTATATATACTAAAAGTGATTTTTTAGCTCAAATCCCATTGGCGTGGGGTATTTTTATTATGAAACATTTTAAAAAATAATGTTTCATAATAACTGTTGGTGTGGTTAATATTATTTAAGCAACGGCACCAAATTTTTTACAGGTTATCACAATGAGCATCTTTATTTTCGATACATAATTCTCTCAGATCTTGTAAATAGCTAATGAGATCATGTAAATTAATTTCAGCATCTAAATTCTCAATTTCTGTTTGAGCAGTAAATTTCAATGCATCATCGGAAGAGTTGCTCATGAGAAGCTCCTCTGCAAGATGCATGAAAGCAATTTCGCCATTTTCTTTTTTTACAAATTCACTATCGTTAGCATAATATTCATAAATATCTTCTCCATCCCAAATTCTTATATTTTCATCTTCATCTTCATCTTGAACATTGAACATAGATAATTGTTCTAATGCATTTTCTGCATCTGATGATAAAAGGGCCATAGTATTAGGACCGTTATATCTATAACCTCTAACTACTTGGCTAACCAAAGGGGCAATGTTATTTAATAAATTTGTATATATTTGTTTAGTAACCAGTCTACCTAATTGAATTGTTATACTGTTTTTGTATAATTCGCTAAAAGTAGAACTACTAAGATTGTCATTTGTACCTTCAGTAGGCTCACTGATAGAACCATCATGAAAATCGATACTCACATATAAATAGCACCCTAATCCCGCAGATATGGGAAAAGCTGTGTCAAAATTTTTGTATGTTGAATCTGCATCATATTTATCTATCATTACTGATGTATTATCGGTGGTGGGGTCAATTTCTTTTACAGTTTCTTTCATAAATATTTCTCTTGAATATTAAAATGGCTAAGCGTCGTCCTAGATGGACATCTAGGGTTATTCTACACAGTCGTGAGAAGATGAACCCTTCGTTAACCGTCTTTTTCGGTGGGTTAACGAAGGTATGACTATAAGTTTGAATTAATATGGGCTAGATCTTCTGTTGAAATATGAATAAAAGTAAAATCAAGGTTGGCTGCGTTTGTATATTTTGGCTACAGGCAAAATGTAACATTCCAAATCCTTCAAACTTGTTTCATTTAACGTCAGTTGCGCGTTAACTTTTACAGTTACAGTGTTGTTTAAGAACTTAAATGAGGCAGTGAAATGAATCTAGGCAAGTAGGTCTTCTACTTTTTTGAAGACTTTAATTGCCTTTACGTCATTTGTTATGACAAACAACGATTAATAATTAGGCTATAAAAACAAGTTTAAAATATACAACTGAAGTTGTTATATTTAGGAGAGTAAAAATATCTTCAGTTCATTACAGCAGATTTCAACGAGCTAATTTTTAAAATATGAAATAGAGGTATTAGACGATAATGACCTTGTCCGGTCGGCCAAAGTAAATTGTCTCCTAGTAAAGAAATTAAAACCAAAAATTGAACGGCTCATGCATTCTCAGAAAGAAATTACTGATTAGCCCGCTGTGTCAGACTAGTTGTCGCCTCTAATATTTAGTTAGAGGTAATTAAAATGAGTCCAAGATTTTCACAATCATTTAAAAAACAAGCAGTAGAAAAAGCATTGAATAGACAGGATA
>Ga0209292_1001266_pt1 | contig 31206 bp, 19 predicted proteins | sample GOMGulsemesocosm_2_FD_184634 | JGI IMG/M metagenome (GOLD analysis project Ga0209292, IMG submission 184634) | Methane-oxidizing microbial communities from mesocosms in the Gulf of Mexico - GOM9C Gulf of Mexico (SPAdes) (version 2) | ecosystem: Environmental > Aquatic > Marine > Cold seeps... | reverse complement strand
GACCAAGTATTAAAGGTTCTCTAATTGCTGATTCCTTATGCATTATACTTTGTTTAATTTAAACTAACTATTTATATTAATGATGAGCAGGTGCATCATCATGACTATCGTGTCCTGTTTCTAAAGTTCCTTCATGAGTATCTCCATGGCTATCATCACCATGTCCACTATCATGTGAAGTTTGTAATTCAGCTAATGCATCATTCTCTTCATTTCTAACTTTAACTTTATACCAAACATTTGGCTTAATTCCAATCTCTTCTAAAGCTTGGTAAGCTCTTTTGTCAGTAGTCTCTTTTCTTACTAAAGATGTTGTATCATTCCAATCTCCTACAGTAATTGCATTTGTTGGACATACTTCAGAACAAGCAGTTGAAATTTCACCATCAACGATTGCTCTACCTTCTTTCTTAGCTACTAATTTAGTTGATTGTAATTTCTGAACACATAATGAACATTTCTCCATTACCCCTCTAGTTCTTACAACAACATCTGGATTTAATACCATTCTACCTAAGTCATCTTGCGCAGGATTCACTTCAGTGAATTTTCTGTATGATGGGTAGTTGAACCAGTTAAAACGTCTTACTTTGTAAGGACAGTTATTTCCACAATATCTTGTACCAATACATCTATTGTACGACATCATATTTAACCCTTCATTAGAGTGTGATGTTGCAGCAACTGGACAAACTGTTTCACAAGGTGCATGATTACAGTGGTGACACATCATTGGCATATGAACAACTTTAGGATCATTAGATGCATCTTGCAATCCAGCAAATCCTTCTTCAGCGTATTCTTTACCTTTAGTACCAATTGTTGGCTCAATGTCAGAAGCATAATATCTATCGATACGTAACCAATGCATTTCTCTTCCTCTTCTCACTTCATCCTTACCAACAACAGGAACGTTGTTTTCAGATTGACAAGAAATTAAACAAGCACTACACCCAATACATGTATTTAAATCAATTGACATTCCCCATCTGTGACCAACATTTTCAACAGGATGTTCATCCCATAAGTTGAATTCAGCAATAGGTTTTTCATCATGATTCCAACCTGTATGTAAAGTATGTTGGTGATTATAAACACCAGCATCTTGCGTTTTGTATATATCTAAAGTAGTTTCCTTTATGATAGAATTACGCCCCATAACCGTGCTATGAGTTTGCGTACAAGCTAAATTATATTCAGCATTCGCATTTGTAATTGTAGCAACAGAAAAATCACCGTTAGCTAATAGCGGATAAGCATTCGCTCCAATAGCAACTCTTTTTCCATTTTCACCTTCTAAAAATGCTCCGTATTCACCAGTTTGGTAAGCAGACCTTCCTATTTTTTCATCATTTTCACCTCTACCATAACCTAAAGCTACACCAACAGTTCCTGGTGTTTGACCCGGTTGAGGGAAAACAGGTAAAGTAAAAGTTGTATCACCTGAAACAATAGTTGCCAAAGATGATGGACTTTCTTGTCCTAATAACTCGCTATATCCAGCAACTTTCATATCAGCTGGCGACATAGTAATATAATTATCCCAAGTCACTTTAGTAATAGAGTCTGGCATTTCTTGCAACCATGGGTTACTTGCCATTTTACCATCACCAATCGAAGACTTAGTATAGGTTACAACTTCAAAGTCTCCACCTTTTACAGCAGCCATTGATTTAGCAGCAGCCTTAACATCACCTTTAAATTCTAAGGCAGTTGCAGGCTTCACAATCGCATTTTCAGTACTGTTATGTACAGCGTTTGACCAATAAGATTTGAATGATGTATATTTTGTTTGAGTTGGGTATCCATATTTTTCCCAAGTTGCCTTGATAAAATCGTGATACGCCGAACTATCTTTACCAGTATATTCACTAGCACCTGACCAAGTCATTAACGACTCTGCGGCAGATCTAGTATCAAATAAAGGTCTAATAGTTGGTTGAGCAATTGCATAAGCATCTCCTTTTGGATTGAAATCATTCCAAGATTCTAACGCGTTATTCTCAGCAGCAACATATTTACAATTAGTTGCAGTTTCATCTGCAAATTGAGAAATAGAAACTGTAGTTTTTACTTTTTCTAATCCGGCTTTAAATGCTGCAGCGTGTGCTGAAGTATAAACAGGATTTGTATTCCACATAACAATTGCACCAATTTTACCAGCATTCATGTCTTTAATTAATGATGACATTTTATCATCTTCAGACTTGAATAAGTTAATTGGGTTGTTTAAGTTAATTGTAGAACTATAATTATTTAAAGCTGAGTTAATTGAATTAACAACAACTTGCATTGATTTATCGTTCGATCCACAAATTAATAAAGATTCACCTTTATGTGATTTTAATTCATTTGCCGCATCTTTAACTTTAGCAACTACATTAGCATCTAATGTAGACGCTACACCAGCTAAAGCAGATCCTGTAATTTCTTTATGTAAAATTGATAAAACTTCTCCAGTTTGAGATGGCTTAATCATTCCTCTTACATCTGCATTAGATCCAGAGATTGACATATTAGATTCGAAATGGAAATATTTACTCATCCATTCTCCGTCAGGATTTCTTCTTTGTCCGTATTGATTAGTGAATTGACCAGATAATAACCAGTTATTCATAAAATCAGCACCAACACTAACAATAGTTTTAGCTTTAGTAAAATCATAATCAGGAATACTTGCAGTTCCAAATGACTCTAAATTCGCTTGACGAATTCCATTAAATGAAACAGCATCATATTGAACGTGCTCAACATTTCCAGTACTAGTTTCAGTAACCACTTCTACACCGTCAACCATTTCAGTTGTCGATTCTGTAGCTCCACCAAACTTAGCTTTAAAATCATTGATTACTAAACCAGTTGAAGGACTAATTTCAGTACCAGATAAAAGAACTATTTTTTTGCCACTTGAAGCTGCAGAAGATAGCTCCTTAGACACAGAAGCATCAAAAGATGACCAAGAAGTAGCTTCTCCATCAACAGTTGGACTTTGTAATCTTTCACTATCGTATAAAGAAAGAACTGAAGCTGAAATCCTAGGGTTTATAGCCCCATTTTCAAAACCATGATCTCTATTTCCTTTAATATAAATCGGTCTACCTTCTCTTGTTTTTACCAAGATACTTGCATATGATGAGCCATCATAATAAGTAGATGCATACCAAGTTGGCATACCAGGTGTCACATTTTCAGGTTTCACAACATAAGGCACAGCTTTCACAACTGGCGCTTCACATGCTGCTAATGTTGCAGCAGCAACACTAAATCCCAAAAATTTTAAAAAATCTCTTCTTCCTGTAGACCCTTCCGCTAATTTCTCATCAGCTAAGAATTCGTTTACACTTACTTCTTCTGGAAATTCTTTTTTAGAATTTTCTAAAAACTCAGGTGTTTGATTTAACTCCTCAACACCTTTCCAATATTTTCTATTTGTTCCCATATCTATTTAGCCTACTTCAGATTAATAATGACATTTTGCACATTCCCATCCACCTAACTCGGCAACAGTAATTTTGTCATCCTCTAAATATTTTGTGTATGTCTTTTTATCTCCCTTTAATCTATCATGAATTTCTTTATAATAATCAGAAACTCCATCAGATTGAATATCTATTTCTTTTTGACCATGACATTCAATACACCAACCCATTGTTAAAGTAGGTCTCGTGAATTTAATTTCATTATCTTCAATTGCATTTAACTCTTCAATAGTCATTACTTTTGCAACTGTTTCCTTTGTCATATCTCCGTGACATTGTTTACAATCTAAGCCACCAACTACAACGTGTTGAGAGTGATTAAAATAAACGTGATCTGGAAGATTATGTACTTTCACCCAATTTACAGGCTTAGTCTCTCCGCTATACTTAAATGTACTTGCATCAAATCCTGCAGCTTCATAAATTTTAGCAATTTCTTCAGTTCCTGTTGTTGACCCTTCTGAAACAGCTTTATGACAATTCATACAGACGTTTGTTGTAGGAATCCCAGCATGTTTAGATTTCTCAGCAGAATTATGACAATATACACATTCAATTTCTAACTGACCTGCATGTAATTTATGTGAATAAGCAATTGGTTGATCCGGCTTATACCCATCAAACACACCAATATTTCTACTACACCCTTTATATCCCATTACAAGAACACCAATTACGATAACAAACCCAAAGAAGAATGAATAATTAAAGTTTCTCCATAAATAAGCTCTTACCGATCCTAACGGTCCAACTTTCTCCAAATTCTCTTCCTTTTCACCAGCTACTTTTTTCAACTTAGCCTTAACAGATGCAACAGCTATTATTACAACTAATAGTAACCCAATTACTGCATACCATAACCAATTTGACTCTTCTACAGGTGCTTTCACCTCTTCTTCAACAGCAACTACAGGAGCTACAGCTTCAGGTACGTTTTCAACATATTCGAATAAAGCATCAATTTCTTCATTTGATAACGCCTGAGGAGGCATTGGCATACTATTCCATTTAGAGAATAACTTTTTTGCATAAGCATCACCATTATCAATTAACTCGCTAGAATTTTGAACCCATTTATATAGGTTTTCTGCAGAAGAATTTTCTTCCCATCTAGCTTGAGAACCTTTTAATCCTGGTCCTACAAAGTCTTTATCCACTTTATGACATGCTGCACAATTGGCTTTAAAAACGGATTCTCCGTCTATAGCATACGTTTTACCTCCTAGAAAAACTAAGAAGAAAGCCATTAAAACTAAGGGCTTAACTGATTTTATATTTAACATTTTTGACATTTTCATTTGAAAAATTTTAGTCGTTTTGCTGTTTACACAATTTATCTAATTGATTGCAAAATTAGAATTTTGCTTCTGTTTTACTAATATTTGTTAATAATTTTAGGATGACGTTACTTAATTTAGAATTATTCTAAATAAGAATAACATCACAAAACCTTTAGTATTAAAGATTTGTCATATTTGTGTCATAAATTAGCGAATAATAAATGAAACCAACTTTTGGAATGATTTATGTCAAAATGTTTAAAAATGAAGTAACTTTACCAAAAAATTGATATTATGAAAACATTATTTACATTACATATCGCTCTAATTTCCTTTCTATCATTTTCACAAGATGAAACCTTAGCGTTTTTTGTAAAAGATTCCGTTTTAATAAAAGACACTATATCACTTGACACAATAGGTAAGTTAGATTTTAATACTTCAGAAAAAGGTTCTGTAATTATTATTAAAGATGAAAGATTAGATCAAATCACTGAATTTATTGGACGCCAAAGAGAAAGTATTGAAGGGCCATTAATTGATGGATACAGAATTCAAATATTTTTTGCTGAATCTAGAACAATTACACAAACTCAAAAAGCAAGTTTTATTAATATACATGAACAACATAAAGCATATATCGATTATTTAGCACCAAATTACAGGATAAGAGTGGGGAATTTTCGTACAAAATTACAAGCGGAAAAATTTAAACAAGAATTAATTTCCACATATCCAACCAGTATTGTACTCAAGGATAAAATTGAATTACCAGTACTTTCAATTCAAACCATTGAAACTAAATAAGTACTAACTTGCAACTTAAATGGATAAATCACGTCTATTAATAGACTAATTATACATTTAAAACAATTCCTATATATTATTTTAATTAAAAATGATATATTTACTTGATTATGAAGTTGCTGCTATTTTTATCCATTCTATGTTTTGGCCATACCCTATTTGGTCAAGAAGAGATATGGATAAAACCAAACAGAGGGCAATGGCATGAAAATGTAGAATATAAAATTAACATTCCTTCCGGTGAAATGTTTTTGGAAAATAACGGCTTTACCTATAACTTCACGAATAATCACGACATTCACAACCATCATGATGAAGAGCATAGTGATGAATTTTGGGGGCATGCAGTCAAAGCTCAATTCATAAATTCTAATTTACAACCCCTATTTATTGAATTCGATTCATCAGAACATTATGATAATTATTTTTATGGAACAGATCCATCTAAATGGGTAAATCATGCCTATTCTTATAAAAGAATAGACTACACCAACTTATATGACGGAGTTGATTTGAAATTTTATCAAAAAAATGCAACCTTAAAATATGACTTAATCATAGCTCCTTTCAGTGATCCCAATCAATTTAAAGTACGTTATACTGGACATGAACGTATTGACATAATAAATAATGAATTAGTAATTACTACACCGTTAAGTACAATAATAGAAAAAGAACCGTATGCTTTTCAAATTGTAAATGGGTTGAGAACAAAAGTAGAATGCCAATATAAACTGGAAAATAACATCATGTCATTTGAATTTCCAAACGGCTACGACACTACGAATACATTAATAATCGATCCTGAATTAGCTTTCTCAAGTTTTACGGGGTCAACCTCCGATAATTGGGGAATGACTGCTTGTCCAGATATTAATGGAAATTTGATTGCAGCAGGAATAGTCTTTGGTAATGGTTATCCCACAACTACTGGTGCTTATGATGGTTCATATGCTTCATCTGGAGGTATTAGTACTACTGTAGATATTGGATTAACAAAATTCAGTGAAAACGGAAACAATTTAATTTACTCAACCTATATTGGAGGGAGTGGCTCAGAAACACCACATAGTATTATCGTTAATCAACAAAACGAATTATATATCATGGGAGCAACTTCATCCACTAATTTCCCAGTTTCAAATACAGCTTATCAGCCAAATCATAACGGAGGACCAACATCAATGACCATTGACGGCATAAACTTTAATGGTGGTTCAGACATTTTTATATTTAAACTATCAGCAAATGGGGGGGATTTATTAGGATCTACCTATCTAGGAGGGTCTGAAGCAGATGGGATTTCAGATGGAAATGGAAATATTCATTATAATTATGGAGATCAATTAAGAGGAGAAATTATAGTAGATGATAATTCTAATGTATTTATTACATCAACCACTAAATCAAATGACTTTCCAACTGTAAGCGGATTTGATACTTCTTTAGGAGGTCCTCAAGATGCAATTGTTGCAAAATTCACATCCAATTTAAACTCCCTTCTATGGTCTACCTACCTTGGAGGTGTGAATTGGGAATCCGGAAATTCACTTCAATTAGCTACAAATGGGGATGTATACTCTGTAGGAGGAACTACAAGTAATGACTTCCCTTCAACTAACGGTCAATTAAATCAGAGCTATAAAGGAGGAATTACTGATGGATACATTACAAAATTTGCTGCGCCAACCTATTCCAATCCTAAATCTAGTTATTTAGGGACCAACGGCTATGATCAAGCTTATTTCGTTCAACTAGACATTGACGACAACGTATATGTTTATGGTCAAACGAATGGCGCTTATCCCGTTTCATCAGCCCAATACTCCAATTCTAACAGTGGCCAATTCATTCATAAACTAAACTCCAATTTAACTACAACTGAATGGTCATCAGTATTTGGATCAAACACGGGTGAAGTTGAAATTTCTCCAACAGCATTTTTAGTTAGTGATTGTTATGAAATATATATTGCCGGATGGGGAGGGCAAACCAACCAAAACAATGCAAGCGCTACAAACAGTTCAACAAATGGATTCCCTGTCACCAATGACGCTTATCAAACACAAACTAACGGAAGTAATTTCTATTTGGCACTATTTACACAAGACATGTTATCGTTGAAATATGCCACCTTCATGGGGAGTTTGAACGGCTCAAATGATCACGTGGATGGCGGCACTAGTCGATTTTCAAAATCAGGAAAGGTATACCATGCCGTTTGTGCAGCTTGTGGAGGAAACAGTAATGGATTCCCAACTACTCCAGGTGTTTACTCAACATCTAATAATAGTAACAATTGTAACATGGCCGCATTTTTATTTGAGCTTTCAAAAATTGAGGCCACCTTAAGTACAGGTACCCCAGTCACCTGCATTCCAAACGCAACATTTTTTGAAAATGATAGCGAAAACGGAGACACTTATGAATGGATTTTTGGAGACGGTGGAACTTCAACAGATTTTGAACCATCCCATCAATATACTGTACCCGGCGATTATACTGTTATGTTAATCGTTTCAGATGCCAGTGGTTGTTATGAACCTGATACTGCCTTTGTAGATGTCACCATAATTGAACCTGATTATCAAGTTTGGGCACTAACAGACACAATATGCCCTGGAGAAACTGTCCAAGTATTTGCAACAGGTGGAACAGGATATGCATGGGGACCACCAGAGCTATTTGATGACCCTAGCTCAGCTACACCTTTTGTTACAATTAATGAAGAAACCGAATTAACTGTTGACATATCTAGCGAATGTGGCTCTTCAACTTTAAATATTACCATCTATGTTTTTGGTACTAACGCTGAATCAGGAATAGACACCGTACTATGTGTTGGACAAAGTATTGGGTTAGTAGCATCAGGAGGAGAAACGTATCATTGGACACCAGAATCCTCATTAGATGATCCTAATTTAAGTAACCCAATTGCAACACCTCCAATCACTACATATTATATAGTCGAAATAGTGACACCTGAAGGGTGTCATATATTTGACACAACAAAGGTTCAAGTAGATCAAGATATTCCCTACCCGAACTTAATTGATGACGTTTCAATATGCTTAGGTGATGAAATACAACTAATTGCCAATGGTGCTACCGACTATATTTGGAGTCCTGACATTAACATAAGTTCGACAACCATATATAATCCTTTCGTAAACCCAATCAATGACATCTCATATATTGTTTCCTTTATTAATGCATGTGGGGTTAGCTATGACACCGTTGATGTTAACGTCATTAAAGTTTTAGGTTCTATAGTACCAGACACTATAATATGTCCGGGAGACACTGCAGTAATATGGGCAAGTGGAGGTGTAAACTATGACTGGACACCGAATATTCACCTCAACACACCACATGACTCAATCACCAATGCAATGCCTTCAAACTCCATGACTTATTATTGTCAAATTACAGATCAGTTTGGTTGTAGTACAATTCTATCCACTTATATTGATTTGTTTATAGCACCTACAATTAGTGTTTCGCCAACAGTTTATGGTTTTGTAGGTGACACTACTTTAATATCTGCAGATGGAGACGGAACAATTCAATGGTCACCTCCCAATTACATAAACTGTATTCATTGTTCTGATGCTTTAGTATCTCCACCTGGTAATTATATTTATACTGCTACATTAACAGATGCCAATACATGTCAAATATCGAAAGACATCTTAATTAATTATGACCCCTTAATTTTTGTACCGAACACATTCACTCCAGATAATGACCAATTTAATAATACATTTTTTGCTGTAGCTAACAATATAACAGAATTCGAAATGCTCATATTTAACCGTTGGGGAGAAATTGTTTTTCAAAGCACATCTATACATCAACAATGGACAGGAACCTATAACGGACATAAGGCGTTAGATGATGTATATGTTTGGAAAATAAAATATAAAGACCTGAATGGAATCGCTTTTGATTTGGTTGGACATGTCACTCTTTTAAGATAAAAAATTATATTTGCAGTCTTAAATTAAAACATGTCTTTGAAAAAGCTATTATTTTTAATCTCACTTATCATTTCTTTCACTAATTATTCTCAGGATAAAACTGAAGAGAATACCAAAACAAGAACCTTTTTCCCACAATATTATGGCGAAAAAAAATGGAAATTTTATTTTCATTTTGATGCTAGACGTTCAGTATTTCAAGGTAACTTTATTAAAATAAATGGGTACAGAATTGGTGCCAATTATAAAGGCGTAAATCGATTTGGAATAGGAATACATTCGATAAGAAATAAAGATAAAATCGAAATATCTTCAATACCTGTTGATAAACCAGATGCTTTACATGACACTGTTAAAGTTGGCTTTGCCATTACTACTTTGTTCTATGAAAGAGTATTTTATAAAACAAAACGTTGGGAGATTTCACTTCCCATTTTTATGGGTACAGGTAGTGTTAACTCAGAATATACAACCATTTTTGACAATAAAAAACTCTTAAAAAAAGAAGAATTCTCAGTTATAGGATTAGGAATTAATACTCATTATTATATTTTCCCTTGGCTTTCTCCAAAACTAAGTATTGGTTATCGTTTTGCATTTACGCCCAATCAAAAAATTGCCGATTCTTTCTCTAAACCTTTCTATGGTCTAGGTCTTTCAATAAATCCAATAGGAGCATATCGACACTATAAAAAATGGAGAACAGACAAAAAAGAAAACCAATCACTCAATGATTAGCTCATTTCCAATGTAATTATTCTTCAGACCTCTCTATTATGCCTAATTTAGATTTAACCCCAAAATTGAAATTATGTCTAATAAGAAATCTAATCATTTGTATGAGTTGGTGAAAAGTTTAAATAAAACTGAAAAACGATATTTTAAATTATACTCTTCACGACACACCATTGGAGAACAAAATAATTACAATTCATTATTTGATTTTCTTACAAAAATGGATAATTATGATGAAGACATAATTATTAAACATTTTAAAGGTGAAGCATTTTTAAATAGATTTTCAATTACAAAAGGCAGGCTATACACTCATATATTAAATGCGTTAGATATATATTACTCAGCAAGTTCTATAGATGCACAATTATTCAAGACCATTCACAGTGCAGAAATCTTATTTAATAAAGGCCTATACCTTCAATCTGAAAAGATTCTGAACTCCGCGGAAAAACTAGCAAAAAAACATGGGAAAGAATTATTGCTATTAGAGATTAAGAATAAACAAAAAAAACTAATAGAAAAAGAATCTTATTCAGAATTAAAAAAGAATCAACTTGCAACACTTTATAAAGAAGAACAAGAGTTAGTGAATGAGGTTGAAAAGTACCAATTGTTATGGCATACAAAAAGCTTATTATTTAATGAAATTAACTTAAGAGGTATCATTAGGTCAGAAGATGAGATTAACAGCCTAAAAGCATTGGTTGATAAAATTTCACTCATTAACATTAAAGACAGTTCCGCAAAAATAAAATATTTGTATCATCATATTTATAGCGCCTATTATTTTGCAATTAATGATTTACAAAACTGTTATCAACACATTTTAAAAAGTAAAGCTTTAGTGGAAAATAATACACATTTATTTGAAGACACACCTAATACCTACTTTTCATTAATAACAAATTTAATATATATTGCCACCAAGTTAAAGAAATATAAAGAAAGTGCGCAGTTCTTAAAAATATTAAAATCAATCCCTGAATCAAAAAAATACGTATCAACTACAGATTTAGACATTAAATATTTCTCAAGTATTTACAGTCTAGAATTGTTTTTAAAAATTGAACAATCGGATTTTAATGGCGCTACATTACTTATTCCAGAAATCTTAAAAGGATATACTGAGTATGGAACACAAATAAATAGCATTAGGAAAGCATACATAGATTTTAAAATTGCCATTGTGTATCTGTCCACTGGTAGATATGAAGATGCACTGCATTGGATTACACAAATATTAAATGCGGAGGGCTTAGATAAAAAACAAGACATCTATTGTTTTGCACAAATCATTAATTTAATTCTACATTTTGAATTAAAGCATACTAGATTTTTACCGTACGCCTTAAATTCAACAAAACGATATTTAAAAGGACGAAAAAGATTATTCAAATTTGAAGAACTCTTTTTAAAAATCATTGGAAAAATTTCTAAATCGGATTTAAATAAATTTGACATTGAAGATATATTAATTCCTATTGAAAAAGAATTATTTGAACTTAAGAATGATCATTATGAACAAATTGTATTTGATTATTTTGATTTTGCGACCTGGGTAAAAAGTAAAGTTCAAGGTAAAACATACTTAGAATTGAAATCTGTCAGTTAAATCAACTCACCCACCGCTTTATCTCCACGCAATTGTTCTACTAAATATCATTTTCAAAATTAATCCTATTAAATAAAAAGGGTAATACATTTGATGTAATAGCACAACGACTAATTTTGATTTAGAATTTATGCTTATCCACTCGCTTAACACTTTAATTAGTACTGGAACGGTATATAAGTAATTACCTAGTATAATAAAGTAAACTGACACTAGCAAAATTAAATTAGATACTAAGACTAATATGCCTACAACAACTGAAGACATGTCTTTAGTTTTTGATACCCATCTTACTCTTTGATTTAACAACTTTTTAAAGGACAATTCTGCAGGTGTTTGCACAATTAGAGAACTATTATTTACTGCATGCACATCCAGCTTCAGATCTTTCACTGCTTTTAATAAAAACATATCATCACCACTTGGTATATTAATATCCTTTCTAATTTCCAATGTTGTATTAAACGTTTTTTTTGTAAACAACAAATTAGCACCATTACATAACATATACTTACCCAACCCTGCTAACCCAAAAGTAATATGCTGCAAAAACCAAAATTCAACTGAAAATAGTTTTTGCAAAAGCGTACTTCCGAACATTTCAACAGGAAGTATTGTTAGGTTTTCACACTCAATCTTAGAAACTTCAAACAGATAATTATCACCAAAACATACGTCAGCATCCAAAGTTAAAATTCTTTCAAACTCAGCATATTCAACCCCTTTTTTTATAGCTGCTTTTTTTCCTGATGTATTATCCAATTTCAAAATTTGGAATGATACATCTAAATAATCTATAATAAATTGTGACGTTCCATCTGATGAATGATCATCAATAAAAATAAATTGAAAATTAGATTCTAAATCAGACCCTTTATACTTAATTATAGAATTGTTAATTGAGTTTAGCAGAGGTGAAATTCTGTTTTTCTCGTTTTTGAATGGAACAAGTACTGTTGTTTTTTCCGAATTTGTCCCCCCTTTCTTTGTTACCTGTTTTTTACCATACAACAGGAGAATTACAACACAAAATTGCACACTATAAAAGATTATAAATGAATTAAGCATACTTAGATTGTTTTAACCAGAACACAGAACCTATCACTGCTGGAATTGCTAAATTAATAATCCATAATAAAAAAGCTACGAGTAGTATTAAAGGCAGATCTATACTTGCCAATGAAAAAACAAATACAGCAACCGATTCCCTCACAAATAACTTTCCAAACAAAAGAGATGGTATTAATGTAGTTAGTAAAAAAACTGTAGTGATTAAACTAAATAATACTATAGTTGGTATTTCTAATCCAAATGCCTTGAACAGTAAAAAGTATTGAATACAAAAGACAATATACCGAACTAAGGAAAGCCATAATACTTTTACTTTTAAATTATTGCTTGAATCATTAATTTCTTGAATTGACAATTTTGTTTGATCTCCAAATAATTTATTGACTGGAGCAAAATTTATAACTGAAGGTTTAAAATAGACATAACATGCTAAACTTGAAAAAAAAATTGATAATACAATAATCCACATGTTATTTTGAACATCAAATTTTAAGAGCAGTAAAAATGAAAAGCCAATGACACCCATTAAAATGGTTGAAATAAATTGCGCTAAATTACCAACCAACGTATTTACAGTAGCTTGGTTGTGATTTTCTTTGTTCACATAAGCTAATCTACCTATAAAATTCCCTATCCTATTAGGTGTTAATAACCCACTACTAAGACCTGATAAAACAGACTTAAATGCATTAACAAACGATAATTCCTGTACATCTTGAAGTAACACTTGCCACTTTTTTGTTTCCACCCCCCAGTTAAGTACCATTAGAAGTAAGGTAAACCAAATTAGCTCTAATTTAATCATTTCTATTTCATGAATGGAGTCAAGAATAGAAGAGGTGAAAATTTTGTAAACCAAATAACCCATCAGACCCATAACTAAAAGTGATTTTAATATAAAAATAGATTTAGTTGATTTCAAACTCAAAGTGTTTTTCATTCAAAGTTAATCTATTTATTCAAATTCAACCGATTCTAATATTAATGATGATTGAGGCGCTATTTCATTCAAATAAGATTTATCTTCTCCATTTAACGAAATTTCAATATCTGATAATGTTATTTTACCTTTACCTAACATGAATAATTGTCCCATAATTAAACGCACTTGATAACGTAAAAATCCTTTAGATTTTATTCGCAGCATATACGTTTGCTTAGGAAAAAAATTGGCTGAATAAGTCGTATTAATTTCAATTTTACAATAGTCAATCCTTCTAATAAAATTTGTTTTGGGAGAAGGCTTTGTACAATACCTCACAAAATTATGTTCACCTTCAAAAAGTAATGCACCTTGTTTCATAAGTTCTAAGTCTAAAACTTCAGGTAACGTTGTGACTAATGAGGCAGCAAATGGGTGTGCCTTTTCTCCAAATGCGAACAAATAAACATACTCTTTTTGTTTAGACGCTTGAATGATATTAAACTCTGCAGTGGTTTCTTCAATTTTAAACCCTTTAAGATCACTGGGAGAGTTTGAATTAAAGCTCTCAATAAATGCTTCAAAATCGGTTATCGGCTCATTAATAAATAATTCAAAAACAAAATGATTAGCTGAAACTTTTGAGTCCGTTCTACTACAACCTATAGTTTTTGTATTTCCCTCCCCAAACATAAAAAACATAGTTTTATCAACCATCTCATGAAGGGTTTTTACTTTAGGTTGTTTTGCCCAACCATGAAATCTAAATCCTAAATATTGAATATGAACTAAATAGTAATAACGTTTTTGCATTAGAATATTTTTTACAAACTTATGAATTCAGTATCAATTTGACCTATGCTTTCATAAAATTATTAGAAAACAAATTCCTCTAATTGATGACTACTATTTTTGCAACGTTTTTTCCTTTTCCTGTAACAGAGGCAGTCCAAACTAAATACACCCCAGACTGGACACGTTCGCCCGACAATCTATTACCATCCCATACAACTGTCCCTCCGTTTGATTGCGTTTTAAAAATTAAATTTCCAGAAACATCAGTTATTTTCACGTCAGATTCATAACCTAAGCCTTGAATCGTAATTAATCCTCTATATTCAGGTCTAACAGGGTTTGGAAACACTTTAACCGAACTAAACTCTTCATCTGCTATTGTTGCATCTGCCCTATATGATATTAAACCCGATTCTGTAGCAAAAAATACTTCACCTGATATGTGATCAACTTTTATATCTAAAATTCCATTTGACAACAATGGACTATTTTCTGTTGTAAACCTATACACCTCTTCAGTTCCATTAGATGATAAACAAAAAACGCCTGAAGAACTAGTTCCAATCCATTTTCTATTACCTCCATCCACTGCAATAGCCGTTATTGTAGAAGTACCTAATAACACCTCTACTTCTTCACCATATTTTAAAAGAATTTCTTGCGCATCTGCATCACCAAAATCTCCATCAAATAAAGACGATTTTCCATAAACTACAGCCAAACCAGTTTCTGTACCAATCCAAACTTCTCCATCCACATCTTCTGCAATTGCCTTCACGTTTGAAGAAGGTAAGCTACCGTAACCTGAAGCAGTTGACAAGGTCACAAGATTATCGTCAGAAACGTCTGAGAACGTACCATTTTCATTAAACACAGCTATCCCTGCACCACTTAAAGCAACCCATTTATTACCATCACTATCAATTATTAAACGATATGGATATTTATTTTTTGCAGCACCTCCTAAACTGAAGGTGAACCATTCCCCATCTTTAGAAAGCATTTTCAATGGATTTATTCCAGCATTGACAATCCATAAGTTACCGTTATCATCATATTTCATATCAGGAATAATGTGAGTTCCATCATTTCCATCTTGAATTTCTAACGGTGAATTACCACTATTAAAGCTTTCAGTTATTTGTCCATTTTTCACGATACTCATTCCACCAATAGAATAACTACCAAAAGCCATTTCTTCTAAATTATTAGGATCTATCGCAACAGAAATAACATCCCACATTTGTAAAGGATAGTTAGCTTGAGAAGTTGAATTGATATTTTCCCACCTTTCATCATTAAACACGTGTACACCACCTTTGTAATAATTATTATGTAAATTATGCGTAAGTCCACCACTTGCAACTATTACTTTCCCATATTGAATATCCAACCTATAACTACCATCAGTTGAAGGTGTGTTTGAAAACATTTGAGCATTGTCCCATGTAGATTTTGCCTTGACTAAGCCATTGTTTTTATCCGCAATCCAATAATAACCTTTAAACTTAATACTTTGGACTGGAGATGGTGCAGCTCCAAATGAATAATCATAAATGCTATTTACATTTACCAAATCTTCATCAAACACTGTAGTACTGTATTGCTTTGATATTAATAACTCCTCTCCATCTGTATTTAACGAAACAATTGTCGTAGGTACACCTTCAAAGAAATTGATTACTTCATTATTTCCCTTCATTTTATATAACGAATCATTATTGAATGCTTCGGTATCATAACTAAAAAATAAATTCCCATTGAAATTTTCAATTTCCGAAAATTTGGCATTTACAAGATAACCTGGTAGATTAGTCTTTTTTGTCCAATTATTATAATCATTTAAAAAACCCTGCTGTAAAGATGCCATATAAATTCCATTATTAGTGGCAGCAAAGATGGTATCGTTAAAAATGGTAACATCATTAGTTTCAGCAATTAAATTAGGGTAATAGGTATCTTCTATCTCATTCTTTTTAATGTCATAGATTACAATTCCTATTTTCGTTGAAATATACACTCGGTCACCGATAAAATAAAAATCATTCACGGTTTTACTACCAGCAATTTGGGCATTCTTTATCCATGGTACATTAATAATTTCATTGTCTTTTAAAACATCCAAATTACCATTCAAATAACCAATTAGTATTACTTCATCATTATCACCAATTGCACTAATATTTAAGTCAGACAAACCATTAGTTACAGTTAAATCGCTTATTGAATTATCCTCAGTATCAAATTTAGCTATCCCATTTTTAGTAGCCATAAACACAGAGTTCGAGTTATTTGCAACTCCGACTGTGCTATTAGCTGAAAAATGAACGCGCCAATTACCCATACTGTTTTGTGCTACTAACACCTGACTAAAACAAAAACTTAGAAGTAAAACTTGTATTAATTTCATTTGTAATTAACTATTTTAATTGATATTTATTGTAAAAGTAGCTTGTTTTATACTTATACGAATATAATATGCGTAAAAAAGACAACTATTAAAAGAAATTAAAATTCTTAATTGATCAGAACTAAAACTCTTTTAAGTTTTATTAAAGAAATCAATCTAACGTATTAAAATCAAATTATTACCTTTACAGTCTATGGCAAATGAATTTAATTACTGCAACAGTTTAACACAGTACACAAGGTTAAAAACAGTAGAGGTTAGTGTGGGCAACATTAACTTTGGTGGAGGAAATCCAATTAGATTACAATCTATGACTACAACGGATACAATGGACACTCAATCATCCATTGAACAAGCCATTAGAATGATAGATGCCGGCTGTGAATTAGTTAGATACACAGCACCTTCAAAAAAAGAAGCTAAAAACTTAAAAGCCATTAGACAAGGTTTGGATGCTAGAGGATATAAAGCACCAATTGTTGCCGATATTCATTTTACACCAAATGCGGCAGAAGTAGCCGCTTTGCATATTGAAAAAATCAGAGTAAACCCTGGTAACTATGCAGATAAAAAGAAATTTGAAGAAATTGACTATACTGACGACTCTTATAAAGCAGAATTAGTTAGAATAAAAGAAAAATTTACACCTTTGGTTTTATTATGTAAAGACAAAGGAAGAGCCATTAGAATTGGCACGAATCACGGGTCTTTGTCAGACAGAATAACCAGCAGATTTGGAGATTCAGCCATTGGAATGGTAGAATCTGCATTAGAATTTATTCAAATTTGTGAAGATAATGCATTTTACAATATTGTAATTTCAATGAAGTCATCCAACCCATTAATTATGGTTCAGGCTTATCGAATTTTAGCAGAAAGAATGCTAAAACGTGATAGAGTTTATCCTTTACATTTAGGTGTAACAGAAGCGGGAGAAGGTGAAGATGGAAGAATCAAATCTGCTGTGGGAATAGGCACATTATTAGAAGATGGCTTAGGCGATACTATTAGAGTGTCTCTAACAGAAGAACCAGAATTTGAAATACCTGTAGCCAAAAAATTAGCCGAAAGGTATGCTAATAGATCTGTTCACGATTATATCAAACCAATTGACTTTGAATTGCCGTATAACCCTTTTGAGCACAATAAAAGAAGAACTAATACCGTGAAAAATATTGGCGGTAAAAATCATCCAATAGTAGTTTCAGATTTATCACATTTAGATAAAATAACACCAACTACTTTATTTGGTGTAGGCTATGGTTATAATATTAATGATGATAAATGGAATATTAAAGAACAAGCTGTTGATTACATTTACACAGGACAAGCTGTACCAAAATTTTCTTTACCTGGCACATTGAATGTAATTTGTGATGCTGATGCTTGGGAGAACACACCTCAAACCTACCCGATATTTGGTGATTTAGAAAGTTTTAAAAATTCTAATAACACGTCTGACACATTAAATTTTATTTGTGTTGACGTTAGTAATTTAGACCTAATCCATCAACTAAAAGCATTAGATGAAACTATAGTTTTAGTAAGTTTTTCGTCTAACTTTCATAGAATGGCCGAAAAAAGACGCTTTTTCATTGAATTAATGCATCAAAATGTAAAAAATCCAGTATTAATCTTCAATGAATATTCAGATATTGACAACGAAAGTTTTCAATTATACGCTTCAACAGATTTTGGTGCCTTATTAATTGATGGATTTAGTGATGGAATTTGGATGAAAACAGAGAATTGCTCAACACTACAATTAAATACAAGTACCGCTTTTGGCATTTTGCAAGCTACACGAACTAGAATTTCTAAAACAGATTATATTTCATGCCCATCATGTGGTAGAACATTATTCGATTTACAAGAAACAACGGCAAAAATCAGAAATAAAACTAATCACTTAAAAGGCCTGAAAATCGGAATTATGGGATGTATAGTTAATGGCCCTGGCGAAATGGCAGATGCTGATTATGGCTATGTTGGTGTTGGTAAAGGAAAAATAAATTTATACAAAGAGAAAACTGTTGTTAAAAAGAGTATCTCTGAATCTGAAGCAGTAGATGAATTAGTAAACCTAATCAAAGAATATGGCGATTGGATTGAACCAAAGATTTAAAAAAATAGAACATAGTTTAAAGTAGTCATTTCACTAAGGTAAGAATCCAATAATTAAATCAAACAATTTTGATTCGCTTTTCAGTTTAGTTTAAAAATATAATTAAATTTGTTACGCTTATAAAAAATAATAAAATCATGGCAAATAAATATCAGGCAGAAATTAATGAATTTATGGCTAAAGTAAAAGCTTCAAACGGTCACGAGACTGAGTTTTTACAAGCTGTTGAAGAAGTAGCTGAGGCTATTATTCCTTTTATGGATGAAAATCCTAATTATAAAGGAAGAAAACTGTTAGAAAGAATGGTTGAACCAGAAAGAACTATTATTTTTAGAGTTCCTTGGTTAGATGATAAAGGAGAAATTCAAGTAAACAGAGGATTTAGAGTTGAATTTAATTCAGCAATAGGACCATATAAAGGTGGATTAAGATTTCACCCGTCTGTTAACTTATCTATATTAAAGTTTTTAGGTTTTGAACAAGTATTCAAAAACTCATTAACTACATTACCAATGGGTGGTGGAAAAGGTGGTTCTGATTTTGATCCAAAAGGAAAATCAGACAATGAAGTTATGAAATTTTGTCAATCATTTATGTCTGAATTATGTAGACATATTGGTGCTAACACTGATGTTCCTGCGGGAGATATTGGAGTTGGAGGAAGAGAGATTGGATATATGTTCGGTCAATACAAAAAAATTAGAAACGAGTTTGTTGGGATATTAACAGGAAAAGGTAAAAACTGGGGTGGATCTTTAATTAGACCAGAGGCTACAGGTTACGGTACTGTTTATTTCGCAAAAGAAATGTTAGCTACAAAGAAAGATTCTTTTAAAGGAAAAACTGTTGTTATTTCTGGATCAGGAAATGTTGCTCAATATGCATGTGAAAAAGTTATTCACTTAGGAGGTAAAGTTGTAACGGTTTCTGATTCTTCAGGATTTGTTCATGCTCCAAATGGAATTCACTCTGAGCAATTAGCTTTCTTAATGGAGTTAAAGAATGTAAAAAGAGGAAGAATTAAAGAATTAGCTGATCAATTTGATGACATTACATTTTTCGAAGGGAAAAGACCTTGGGGAATTAAATGTGATGTTGCTTTACCATGTGCTACTCAAAATGAGTTAAACGGTGAAGAAGCTAAAACATTAGTAAAAAATGGATGTATTTGTGTAGCTGAAGGTGCTAATATGCCTTCTACTCCAGAAGCAATTTCTGAATTTCATGAAGCAAAAATATTATTTGCTCCAGGAAAAGCATCTAACGCAGGTGGTGTTGCTACTTCAGGTTTAGAAATGTCTCAAAATTCTTTACGTTTATCTTGGACTGCTGAAGAAGTTGACGAAAAATTACACAACATTATGGTATCTATTCATAAAGCATGTGTCAATTACGGAACTTCAAACGGATATACTGATTACGTTAAAGGTGCAAACATTGCAGGATTTGTTAAAGTTGCAGATTCAATGATTGATCAAGGTGTAGTTTAATCTACAATCAATATAACATATTAAAGTGCAATCAGAAATGGTTGCACTTTTTTTATGTCAAAAATTAATCAGGCCTAACATTAGTTAAAACTACTTCAAAATCAACAAAAGATTACTAGACCCAATATTCACCATACTGATATATCAGTAAATTCGAAAAAATTAACAATACCTCTTCATTTTGATTAGAAAAAAACAAAATTATCTCGATACATTGCAGTGATTTTTAAAAAAATAACTATGAAAAAAATTTACATGTTAGCAATTGGACTACTTTATGGAGTATCTTCTTTTGCGCAATGTGCCTCTACGGGATCGTATGGTACAGCTACAGCACCAACCAATTATGGAGATATTTCTGCTGCAAGTCCAAGTTGTGCTTATTCTGGAGAAGCTGCAACATTTAATAATGTAGTAGCAGGTGACACTTATGAAGTCAGTTATACTGGTGGTACAGGTAATTACATCACAGTATATGATGCTACCAATACAGCAGTTGCATTTGGTGATACACCAATAACATTTACTGCTGCCACATCAGGAAGTTTTACATCTGTTTCTTTTATATCTAGCTTATGTGATACTGAAAACTCATGTCATCAAGCATCATGGGAAAAAACAGGGCCAATTCCAACATGTTTAACAGCAACTGCTTTAAATGTTACTGGTCTAACTTCAACTAGTGCTATTTTAAACTGGACTGATGCTACGGCATTTGTAGACTACAACTGGGAAATACAACCACAAGGGACTGCACAGGGAACTGCTGGTGCCATTTCAGGAACTGGAGCTAATACTGGTGTAACTGCCGGAGGACTAACAGAAAGCACTGATTATGACGTATTCGTTCAAACGAATTGTGGAGGTAGTGACTACAGTGCTTGGGCTGGACCTATATCATTTTCAACACTATGCGCAGTAATAACACCTGATTACAATGAAGACTTCACTACTTATTTAAACCCATGTTGGTCAGAAGCTAAAGGTTTATTAGGTACCACTAACACAACAATGACTAGTACATCTTCAAATTGGACATCAGATGGGTTTGGTAACGTTGGAAGTAATGGTTCAGCTAGAATGGAAATATATGCTACAAATAGAAAAGAATGGTTAATTAGTCCTAGTATTGATTTAGGAATATCTGCAAATTTTCAATTGGAATTTGATGTTGCTCTTACTGAATGGAATAACACAAATGCTTCAACTTTTGGAGCTGATGATACACTAGCTGTTGTTATTTCAACAGATAATGGTGTAACTTGGAATACTACTAATATTTTACAGTTGTGGACGGCAGGTTCTGAACCTTCAACTATTGGAGATAATATCATTATAGATTTATCGACTTATACTGGTATAATTAAAATTGGTTTTTATGCTGCTTCATCTGTATCAGGTGGAGATATAAATGTATATATCGATAACTTTTGGGTAAGAACACCGCCAGCATGTGCTGACGCTTCAGGATTAAACGTTTCTAACATTACAGATTCAGATGTAGTTCTTAATTGGACTAACTCAGTAACAGGATCGGCAGTAGATTACAATTGGGAAATTCAGCCACAAGGAACTGCTCAAGGAACTGCTGGTGCAATTTCAGGTTCAGGCGCGACAAGTGGAGTAACTGCCGCTGGTTTATCTGAATCTACTGATTATGATGTTTTTATTCAAACTAATTGTGCTGGACCATTAAGCACTTGGGTTGGACCAATTTCTTTTACAACTCCTTGTTCAGCGGTAACTCCTGATTACAATGAAGATTTTACTTCATATCTAAACCCATGTTGGTCAGAAGCTAAAGGTTTATTAAGTGCAACAAACACTACAATGACAGCTACATCTTCAAATTGGATATCAGATGGTTTCGCAAATGTTGGTACCTCAGGTGCAGCAAAAATGAACATCTATAGTACTGGTAGAAAAGAATGGCTAATTAGTCCTAGTATTGACCTGGGAATTGCTGGAAATTTACAATTAGAATTTGACATTGCGTTAACTGATTATGCTAGTACTAACGCTACAGTTTTTGGCGCTGATGATACTTTGGCAGTCGTTATATCAACTGATAATGGAGTAACTTGGAATACCTCCAACATTTTACAATCTTGGGGTGTAGGTTCGGAGCCATCACATACAGGTGATAATATCATAATTGACTTATCTTCATATACAGGTATTGTAAAAATTGGTTTCTATGCTGCTTCATCTGTTTCTAATGAAGACAATGACTTATCAATTGATAATTTTTGGGTAAGAACACCCCCTGCATGTTCAGTTCCAACTGCTTTAAATGTTACAACGGTTACTACTACAAGTGCAGTACTTAATTGGACTAATTCTCTAACAGGAACTGCTGTTGATTACAATTGGGAAATTCAGCCACAAGGAACTGCTCAAGGAACTGCTGGTGCAATTTCAGGAACAGGAGCTTCTACAGGAGTTACAGCTAATGGTTTATCTTCATCTACTAACTATGATGTATTTGTTCAAACTAATTGTGGTACTCCACAAAGTTTATGGGTTGGACCAATCTCATTTTACACAGGTCATTGCATACCTTCACCTACATCAGTAGATAACTTAGGTATTACAAATGTTACAATGGGAACAATTAATAATACTACGGGTACTGAAACAAACAACTACGGAGACTATACTACAATGATTGCTAATGCAGCACAAGGTGCTACATTTAATATTGACATCACTTTAGAAACTGGTTATGATTATGACTTGTTTGTTTGGGTTGATTGGAATGATGATTTAGACTTTGATGATGCAGGTGAAGGTTATTACTTAGGTGAAGCTCCCAATCCAAACCCAACCACATTTAATGGTTCAATTACTATCCCATCAGCAGCATCAATTGGTAACCATAGAATTAGAATTGGTGGATCAGATTCAGGATTAGGTAATACTTTACCAGCTGACGCTTGCTATTCTGGATCATACGCCACTTTTGAAGATTATACATTAAATATTACTGCGCCAATATTAGTAACATCAATCACAGTTCAAGGACAAGGTGGAGTATCTACCATTACTACAAATGCAGGAACTTTACAAATGGAGGCTACTGTTTTACCCGCAAACGCAACTGATACTACTTATACTTGGTCTGTAGTAAACGGAACTGGTGCAGCAACTATTGATGCTACCGGTCTATTAACAGCTTCAGCTGATGGTGACGTAACTGTAACTGCCACTGCAAATGATGCTTCTGGATTATCTGGAGATGTTGTAATTACAATATCTAACCAAATTGTACTTGTTTCTTCAATTACTGTTCAAGGATTAGGTGGAGTATCTACTATTACTACAAATGCAGGAACATTACAAATGGAAGCAACTGTTTTACCTGCAAATGTAACTGATGGAACTTATACTTGGTCTGTTGTAAACGGAACTGGTGCTGCAACAATTGACGCTGCTGGTTTATTAACTGCCTCTGCTGATGGTGATGTAACTGTAACAGCAACGGCAAATGATGCCTCAGGTTTAACTGGAGATGCTATAATTACTATTTCTAATCAAGACATCTTAGTTTCTTCAATCACTGTTCAAGGACAAAGTGGAGTATCTACTATTACTACAAATGCAGGAACTTTACAAATGGAAGCTACTGTATTACCCGCAAACGCAACTGATGGAACTTATACTTGGTCTGTTGTAAACGGAACTGGTGCTGCTACAATTGATGCTACTGGTTTATTAACAGCTTCTGCTGATGGTGATGTGACTGTAACGGCAACGGCGAATGATGCTTCAGGTTTAACTGGAGATGCTGTAATTACTATTTCTAATCAAGATATCTTAGTTACTTCAATTACTGTTCAAGGACAAGGTGGTGTTTCAACAATTACATTAGATGACGGTACATTACAAATGGAAGCAACTGTATTACCTGCTAATGCAACAGACGGAACTTACACATGGTCTTTAGCAAATGGAACTGGTCAAGCAACAATAGATGCTGCTGGTTTATTAACTGCAACTCACAATGGTGATGTAACTGTAACTGCTACTGCTAATGATGCATCTGGTGTAGCTGGAACTGCTGTAATTACAATTACAAACCAAACTTCAGTAGGTGTTAATGAAAATGGAAACTTAAACATTTCAATTTTCCCTAACCCAACTCAAGCATTTGTAAATATTTTATCTGATGTACAAATTAACTCAGTGAACATTTATAATGTAGCCGGTAAACTTATAATGACTGACAAAGCTGAAAATAATATTATTAATATTAAAGATTTAGCAAATGGAAGTTATATTATTGTTATTAATACTATTAATGGGTTAAACCATACTAGTAGATTTGTAAAACAATAAGATAGTTTGAACATATTAAAGTGCAATCAGAAATGGTTGCACTTTTTTTATGTCTAAACTTTTATTTAGTAATTGATTAAACTAATTAATAACTACCTTTGTCTCATGAGTACTTTAAGACAGAAAAAAATCAACAATTTAATCAAACAAGAACTAAGTTTAATTTTTAGAGAAGAATCTCGTAGTGTTTGTTTAGGTGCTATGGTCACTGTAACAGTGGTTACAATTTCACCAGACATGACTTACGCTAGAGTATTTGTAAGTATTTTTGGAGGTAAAGACGATAAAGCTGTTCACAAAAACTTAGTTGAAAAAACAGGTTATGTTCGTGGTATCCTTGGTAAACGTTTAGGTAAATCGTTGAGGAGAATTCCTGAATTGGATTTTAAAATTGATGATTCAATAGACTACGCAAATAATATTGAACAGCTTCTTAAAGATTAGTGAATACTTCATTTTTCATAGCAAAACGATATTTATTTTCAAAAAAATCACAAAATGTTATAAATTTAATATCATCCATTTCTGTTGTTGGAATAACAATTTCTACAGCAGCAATGGTGATTGTATTATCCGCCTTTAATGGTATAGAAGGATTAGTATTAACACTATTCAATTCTTTTGAATCCGATATTAAAATAGAAGCAGCTCACTCTAAAACATTTAATAAAACATTTATAAACCAAGCCATTTTTCAAGATCCTGATATAGTACATTATTCAGAGATAATTGAAGAAACTGTCATTATAAAAAACCAAGAACAATTTACATTTGGAACCATCAAAGGTGTTCAAAATTCGTTTTTAGATATTGTTAAAATGGATGATTATATCATTGATGGCCAGTCCATATTAGAAGATAGTCAAGGCCCTTTTGGATTAGTTGGTGTAGGGGCATTACAAAATCTGAATGGTTATATCTATCAAGTTGAGGGTCAATACGACTACTTTACAGTCTTTTCCCCAAATCGAAATGAGAAAATAAAGCGAAATAGCACTTCCGCTTTTGAAATGTCTAAAATTCCAATTGGTGGAACATTTTCATTTAACAATACTATTGACGCCTCCTACTTAATAGTACCAATTGATTATGCAGCAAAAGTACTTGGATATGATAAAGATATTACCGCCATTGAATTAGATTTTAATGACGATCAAGACTTACAAGAAAAGAAAAAAGAGATTCAAGAAAAAATTGGAAACGACTTTACGATTAAAACTGCTTATGAACAAAATGAATTAATGTTTAAAACCTCTCAATCAGAACGATTAATGACAACTATACTTTTAGGTTTTATTTTCTTTTTAGGCACCTTAAATATGATTGCTACCATGGCCATGCTCATTATAGAAAAGAAAAATAATTTAAACACATTAATTTCTATGGGTGCAGAAACACATCAACTTCAAAAGGTGTTCTTTTATGTGGGACTATTAATAAATGGCTTAGGCTTAATTATTGGACTATTATTAGGGTATTTAATCTCATTTGCACAAATAAAATTTGGCTTATTGAAAATGGAAGGTGGTATGATAGATTATTTCCCCATGGAAGTTTTATGGTCTGATTTATTAATGATATTGTTCATTACTATTATAATTGGTACATTAGCTGCATATATACCTTCTAAACTATTAATTAAAAAGTTGGTTTAACTATTGACTACTCATTAAAACTAAAACTATGTATAAAAAATTAGCATTACTCATTATTATTACTGTTTTAAGCGTGACAACGTATGCACAAAACAGAATGACGCCAGAATTATTATGGGATTTAAAAAGAGTAGGCAACATTCAGGTTTCACCTGATAACTCAACTATTCTTTTCAGCATAAAGGAATATGATTTGAACAAAAACAAAGGAGAAAACAACCTTTACACTATGCCAATAAATGGAGGTGAGATTAAACAAATCACTACATTTAAAGGTGGAAAATATGATGCCCAATGGAGACCTGATGGGAAAAAAATTGCCTTCATGAAAATCAATGATGAAATCATGAATATTTTTGAAATGAATATTGATGGAACAGATCTTCAACAAATTTCAAGATTTAAGTCATCAATCGGTGGGTTTAAATATTCAAATGATGGCTCAAAAGTATTATTTATTAAAGATGTAAAATTAAACAAGTTTCACTCTAAAGAATTAGCAAACGATTTACCAAAGTCTAACGCGAAAGTATATGATAACCTAATGTACAGACACTGGTCAACTTACGCAGACGGCACGTATTCACATGTATTTTTTGCTATAATTCAAAATGGGAAAATTCAAGGGCAAGGCGTTGATATTATGCCAAATGAAACTTTTGATGCCCCTTTAAAGCCATTTGGTGGAATGGAACAAATAAACTTTTCTCCTGATGGAACTAAAATAGTTTATGCCTCAAAAAAATTAAATGGAAAGGCCTATGCCTTCAGTACAAATTCAGAAATATACATCTATGATATTAACAAAATCAAAACTACTTGTCTGACTGAAAGTGGATATGAAGGTTATGACAATGAACCAATATATTCTAAAGATGGGAGTAAAATAGCTTGGTTGAGTATGGCTACGAATGGTTTTGAATCAGATAAAAATGACATTATCGTTTATGATTTTAAAACTAAGAAATACGTAAACATTACTGAAGACATAGATATGACCGTTTCTTCAATGGTTTGGGGTGAAAATAGTAATGAAATTTATTTTAAATCTGCAGTTGAAGCTACTTATCAACTATTTAAAATTTCTAGAAAAAGTCAAAAAATAGTTCAACTTACTAAAGGGATGCACAATTATACTTCTATTGCATTTGCAGGTGATAGACTAATTGCAGGAAAACAATCCATGAATCATCCAACTGACATTTACTCAGTACACATTGATGAAAAAGAATCAACTCAGTTAACGGATATTAATAAAGCTATTTATGATTCCATTGAAATTGGAAAAATTGAAAAAAGATGGGTTAAAACTACAGACGGTAAAAAAGAACTTGTTTGGGTCATATACCCGCCTAACTTTGATAAAAACAAAAAATATCCCGCTTTACTATATTGTCAAGGTGGACCTCAATCTCCAGTAAGTCAATTTTTCTCTTACAGATGGAACTTTCAATTAATGGCCGCCAATGACTATATTATTATAGCTCCTAATCGTAGAGGTTTACCAAGTTTTGGACAAAAATGGAATAATGCCATTTCTGGAGACTGGGGTGGACAAGCTATTGATGATTACATTTCTGCCGTAGATGATTTAAAGAAAGAGAAATTCATTGATGAAGATAGAATTGGTGCTGTTGGTGCAAGTTATGGAGGCTATTCAGTGTATTATTTGGCTGGAATGCATGAGAACAGGTTTGCTACATTTATTTCACACTGTGGACTATTTAACTTAGATAGCTGGTATGGTACTACGGAAGAATTATTCTTTGCAAATCATGACGTTGGTATGCCACCATCTTATACTACAAAAGAAATTCCAACTATAACTAAAGCTCAGCAAACAAGCACTCCTAAAAAATACGATTACAAACAAAACTCTCCCCATCAGTTTGTAAAAAACTGGGACACTCCAATGTTAATATTTCAAGGCGAAAAAGATTACAGAGTACCTATGGGTCAAGGGTTAGAAGCTTTTCAAGCTTTGCAGGTAAAAGAAATTGAAAGTAGATTAGTATTGTTTCCAGATGAAAATCATTGGATTTTATCCCCACAGAACGGTGTATTTTGGCATAGACAATACTATAACTGGTTAGATAAATATTTAAAATAAAATTGAGGTTGGATAATGAAAGTTATCCAACTTTTTTTTGCAACACATCTAACCACCGCCCTTTACCTAAAATGATATTCGACTTCAGGTAAATCAATACTATTTCCTACTACAATTTGAACGGAATATTTCTTTATATAAACTAAAACATTCCACTTATTTTTAGCAGTACACACAGCGTTACTCTCTTCATAATCAAGAAAAGTGATCAATTCTAACTTAAAAAAGTTAGTTGGGATTCACTATAGGTAAATGTAATGTTAGAACATCATTCGTTCCACCATGCTTTCATTCTCTAAAACTTAACGTCTCTTTCTATTTTTACCAAAGCCTTGCATTCTACAAATATCCTTACGCCATGGTTTAAAAGTAATCATAGCGCCATACATCACATACCAATCGTTTGTATTTGAATTCCCTCTATTAAGACCTAAAGTAGAAGCCGATTGATTATTTAAACTAGGATCAGCTAATTCAGCACTTAATGGGCCTTTCAACTCTGCTAATTCTACAGGATTAACATATTCACCTGAAACATCATCTAAATAATCAGTGAATGTTTTTCTTATTCCATACTCGAATGAAACAGCAATTCTATCCTTAAGGTTAAATTTAATACCAATACCTAAAGGAATAGAAATTTGATTTAAGCTATACGGTTTTTTATCATTTAAATAAGTCCCTTGACCTTCTGTACCAAGTTCCTGCAATGAAATATCGTCACCCGCTTCACTCTTTACAATTGGATTCATTCTGAAATAGGCTATTTCGTAAAATAAATACGGTGAAATTGGAAACCTCATGTCATTTATTCTATACCTCAATAAATCCAATTCAAACCCTGCAGCTATCTCAAAAATAGATGAACTAAAGCTTAAATTTCTGTTTTTTTGATAGGATTGATCAGAATAAGAATCCTGTCCATAAACCTGTCCATAAGATGCCGTAAAACGCATAGAATGCCGTGTTGAAAGATTATATCTAACAATCAATCCTCCAGCAGGTTTAGAATAAATAAAATGTTTCTTTTGATTTAAATCCCCTATATAATAAGAGCCTCCTCCCATAAATCCACATTCAAAAGCTGCCTTAAAACTTTGCGATTGGGCAAAACTCAAAGAAGATAATAAGAATGAAACGAATAGTAATTTAACTGATGTCATGAATGAATAAATCTTAGAGAAAAACTTAACTGCTTTTCTTAAACGGTAATGTACTTATAATATTGCAAAAATTAGGGGTGATTCTCATATTAGCTTTCCTTTTTGCAACTAGTCACCTCTCCATTAGGTAAATTAATACTCAAAAAATTCGACTTCCTTGACACCACCTGAAGCCAAATCATTAAGACTTACGTCCCCAATTCTTACCCGAATTAATCTTAGAGTTGGAAACCCTGAAGCGGCCGTCATTTTTCTAACTTGCCTGAATTTACCTTCTGAAATTGTGATAGAAACCCATTGTGTGGGTCCATGTCTATCATCTCTCACTTTTTTAATTCTATCAGGGAAAATTGGTTGCGGGTCAACTACAAAAGCCTTACATGGTTTTGTTAAATATTTTCCCTTATCAGTTGTAATTTCAACACCATTCTGTAACTTATTAAGCCCCTCCGGAGTAATTAACCCATCTAATTGAACGTAATATTCTTTCTCTACTTTTGCACTTCTTACATGATGACTTTCCTTACCGTCAGTGGTTAAAAACATCAAGCCCTCACTATCTTGGTCCAACCTTCCAATTGCCATGATTCCTTCAGGAAAATCGAATAACTCACCCAATAACTTCCTGTTTTTACGGGTGGTTACATTGTAAACAAACTGAGATAGGAATCCGTATGGTTTGTGGATTATGAAATGACGGTGTTTAGACATAAGAAATTAGACTATTTTTTAGCCTCTTTTTCTTTTTCCGCTTTTAATTTCTCTTGATATTCTGGAGTTCTTTTATCAGGCATTGGCCCACGTAAATGTGTAATTAATCCATTTAAAAAATTTCTTAAAATTTGATCACCACAATTTCTGTACTTAACATGCCCCTCTTTCCTAAAAAACGCTCCTAATTCACTTTCAGTCACTTGAAAGTCTGCTAGTTTACAAATAGCTACAATATCAGTATTGGTCAATTTATGAGCTACTCTTAATTTTTTAAAAATATCGTTATTTGTCATGTTAATCTTTTTTACAAAGGTAATAATATTGTTGATTAGATAAGATTGATTCTCTAAGAAATAATATATTGAAGACCCTGAATTCTACAACCCTAACAATTGTTCATTAAATAGATTTAAAATTCGGGTATATTCATCCACCCAACTTGACGTTTCTTTAAAACCATGTGGTTCAATTGGATATAGTGCCATTTGGAAATTTGTCTTTCCTAATTCGATAAATC
>Ga0209292_1001265_pt1 | contig 31213 bp, 16 predicted proteins | sample GOMGulsemesocosm_2_FD_184634 | JGI IMG/M metagenome (GOLD analysis project Ga0209292, IMG submission 184634) | Methane-oxidizing microbial communities from mesocosms in the Gulf of Mexico - GOM9C Gulf of Mexico (SPAdes) (version 2) | ecosystem: Environmental > Aquatic > Marine > Cold seeps... | reverse complement strand
AGGATTCTGTATTTTTGATAAAGGTCTATAAGTGACTGCCATGGTCACCCTGTGGTCACTTTTTTTGAGAGGTTTAGCTAGCACTGAAACGTTTACTGAAAATTACTATCAATGAACATATTGACCGTTTAAGGATAATCTGGATTTTAATAATTTTAACTAAGTAAACCGAATACGCTCTAATTATAAACAAATTACATCTTAAAAAGACATTAATAAACGGAGTTATCTATACTGGCCCGATTATGAGAATAGGCCATAAATAAAGGCATAAATAAAGGCATAAAGCATAGATGAGTGATTTTATGTCCACAATGATTTTAGACGCCATCCCCTCAAAACATTCACCTAAGCAACATAAATACAACAACTTACACGTAAAATGATACTCTATTGCTTTAAAAATAGTAGCAGTAGCAGTCATTTGAGATCAATAGCTTACACCTGGATTAGCAAGCATATTCCTAGGTTTGTTAAGCGAGAATCAACCAGCCTAAATTTATAACATGACAAGCTAACTTCAGGCCTTATTAATTAGCGTTAAAGCAGAGCGAAGTAGTGTGTTTTTAGCCGTGTTTAAGTGAGTTTCCAAAGCAGCCAAAACACCTGAAGTATTGTGGGCTAATAAATGGGTTATGATCGCCACATGCTCTTCAAGTGCAACTTTATTCCGCTCTAATTCATCGCCGTTATTCCATTGATAGTGATAATGACAAATCAGTGAAATCACTTCAAAAAATTGCATGAAAAAGCGGTTATCGGAAGCGCGATGCACAATAGCGTGGAATTTCTTATCCAAGTCCCTCAGTTCCCTGTAGCGGTTTTCAACATCACTAAGCACTGCTAAATGTATATCTAATAACTCGCTCAATTCACCCCAGACACTGTCATCTTCAGGTACAGTAAGTAACTTGGTGATCGAGCTAAATTCAAATATACGTCGACACTCAACCAATTCTAAAGCGAATTTTTCATCAAATCCCACCATTTGCCATTTAGCTCTTGGATTCTTTTTTATTAAACCAAAACGCGAGAATTTAATCAGGAACTCACGTACCGCAATAGTATTACACCCTGACGCCTTAGAGAGCTCTAATTCTGAAAACTTGTCGCCTGGCAAGAGCTTACCATGATAAATTAAGTCTAAGAAATACTTTTCAATGATCTCTTCTCTAAAAGAAAAACTGTTACTGGTATCAAAAAAATCAACCTTCGATGCCGCTCTTAAGACACGCTTTTGCGAACCGATAATTTCAATAACACCTTTTTCCTCTAACGCAGTAATAGCTGAACTAATGGTTGTTCTACTAACATTGAACCTTTTTGCTAAGGTATTATTTTTTAATACTAGGTTATTGCCTTCTTCGAAACCAGAAAGCGTAGCCAAAATACCATTAACCGTTTCCTGTATAAGGTGGCTCTGAGCTTTCATAATAGAATTCCTCTTAATATTGGTAGCGTTATATAAATAATGACTTAGTTTGATTTAACAGTCCCTGTTGTGCTTTGGGCTAACAACAAGGACGGCCATTTGAGTATTAGTAATATAGCGCTAATCGACATGATTAAATTTCACTGGTGGAATTACAGCAATTTACGCTTAAATAATCATGCTCCGCATGAAATAACGCTTATGCACCGAGCTTTGCTTTGAGGAATAGTTACTAGCACTGAGTTATTTCCATCTGAGTGTTTGCAAAAGTTAATACGGCTATGATTTGTCCTAAAAGCAATATGGAAATGGTCAGGGTAATATTGATATGAGCAAGCAGTTACAGATTGATGTAACAACATTAACTAAGTTTGACTAACTGAGGTAAACCAAATCGCTGTTCGTTCATTTGATAAAATAAAAATTATGCTCGACTACCGATAAATACGGCTTGCAGTTGATAAGTACATTTTGGGTATTTTCAGGTCAAATTTATCCAATTGAGCCAGTGAAGAGACTTACCTTGGGAAGTATCACCTTGCAATGAAAATAATGCAGAGTTTTAATTTTTGATCATAAGGTTTGCAGAGATTATAGCTAACGATGCCTTTAAGGGGTAGGCTCCACACTGGCATAGACCTTATTTAATAGTGTTGAAAGGCCTATAATTATCAGCTTCAACCTATCTATTGGAGAGGATGAACACCATTAAAAACTAATTTATCCAAATATGGAACAAACTGCCGCCAATGGCGCAGGATAGGGAAAGTATTTATGTCATGATACTAAGTAAAGCATACAAAGCAGCTTGCTTATAGGAAGTATTGAGCCTCTATAAACCAGTACCAGTAATTGTTACAAACATTCTGTCGCTGAACTGAGGAAGAGCTTAAATACTTTCGTTATTTAAGAGAAGCTGTTATCACATCCTCAGGAGTTAGCTTGCAGAAGCTGAATTTCAATCAACATAAATAAAGGGTTAAAATGAAACGCTTACTTATTACAACCGTCACCGCACTGGCCTTAGGGACGGGCTGCAGCGAATTGCCAACAAATAATGTCTCTGTACAAGAGTTAAACTCTTCATCTACAACCGAGCATATGGACCTAAATCCGAACATGTCGACTAGCTTAACTGCAGCTGCTGCCACTTCGGTCATAGAAGCATTAAATACCAACCCGTTAACGGCCGATGTGCCTGATGTTATCTACGACATCTACCGTAAAAAGGCCACACCGGCAGCAGGAGTTTTGGTAAGTGTCAATCCGCCAACCATGCAGTGGAAACGAGATGGTGCATTCAAAGCAAGATATACCGTGGAACTCAGCCAAGATGAGTCATTTGCTACAGCTGTCACAACATCTGATAAGATAAAATGGTGTTTTTTTAATCCAAATAAAAAATTGCAGGACGGTACTTGGTATTGGCGCTATAACACCCATAAAGGTGATGACAAAGTACAAAGTGAAACTCACTCTTTTACCATCAATGACAATGTTAGCGTTTATGAATATCCTTCAGTAAAAACCTTAATCGCCAACGTGCCTAAACAGCACCCCTACCTGTTAACGTACGGGAAACCGCTGAGCGAGGTTATTGAAAACGCAAAACAATTACCGGAAATGAGCCAAGAGGTTATTGCCGCTGGCGATAAGGTGCTCAACGACAAAATTATCGACTTTGCCACTGTAGACAAAAGCAAATACACTAAGCGGAAATTCTTTAGCCTGCCCAATGTTGAAAGGCGCAAGTTTTACGCGCTTGTTCGCGCTTACTTAATTTCAGGACAAGACAAATACCGAGATGTCGCCATCAAACGACTTGAACTGATGTTAGCTCAGAAGGTCAAAAAAGGAATGGCCGCGTCCCATGTGATGCGCTCAATTGCCATCGCCTATGACAGCCTAAATTCAGGTTTAAGCCGCGATTTAAAACAGCGGATACTTGCTCAAATCAAACCTTATCTTGAAAGCCATTACGAACAATGGTCTGGGAAAACTGAAAATCGTCAAATTGAAAATCATTTTTGGCAGATGGAAATGTCGGCACTGTTTGATGTTGCCTTAGCGACAATACATGAACTGCCAGAAAACGAAAAATATCTCGACTATACCTATGGCATCTTTATGGCGCGCTCTCCGGTTGCTGGCGGCAACGACGGCGGTTGGGCAAATGGTCACGGCTACTTCGGCGTTAACAACTCAACTGTGATCGATATGGCCTATACCCTGGAAAAAGTCGGTGGAATTGATGTGTTTGGCAAGCCTTGGTATCAAGGCATGCCCGATTATTTTCTCTATACCGCACCTGCTGGTGGCACTATTGATGGCTTTGGTGATATGCACGACCGACGTAACAATAATGGCCAAGGTGGCAAGCTTTCCTTCATTATCGGATTAGAGAAAAACGATTCTACGGCACTTTATCATGCAGCTAAAGTTATGAAGAAAAACGGCGCATTGCATTCATGGTTCAGATTGGTCAATGGTGTGAGTTTTGATCCTGATAATATCGCCGATCCAGGCCCATTACCCCAGGCCAAGCTATTTAAAGAAGTTGGACTAGTGGCGATGCATACTAATGTTAAAGCACCCGAAGAAGATTTAGCGCTTTATTTTCGTTCGAGCCCTTATGGTGCAAATGGTCATATGCATGCAAACCAGAACAGCTTTAATATTAGCTACAAAGGCAAACGACTCTTTTACTCAACAGGCTATTACACCTCTTTTGCCGACCCACATTCGATAACATCATATAAACATACCCGAGCTAGCAATAGCATTCTTATTAACGGTAAAGGTCAGTCCTATGGTCACGAAGGTTATGGCTGGATCAAACGTTATTTACACGGTGAGCAGATAAGTTATGTCAGTGGTGATGCTTCCATGGCATATCGTCCTATGGTCAATGAACAATGGCTATTTGCTGCAAAGAAACAAATGATAAAACCGGGTAAAATGCCGAGCGATAATTTCGCGAGCGATAAGTTAAAGCTGACTAAGTTTGATCGCCACGTTGCTTTTTTACGTCCTGATGTATTTGTCATTTATGACGATCTTGAGGCTGATGCGAATAATGATTGGTCACTCTTGCTACATACCAATAAAGCGTCCTATAAAGCTAATGATAATCAATTGGTACTTGATCATTCTGATGTGTATGCAGAGGCCACCATGTTTAGCTCGCAGCCATCCAAAATGAGTGTCACCGATCAGTTTTATGAAAAGCCAATCGACTTCAAAAAGAAGTATAAAGCTATACCCAATCAGTATCACATGAGTTATCAATCAGTTGGTAAAAGTAAAAAAATGCGCTTTCTGACCTTTATTCAAGTGAAAGATTCGAAAGCCCAAGTGTTGCCGATTGAAAAGATATCAGCGGGTCAATTTAAAATAGGTGATTGGACGGTTAATGCCGAGCTTGATACCAACAAAAAAGCGTTACTTAGCGCTGGGAATGACACGGCTAAACTGCACGTTAACAGTGCACCAGAGTCTGTTTTAGGAAAAGCCATACCGGCTGTAACACCGTCTGCGTCTGTACTGACTGAGCTTATTAATGGCAAGGTTATTCAAGGTATTTCTACAGACCAAGCCCCGGCAATAAATTAATCATGCCAAACAGCTATTCCACGCCTATGCCGTGGAATAGCAAACCTGCCAGCAGAAATAACTACGACCTAGCTTGATATTTATACCGCACCTTCATTTATGTGATGACGTCGTTTAACTTATTTTTATTCTTGATAATCAAATGTCGAATGGTATTGCCATTTACGATAAGTAAAGTTAACTCTAACAATGTACCGCCAATTGAACCAACAATAATATTATTGGTTAACCAGCAAAGCGCTCCACATAAAAAAGCAATACGCATGTTCACTCCTTTCAGGCAAAAAAGTGCATACGTACCAATACAAGTGCCTAAAATAGGAAATAAATCATACCAATGCTGAGCAAAATATAAGCCAATAAGAAAGGTGATGACTATAAAAGAAATAGCCACAAATTGAGAAGAAGTTTTTAACGCTAATCCGGTTCTAAATACAGATAAAATAGATCCAATACTCGCGGTAACAGCGCCGAGTAAAGCAAAATGTAGCGTATTATTAAAGTTCATGATCAGCATAAATATTTTTAATTTTTTATCATCTTTTTGATAAAAACAAAACACGCCTAAACCGTAACTAATAAAGCCTAATAGCTGAGCAAACAATAAAACATTGGAATCAAACATTGGAATGAAATATTTACTATGATTAATAAGGAGTTAAGAGAATATTATATAATATTTCAACATGGCTTATTTAAGTTATAGCGTTAATAAAACCTTTCGTTTCTCTATATCTTATAACAATAGTAAAACATTACATGATAGGAAGCCGATTAGCCTTATCTAACCTAGGTGAATCGACGGGTTTTATCCGTCATAAGTCACTTACCCCATAGAATTTCTAAAGGATATATGAGTTATTTAGTTTCTTTAGCTGCATTATTTTGCTGTTCAAGCTTTTCAGGATGCCATTTATTAATACTCATAATAGTGCAGCTCATACCACGCATGGTATTAGCATCTGTTGTTAATTTATCGCCACGTTGTACACAAGCTGAGCCAGTTTTTCCAATAATGGCAATCCTATAAATAGCCCAATCGGCATCGCAAGTGCCAGTTAAGTTCAACTTGAACATTTGTTTGCGATTCATATGTATCAATAAAGCATTATTATCATTAGCAACATTGCTCCAACTACGAATTGAATTGATAAAACAGGCTTGCTGAACTTTCTCACCAATACGGGGATCATTTTCGACACTAACAAGCGCTTCTTCTCTTTCGGTCGATGCACACGAGACCATAAAAAAACAACACACAAATAAAAGGTATTTCATCTTATTCTCCCTCATAAAAAATTAATAAATATAATTTTATATTAACAAATTTCAGCTTGGAAACTGTTAACTTTTGTAGTTACAGGCTATCAGTGAAGATAATGTTCAGATAAAGCGTCACGACCTTAATCATGCTAATAAAGACCAATTAATTCACTAGATAATTTCAACCGTTAAGCCGCTTGAGCTAACGACTATGCCATAATATAAAGTTAAAAAAAAACCTAGACCACAACAAAACTGTTTCGATCTAGGTTTAAGGGGAACTAATTACTGTGCGCTGCTATTTTGGCAAACCAAATTGCTTTCAGTACACTAATTTAAGTTTATTTTGTGGTGTAGTCGTACTCTTCTTCCAAACCAAGCGCATCAATTGCTTTTTGGCTTGGGCGAGGACGTTTGTCACCTTCCATATAGTACTCTGAAGCATCCCAATCAAAACTTTCACCTGTCTCTCTTGGATCGCCAGTTGCTATCAAATGGGCAACCAATCTTGCTTGTAGTTCTGCTTTCACTTTTGCATAAGCAGGATCATCAGCTACGTTGGTCATTTGATCAGGATCTTTTTTCAAATCAAACAATTCAATGGCAGTTCGCTTACCAAAAGCCAATTCGAACAATGGCTTAACAGCTTGCTCTTCTCTATTTTCAAGCATGTACATTTTAGTTGCGGCAGGATACTGCAACATGTGTGCATCAACATCACCAAAAAGCGGTGGCTGACCAGCAGGCCAAGCTTCTGGGTTATAATTTTTAATTAACAAGTAATCGTCAGTACGCAGGGCACGACCACCATAACCGGCACCACCTTGTCTAACATACGCATGTCTTTCTCTTGCTGTTACAACAAAGTCACGATCTTTTTCAATCAAACCCGCAGCTTCTGAGTGAAGAATATTCACTAAGCTTTTTGCATTCATGCTTTTAGGGATTTCTATGCCGGCAAGTTCTAAGAAGGTAGGAGCAAAATCGTTTAGGCTAACAAAGTCTTCAATTTCTCTGCTACCTTTGAAGTGATCAGGCCAAGAGATGATTAATGGTATTTTTGTACCTGCATCATAAAGGTTGGCAAGGCCACGCGGCATTTGCCAGCCATTATCACTGACGATAATAACAATGGTATTTTCCAGTTGCCCCATTTCACCTACTAAAGCCAAGTAAGAACCTACCTCTCTATCAAATGACTGAATCTCATAGTAATAATCACCGATATCCTTACGCACTTCTTCAGTGTCTGGCAAGTATGCAGGTACTTCAATTGCGGCTAAATCAACACCCGCTTTTTTCCAGCCGTTTCTTTTGAAAGGTCTGTGTGGGTCGCGGCTTGAGTACCAGTACATCCATGGTGCACCTTTTTCAATTTCGTTATAAAATTCTTCAAAAGAACCGTATCTTTCTCCGCCTGGATTTCTTTCCCAGCCATCTACCTCGGCCTTACCTGGGCCCCAACCTTTACCTTCAATACCCACATGGTAGCCAGCTTTTTCCATGATGTCGGTATAAACATCTATTTTAGGAAAACCGCCCCAAAGATTAGCAGCGTCACCTAGTCTCCAAACATCTTGACCAGCCAACATGGCGGCACGTGCAGGAGAACACGATGGTGATTGGGCAAAAGCATTGTTAAACTTAATACCTTCAATAGCCAGTTTATCGATGTTAGGTGTTTTTACCACCTTATCTCCGTATGCACCCAAGTGGATGTCAGAGTGGTTATCAGACATCAAAATCAAGATATTAGGTCGCTTAACCTTTTTAGTTGACTTTGCTTCTTCTTTGTCGCTAACACTATCGCAGCCAGAAAGGCATATCGTTGATATCAAAAATACCCAAATTAAGTTCTTCATGCTAATTCATTTCTCTCTATTTAAAGTCAAGCTTGGCAGACACTGAACAACAAATACGATGCAGTTGAAAATTGTCCACAAGCTTTTTACTATATTTATTAAATATTAACCTAAGAAAATAAAAATGCATTTCAGATATGGAATTAGCACTCGAAACTCCAGATAAATTGCTGCATTTTCTTTTCATAAAATAGCGATTAAAACCACGCTAATTAAATTTTTATTCTGCAGAGTGCTGCCATGTCGCGTTGTGCACTGAATAACCGGTTGGGCGGAATACTTCTACGGCAATTTTAACTACCTCTTCCGATACTGGCCACTCAAGCGTATGAATGTGATTTGAACCTGGCGTAACACTAGGCAGTATTTTTTTACCGGTTTTTAATGGTAGGCCCTTTTTGTCATAAGTAATCCAAGTCATCAGATACTGGTTTAGCGTATAAGCTGGCATATCATTTTTAAGTGAACGACTAGTCAAGGCAATTGATGCCGACATTGCTGCACCTGTTTTCACTGGCTTCGAAACAGTCAACGATTTAATTGGTGAAGACTCTTTGCGCAAAACTTCCCATGAAGGTTTATGTTTGCCTTGTAGGTCAACAACACCGTGAACACGTTGCTTAAATGCATCTTGGCCTTTATCGCCCATATGGGTACGATAGTCGTTGTAACTAAAGAATATAGCGCCGGCAACATTGGGTGAAGTGCGATATTCCTCGGTATGTTCCTTTAACATCTCGATGCGGCGCTCATCACCTTCTTTAAATCGCGGGTTGCATTCACAATAGCCATACTCAGAAATAACGATAGACTTGTCAGGGTAATACTTGGCAAAACGTTGTAAAGCTGGTTTTACTTCATCGATGGTAGTATTTACTTTTACGCCATCGCTCGTAGTATTTCTATACCAACTTTCATAGTAGTCATTCCATTCAATGAAGTCGGTTAAACGACTAGGCGCAGTTGCTGCTTTTTTAGCATTGTCGACTTTATGTAAGCTGTGGTTCATGAATACAGAGAGACGACTGGGATCAAGTTGTTTTACTAGATCATGTCCGTATTGAACATAGTCTTCAGTAAGCTTGTAATGGCCCATCTCATTGCCCACTCCCCAGGCATAAATAGAAGGGTGATTATAATGAGCGTTGATCATCGCCTCTGATTGCTGCTTTTGTGCGGCAGCGGTGTGTTCATTGGGAAGATGAAGGTCTTCACCCCAACCTGGAATTTCTTCTTGTACTAACATGCCTTCTCGGTCCATAAACTCAAATACAGAACGGTCTTGTTGCCAGTGGAAACGAGTGATAACGCTGTTGAGCGCTTTCATATCTCTAAGCACAGAGCGCATGTGCTCAGGAGATTCAGCCATACCGTAACGAGGGTCGCTACCGGGCATCCACTCAACCCCCATAAGACGCATCGGTTCGCCGTTAAGCACATAAACACCATCTTTAATGTTTATTTTACGAATACCGAAGCTGGTTTCTTTTTGGTGAATAATGGTTTTACCGTCAAGCAAACGCATTTTTACTGTGTATAGGTGGGGGAAATCAAAATGCCAAAGCTCTGGTGTGTCAATGTCAAAGATGATGTCGGTAGTCGGTAAGGCGCTTAAACTCGTGTTTAGCGCGTTTTTACGCGTAGTCGGCGTTAAGCTACGCTTAGTCTGTTTTTGTTGAACTGTTTTTATAAGCTTGCCGTTAGGGCCATAAATGCTAGCTTCAACTACGACTTTATCATCTAAAGAAAGATAACTTTTTACTGATACTTGGGCGCTGGTAAACTCATCAGACAGTGCGGAATTGACATGGATATTGTCAATATAGCTTTGTGGTAGGTTGCGTAAACGAACACCGCGAATAATGCCGCCATCAGCGGCCCAGTCAAAAGATTTACCAAGGGGTATTGCCGCCAGTGATGGGGAGTTATCGACCTGCACGGTAATGTTATTTTTACCCTCTACTATCAAGTCTTTGTTTAAGGCAATAGCAAACGGCGTCCAACCACTGTTGTTATGAACCTTAACTAACTTACCGTTAAGCCAAATTTTTGAGTTTTGATAAATAGCATCAAACTCCAATAAGGTATGTCCTTGTTGCCAACTACCATCCAAGGTTATGTTGGTTGAGTACCATGCAGCGCCCATATAATCTTCGCTACCAACATCGACATTCCACGTATGGGGAACAGTGACGGTGCGCCACGTTGAACGATCAAACTCAGCATTAAACCAGTGTGTTGTTTCGCCTTTTTTATCAGGGTCAAGGGTAAATTGCCAATGACCGTTTAAGCTAAGGCTTTGCTCAGTACTAAAGCTACTAATACTAAATAAGAGACAGGCGATGAACAGTGTGTATTTGATATACATAGTAGAACTTTCCTATAGAAAATTAGTAGCTACCTCTGCCAACATGGCAACAAGCAGTACAAGTTCAAAATTAAATTTTTCGATAAGTGATTATAGGCACAGATATTATGACTTAAAAATGGATGATACCAGCCAATAAAATGGACTATATTACTCAGTATATTAATAAGAACACCCTTTATACCCTGTCATGTATATTTATCATGAACCATAAAATGGATTAAATTAAGGTGTATACCCAAGCTATCTTTGTTTCCTATATTGACGAGGACTCATGCCAATGACACGAGTAAACAATCGGGTAAAATAGTAGGGATCTTCATAGCCAAGTAGCTCTGAAATTTCGCGGACTTTCATCGGAGATGTTTGTAAATATTGACATGCGCGCTGCATACGCAGTTTAATGAAATAGTCAATTGGAGAAGTCTGGTAGTGTTTTTTAAAAAGTAACGAGAAGCGTGATACCGAAAGCGCTGATTTCGCCGCAATATCATTCAAGCTAAGATCTTTTTTAAGGTTGTCATGCATGTAGCGCACTGAGTTCTCTATATCATTATTTTTTTTACTGGCATTTGGAAAAATCATATTTCCAAAAATTCCCGATAAAGCAAGTGAAGCACGCGCAGCATTAGCAAACGAAGATGACAACTTTAAATCAAGGGCTATTTCCTGAAAAAGTTCTTCATTGAAATTATCACCTGAATACGTTTTTCCAGACCCCCCTGCAGTAAGATAATCAAAAAAACATTCGGCCTTTGTTCCTGAAAAGTGAATCCAAGAAATAGTCCAGCCTTCTGCTTTATCTGAACCATAGGTGTGGCCTTGTTCAATAGGTATTACGAAGTATTGCTGGGCATTTACCTGCTGTTTTTTCTCCCCTTCAAGCTGAAACCACCCGCTGCCTTGAGAACAGTAAATCAATATATATTGTCGACATCCTTTTGCTCGTTCAACTAAATGTTCGGGTGCTTGCGGAAATTTTCCTATATCACTAATGTACAAAGAGGAAGTTAGCGGATGACTCGCTAACTGCTCTATAAGCGGAATAGGTAAAATGATAAGTATTTCATTTTTAAAGCCGTCTCGTTGAGTAGGCATAACATACCTCTGGAATTTATTTAATCCATTTTATTAAGGGAAATACAACTAACTGCCTATATATATAACGCATAGATAACCACCCACCTAAGTAAGATAATCCATTTTATAAGATACTATCATCCATTTTTATAAAAACAAATAGGCTTATAATGATTTATCTGAAGATTTAAAACCAAGAGGTTTTCTGTGGTACAACAAGAGTCCTATAACCTGCCCTTTTTAATTAAAATATGCCTAGCCTCTGCCCTTGGAGGGCTACTGTTTGGTTATGATCTCTTGGTCATTTCCGGAGCAAAGCAATTTTACGAACTTTATTATGATCTTAATACCGCTACCTTACAGGGCTGGGCGGTCAGCTCCTGTATAGTCGGCTGTATTATTGGCGCGCTAGGCGTTGGTCGAGCAGCTGATAAATATGGCAGAGTGAAACTCTTAATGCTCTCAGGTTTACTGTTTTTCATTTCAGCTATTGGCTCGGGTTACGCGCCAACGTTTAATCAGTTTGTCTTTTATCGTTTACTTGGCGGTATTGGTATGGGCATGGCTTCCACGCTTTCACCCATGTATATCGCAGAGGTTACTCCAGCAAAGTTTAGAGGTCGCTTTGTCTCTATCAACCAACTTACTGTGGTGATCGGTATTTTACTGGCGCAGTTAGTCAACTATTTGATTGTTGAGTCTCAACCATTAACGGAGGGTTTGAGTAACGCTGCAATGCTGGCCAGCTGGCATGGTCAAACTGGCTGGAAATTAATGTTTGCCGCTGAAGCCATCCCTGCCCTTATATTTTTCCTTTGCATGTTCTTCGTACCTGCTAGCCCGCGTTGGCTTATTAAGCAAAGTCGGGATGAAGAAGCCAAAAAGATCCTCGATAAAATTGGTGGCGAAAATTACGCTAAAAAGAGCCTTTTAGAGATAGAAGCAACGCTTGATGAAGAGCATAAACATCTGGGCTTTGCACAATGTCTTAAACCGGGCATGAAGAAGATTTTGTGTATGGGTATTATCATCGCAGTCTTCCAGCAATGGAGTGGTATCAATGTTATTTTTAACTATGCCGCTGATATTTTTAAAGATGCCGGTTATGCCGTCAGTGGTACCATGTTTAATCTAGTTATTGTCGGTTTAACAAACTTGTTATTTACTTTTGTTGGCATGGCCCTTATTGACAAAGTTGGCCGTAAGCCGCTAATGCTCGTTGGTTCAGCTGGTCTGCTTATATCGCATATCCTCATGGGACTGTGCTTCTATACCGGTATTACCGGCTGGTACGTTTTTGCTCTGGCGCTTATCGCTATCGCTTTTTTTGCCGCCACGCTCGGTCCTTGTGCCTGGGTAATAATCTCTGAAATTTTCCCAAATAGTATGCGTGGTATTGGTATGTCAATTGCTGTGCTCAGTCTTTGGGTCGCCAATTTCGTTTTATCTTTCACCTTCCCTATTTTACGGGACACTTTAGGTCCTGCCGGAACTTTCTGGATTTACGGTGGTATTTGTTTTGTCGGGATGTTGTATATCCAGAAAAATATTCCTGAAACTAAAGGCAAGAGCCTCGAAGAATTGGAAGTTGAACTTCTCGGCGAACATCACCCTGATCAATTAAACCAAAAGATGGCCCATACAGAAAAAGCTTAAGCAAAAAACCTTAAGCCTAGAAATATTAAGTTTTAGGAAAAAATCATGAAAAATACACCCGTTAAAGTTTATGAAAACAATGTCACCTACCCTACTTACAGCGTTGGTGAAGCCGATAAAAACCCTATGTTTTTTGAAAAACGAGTCTATCAGGCAAGCTCGGGCAAAGTTTACCCCTTGCCATTTACTGACAGTGTCAGCAAGACCAAAGAAGATAAAGAATATATTGGTTTGCACCTAGAAAATGAATTCCTCAGTGTTTTAGTGCTGCCTGAACTGGGCGGCCGTATTCAGCGCGCTTTAGACAAAACCAATGACTATGACTTTATTTATCACAATGAAGTGATAAAACCGGCACTGGTGGGTTTGGCAGGGCCATGGATTTCTGGCGGTATTGAATTTAACTGGCCGCAGCATCACCGCCCGACAACGTTTATGGCGGTAGATTATTCTATTGAAGAACATGACGATGGCGCTAAAACTATCTGGGTTGGTGAAATTGAGCCTATGGGCCGTACTAAGGTGCTTACTGGTATTACACTGCGCCCTGGTTATTCTTACATAGAAATTAGCTCAAAATATTTTAACCGTACGCCTTTTATGTACAACTTTCTCTGGTGGGCGAATCCTGCGGTAGCGGTCAATGACGACTATCAATCATTTTTCCCACAAGATGTTGAATGGGTTGCTGATCACGGCAAACGTGATGTTTCGACCTTCCCATATGCGCAAGGAACCTATTACGACATTGATTACAGCCAGCGTACAGATGGCAGCAATGACATCTCATGTTTCCGTAATATTCCTGTGCCAACTTCCTACATGGCACTGGGTTCAAAATTTGACTTTTTTGGCGGTTATGATCACGGGCGCAAGGCCGGCCTACTGCATTTTGCTAGTCATCATATTTCTCCGGGTAAAAAACAATGGACTTGGGGCGATGATAAATTCGGTCAGGCATGGGATCGTAATTTAACCGATGAAAATGGTCCTTATATTGAGCTGATGGCGGGCGTTTTCACCGATAACCAGCCGGACTTTACTTGGATTGCCCCGTTTGAAACCAAAATATTTAAGCAGTACTTCTTTCCGTTTAAGGACATCGGCTTACCTAAAAATGCTAACCCAGAAGGAGCGATTAATTTAGAAGTTTCTGATGAGTCTGCTAAGGTTTCCGTTTATTCTACTCATGACTGTAAAGCAGCGAAAATAACCCTTTCATTGTCGGGCAGTAGTCAGACAGAGAGTATGCTGGCTCAATATGAACAAGATCTAAACCCGAATCAGGTTTTCAGCGCCGATATTGCTCTGCCCCAAGGGATCAGCGAGCATGAATTGACGCTTACTTTTGCCGATAGTAGTGGTAAGACGCTAGTCACCTACACTCCTGTGCAGATTAAAGAAGGTAGCGACCTTAAACCGGCAACCGCGGCCGAAAAACCACAAGATATAGCGTCAAATGAAGAGTTATTTCTCAATGGTCTTCATCTTGAACAATATCGCCATGCAACACGTCAGCCAGAGCCATATTATCAAGAAGCATTAAATAGAGATGCAGGTGATTCTCGTTGTAATAATGCCATGGGCAGTTTATTGATGCGTCGTGGTCAGTTAGAAGGGTCACTACCCTACTTTGATAAAGCCATTGAGCGCATCACCTTGCGCAACCCCAATCCTTATGACGGTGAAGCTTATTACAATCGTGGTATCTGCCTCAAGCTATTACAGAGAGATGAACAAGCCTACGATTCTTTGCACAAAGCGTTGTGGAATGTTGCCTGGGCTGGACCTGCTAATTACGCCCTAGCAGAACTCGCATGTAAGAAAACTGATTTTATTGATGCCATCGAAAAGCTTGATGAAGCACTGCGACACAATGCTTTTAATACTCGTGCAACAGCGTTGAAGATCACTGTGTTACGTAAATTAAACAAACCTGAACAAGCGCGTGCGTTGGCTGAACAAGCCCGTAAAGCGGATCCGTTATGTCAGTTACCCTATTTTGAACTTGTTTGCCTAGATGATAGTGGTGATAGCAGCGACAGCAAAGACGCGTTTATTAAAAGCAGTCGTCAGTACTATGCAACCTTGCTAGAGCTCGCTGGGCATTATGCTGCAGCTGGCTTCTATCAAGAAGCAATCGAGCTGTGTGCATATAGTAATAAAGATTATCCTATGCTTAGCTATGTAACTGGTCTTTATCAGTTAAGAAGCGGCGTTGAGCCAGTGGCTTTTGAAAAGGCTGCGACGCTTAACAGTGATTACTGCTTCCCTAGCTCTCTAGAAGAAATGTCTGCCTTACAGGCTGCAATTTCAGTAAACCCAACAGAAGGCATGGCTCATTATTATTTAGCTAATTTATTTTACGACAAACGTCAGCATTCTCAGGCTATTTATCATTGGGAGCAAGCAGCTAAATTTACCCCTGAGTTTGCTACTATATTCCGTAATCTTGGTTTAGCTTATTTTAATAACCTCAACGACGCAGATAAAGCATTGGCTGCTTATGCAAAGGCGTTTGAACTTAATCCTAACGATGGTCGGGTATTGTTTGAGTTTGATCAATTACGTAAAAAGCTTAACCACTCATTACGCGAAAGACTGGATTTTATTGAAAAACACCCGGCATTAATACAGCAGCGTGATGATTTAACCGTTGAGTGGATGACACTGAAAAACCTGTTGGCTGAACATGAAACGGTAGTTGCGCTGCTCGAGCACCGTTGGTTCACCCCTTGGGAAGGCGGTGAAGGCAAAGTTGTTATGCAGTATGAAACTGCTCATATTGCACTAGGTCATCAAGCACTTGAAAGTGGGCAATATCAACTAGCGTTGACACATTTCCAAGCGTGTAAAGAATACCCTGACAACCTTGGTGAAGGTAAAATGGTGACCACTCCGGAAAATAATATCGACTATTTTATTGGTCTAGCGCAAGAAGCTTCCGGCAATACGGTGCAAGCTGAACTTGCCTTTAACCGGGCAGCCGCAAAGCAGTTATGTAGTACTGACATGCTTTATTTTGAAACACTAGCCTGTAGAAAGCTTAACAGGGAGTCTGATGCTCAGTTGGCAATATCACGCATTAAAGCAGTATCTGCAGATGCTGCCACTCGCGAGCCAGTGATTGACTACTTTGCTATATCACTGCCTGACTTTCTGGTTTTTGATAATGACCTAACGTTGAGTAATAAAATAGAATCACTGTACTTTTCTGCTTTGCATAAGGTTTTAAACGAAGAGTTTTCCTCAGCAGAGGTTTTACTGGAAAATATTCTCCAGCTAGAGCCTTCTTGGCAAAAAGCGCATAATTTAAAATTAACTTTTACCCAGCAAGTATTGTTAGAGGTTTAATACTGCGACTTATACCATTTAGCTTATTTGGTATAAGTCAGCACTATCCATTTATAAAAAATTAAATCCATACTGGAACGATAAAATGAAAAACATAATCTATTTATATTTCGCCTTACTCACTGTTTCATTTACAGTTGCTGCTTCAGAGAAACCCAATATTGTCTTCTTTATTACTGATGACTACGGCTGGCAGGATACCTCAGTGCCAATGTGGCACCAACGAACAAAAACCAATGACGATTTTCGTACACCATCGATGGAGCGACTTGCCGAGCAAGGGGTCAAATTCACCAATGCTTATACGGCTGCGAGTGTTTGTGCGGCATCTCGGATATCAATTCTGACCGGTCAAGATCCAGTCAATCACGGCACGACTTTTATTACTGAAATATATGGTAAAAATTCCAAGACAATTCGTTCGGCCGATCAAGATCTCGATGGCGTGCAAAAAGAAGATATTTTATTAACTCAACTGTTAAAAGATGTCGGCTATCGTACGGTAATGATTGGTAAAGCACATTTTGGCGCTAAAGATTCATTTGGTGCTGACCCGTTGAATTTGGGTTTTGAACGTAAACATTACGCCAATCATAAAGGCAGCCCAATCGGTAAGAAACTTGGCGGAAAAGATGCCTACCATGTTGATCGCGATGGTAAACAAGTACACCTTAGTGAAGCCTTAACTCTTGAAGCAAAGTCTGAAATCAGTGCCGCAGTGAAAGACAAAAAACCCTTCTTTCTTTATCTTTCTCATTACGCTGTGCATAGACCTATTTTAGAAGATAAACGTTTCAGTCAAAACTATCCCAATATGGACGACAAGACTCGTGCCTATGCAACACTTGTTGAAGGGGCAGACAAAAGCCTAGGTGATGTAATTAAGCATATCAATGATCTGGGTATTGCTAATAATACCTTGATTATATGGACATCGGATAACGGGGGCTTACGCGCCAATTACCCTTTAAAAGGCTTAAAGAATGATGCCTATGAAGGAGGACACCTTGTACCTAATATTGTTGCCTGGGCCGCTCAGGATAAGAGTATTAAGGCGCAGAAAAAGATGCCACTAAAGCCGGGCCGACTAGACAACCGACCGTTTATTCATCAGGACTGGATGCCGACTTTACTTAATCTCGCTGGGGCAAAACATCCTAAACCAAGCATATTAGATGGTTACGATATTACTACTATGCTAAGAGGCGATACCAAACAAGCGCGCCCGGATCTTTTCTTTTGGCATGAGCCAAACTTCTGGGCTCATAGCGGCCCTGAGTCAGCTATTCGAAAAGATAACTGGAAGCTACTGTATTTTTATGACAGACAACAATGGGAATTATACGACTTAAGCAAAGATATTGCTGAGCAGAATAATGTCATTAAGAACTACCCAGAACAAGCTGACAAATTGAAAGTGCAATTAATTGCTTACCTCAAGGAGAATAAAGCTAATTACCCTACTTATATCGACAACGGAAAAGCAATTATTCCACAGATTTAACAACTACCTATATTAAACCAAAAATGCCCGTTATTGAACGGGCATTTTTTTATTAGCGAGAATATAAAATATTTTGCTTTAAAGCTTGCTAACTTTTTCCCTAAACGAGGTAGCACCGGGCCAATCATCGGTACGAAATGGTGTTACTGGTAAACCATTTTTATCGTATAAATTAACCACTGGATTAAACTCAAAACCATAACGAACCGCCACAGGATTAACAACTTCATCCGAGTAAACTTCAACTTGATCCTTTGAGATGATTTTAGCTTTTGCCCAGACAAACTTTTTATCTTCGCCTGCGATGGCAAAACCTAGTACCTTCTTTATATCAAACGAATACAAGCTTGTTGCCACACGATCAAAGGTGATGGTTGCAACTTTACGCGTAAGCTTAATATCAGCTTTATCTACGGCTTTACTTTCTATCACTTTGCTTTCTATCTGCATCGATGAAAAACGTGGACTGTCACTAGCCATGTCATAACCATAGTCCTTTGCTAAGGCATGGCGAACCAAACGTTTAGCGACAGTTTGCTTGTTACGAGGATGAATATCTCGTGCTTCGCCAAGATCAATGGCGATTGCTTCACCAGTATTGGTTAGAGATAAGGTCATGGTTTGCGCCTCACGCACTTCAGCCCACGCTCCTCCTTTTGGCTTTGAAAATTCTTTTTTGTAATCGGCTAACTGAACCCAGTAAAAAGGAAAATCCCCTTGGCCCCATAAGTCTCGCCAAGTATTGATTAACAATGGAAATAACCGGCGGTATTGGTATGGCCTATCTGTATTGCTCTCCCCTTGATACCAGATAGCACCTTTGATGCCATATCCGACAACTGGATGTATTAAACCATTGTAAATACTGCCAGGCGCATGGTTAGCTACACGAGCATGTAAAGGTTTGTGCCTCTCTCCTTTGCTGCCAGCTGCCTGCCAAGCTTCATATTTAACAAGTTTTTTAGCATACTCCCTATCAGAGTCTTCAATGATACGACGGTCCCAATCCGTTAGGTATTCGAGATATTCACCGGTATCCTCAAGCGCTCGACGCGGCATAAAGGCTTCAATCCGCGCGCCCCCCCAAGCTGTATTGATGAGTCCGATAGGAACATTAAGGGTATTATGAAGCCGACGTCCAAAGAAATAACACGCAGCAGAAAAGTCACCTACGGATTCGGGGGAAGTTGCCTGCCACTGATCATCGAAGCTAAATTGTGCGGTCTCAGATCCGGGCTTAGGCGCGGTAATCAAACGAATGTTCGGGTAGTTGGCTGAAGAAATTTCCAACTCGTGAGCATTGCTTTTGTTCACTGGCCATTCCATGTTGGATTGGCCAGAGCATAACCAAACCTCACCCACCAATACGTCCTCGAAGTGAAGCGTATTATTGCCTTTAATCGTCAGTTTGTGTGACCCTCCAACTTTCAATGGTGCGAGCTTAAGCTGCCATTCGCCGTTTGCATCAGCAACAGTGGTGTGCTTTTGACCAGCAATTGAAACAGAGACCTTTTCACCTGGTGTTGCCTGACCCCAGACCGGATTGGCTATATCTCTTTGCAGCACCATATGGTCACTGAAAATGTTGGGTAAACTAACCTCTGCTTTTGCAAAAGAAGAAGCAATGCAAAGCGCAAGGATAGTAATTTTGATTTTATATGAAGCGTTCATCATTTGTTAAAAATTCCATAAACATGTTATTCATCTGATATGCCAATCCACATAAGCAAGTACTCATTACTTTATGTGGACTGCTATTTAGCTAACAAATAGACTTCACTCGCGGCAAGTAAAAATGCGCCTACACCATAGACATCGGTATCTTCTTTATGAACAGGCCTTGGATCAGAAGCTGACGGTTGTACATAACCTAATCGCCCGTCGGCATAAATATTTTGCGTTAAACTTGACCAAGAACGCTCAATAACCGTCTGGTACTTTTCTTTTTCAAGCACACCATTATTAACACCCCATGCCATTGCGTAGGTGAAAAAGCTTGCACCACTACTTTCTGGCATATCAAACAATTCAGGGTTTAATAATGAAGGATGCCAGCTGCCATCTTCTTGCTGAAGTTCAGCTAATCTTGCAGCCATGGATTTAAAGCGGGCAATGTATTTGTCTCGGCTAGCATGATCTTCAGGTAAAGCTTCTACCATTCTCACTAAAGAGGCAAAAACCCAACCGTTACCACGATTCCAAAATACTTTTTTGCCATCAACATCACGGGCAGTAATAAAACGTGAGTCGCGAAATAATAAGCTCTCTTGTTCATCCCAAAACTTGTCAAAGGTAGCCCAATATTCATGTTCTGCGAATGCTAGGTATTTATTATCGCCTGTACTTTTCGCCATATTCGCCCACACAGGACCGCCCATAAATAAGGCATCAATCCAGGTCCAACGTTCACGACACTCACTTAATAATTGCACACAGCTTTCATCACTTTCTTTGTTGACTGTTGGCCAATTTTCGTAAATATAATCAAGTCGTTTTTGTAATGGCGTTAGATAATGCGCTTTTTTATCTAGCTCGTACAACTCTAGATAAAGCTGACCAACAAGGTAATCATCTGCGTCATAAACCCTTTCTTCAACTTGCCAGTTAAATTTCTCAGCTTCTTGACGAATAAAGTTCAGGTATTTTTCATTGCCTGCCACTTGTCCCCATTCAACCATACCAATAGACATGGCGCCCATTAACCAGCCACCAAAACTGTAACGTTCCAGTCCTTGAAAATTTGCAAAGGGGCTTTCTATAAACGCTTCTTGATGACGAATCTGCCAATCAGCAACTAGATTAGCAGCCTGCTTTACATCGGCTTTGCTAAAGTTTTCACTGCTTACGTACATTGGCGCTACTACATCAATGGTATAAGGCCGCAACTTAGGCGCTTTAAAGACTGTTACCGATGATTTTTCTGCGGAAGCAGCCATATCAGGAGAACTTGTACAGCCGCCCAAAGCAACCAACAAAGCTAACGTAGTTAAAGAAAGTGCTTTGCCCTCTATTCTTTTATTACTCATTACTACCCCTTAAACAAATGTTCATTATCCGTGTTTATTACCCAGATTTATGACTTAAATAGTATCCCAATAAATCAATTGCTAGCAACTCAGCTTTGCAAGAAAAGCTTAACTATTCATATATGAAATTCAACTGGAGATATCTAATCAACAACAATTATCGTAATAACGAAAAAAGTCACTTGCTAGCTTAGCAAGTGACTTTAAAATATTAAAAAATCTAATTTTTTGGTCGTTTTACTCTACCGATAAAGTAAAGCTATATTGATAATCACCCGCTGGAATTTGATATTTTTTAATAGGTGCCGCATTCTGGCTCCATGAATCATTACCACCAATACCGGCTTGTTGTGCATCAATATTCACAGTCCAACGATCCGACTCTTGTAAATCGTAAGTATGTTTGGCGTGGTCAATATTCTCAGCTGTCCACGGCCAAACTGATATGCTTAAGTCTTCCTTGCCGTCAACGGTTAATGTTAACTCTTTTTGACTATTAGAAAGCGTCAACCAATCAACATCAGTGCGGTTACTGCTTTCTTGTGGCATAACATAACTATAAACAAAGTCTTTAACTTTACCTGAGTAAATTCCAATATCAGCACCTTGATTACGATCACTATAATTTTCAAAAGGACCGCGACCATAAAAGCTCATTTCCCCTAAGTGTTTTGCCACTTTAGTTGTCATACCAAAACGCAGTAAACTAGGTAAGCTTTCATCAGCATTGAGTGCTACCTTAACCTCGATATTACCATCACCGGTAATGGTATAAGTATTAGTTACTACAATTTTATCAGCGCCATTTTCATCAAGGCCTGCTTTACCTAAGGTATGTTTAGTTGAAATAACCACTTTTTTATCGGTTTTGTTAACCGAGAAATCGACAAGCTTTAAACCTTGGCTAGCCTTTTTCCAAATCGCCAGGGTTTTATGAGTTTTCCAACCACCTCGGTCATTATCTGTTTGCGGACGGAAGAAGTTATGTTTTAAGGCATCAACAATCACTGGAGTGTTATTAACACGATAGCTGGTTAAATAACCACTGGCTTTATTAAATACAACATTAAAGCCATCGTTTTCAATAATCACTTGGCTCGCTTTGTCAGTAACATCTACTGCTTTAGAAGCATCAGCCGTTTTTTCTGCTGCTATCGAAATGGGTAATTCAAACTGCTGCTTCGCTAGTTCAAAACCAGCATCAGCCCATAACTCTTTTTTAGCAAGGCGTAAGCTTAGTTGTAACCAATAACGAGCACCTGACTTAACCGTTGGCTTGTTAAATGGAATGGTTAGCGTTTTATTGTCATTAGCGGCAATGTCTAAACCCTTATCTAAACTAACGATAGTACCTGTTTCAAGCGCTTTGCCGTCTTCAAATAAGGTCCACACTAAAGCGTATTGATCTAAGTTGTTAAAGAAAAAACGGTTTTTAACATTAACCTTACCGGCAGTTAAATCTACTGCTGTAAATTCAGCGGGTTGGAAAACGTATTTAGCTTCCCATAGCTGCGGCTTAGCTTTACCGTATGAATCAACAATACCGTTAATACAAAAGTTTGAAGTGTTTGGTTTGTCACCAAAGTCACCACCATAAGCTAAGTAGGTTTCACCTTTATCATTTTGTGTTTCAAGACCTTGATCCATCCAATCCCAAATAAAACCACCAATGAGGTTGTCACGTTCGCGTATCGCTAGCCAGTATTCGGATAAATTACCTAACGAGTTACCCATCGCATGGGCATATTCACACATCAATATCGGACGTTTGATATAAGGGCTTTCTGATAATCCAATTATTCCTTCAATTGTTGGGTACATACGGCTAATCACGTCAACAAACGGTGGATCGGTTGGGTTTGCACCATTAACGTGTCGATTTTTCTTATCTTCTTTAGTCGGGTAAGTATTTGATAGACCTACATACTCTGGGTGAGTAGGATCACCCTGCGCACCTTCATAATGAACGAAGCGGCTTGGGTCAAAGTCTTTTACCCAACCAGCCGCTGCGCCAAAATTAGGTCCTGTACCTGACTCATTGCCTAATGACCATGAGATAATTGAGGGGTGGTTTTTATCACGCTCAACCATACGAATAATACGATTCACCATGGCATTATTCCACTGTGGCGAATTAGCAAATAAACCACCAACACCATGTGTTTCTATATTGGCTTCATCCATGACATAAAGGCCGTACTCATCACATAAGTCGTAGAAGTATGGGTCATTCGGGTAATGCGATGTTCTTACTGCGTTGATGTTGAACTGTTTCATTAATAAAACATCGGCTAATAGGTCTTCTCGACTAAGCGCTTTACCTTTTGTTGAGTGATGATCGTGACGGTTAACGCCAATTATTTTAATGCTCTGACCATTAATTAATAATTGACCTTGGTTATTGATTTTTACATCACGGAAACCAATGCGGCTACTACGTGTTTCAACCACCTTACCTACTTTATTGGTAAGGGTTAATACCAAGGTATATAAGTTAGGGGTTTCTGAAGTCCATAATTTAGGATTTTTTATCGTTGCATTTAATAAAGCGAATTTAAATTGATCACGTTGTGGATGAATAATACGAGTGATTTTTGTCGCCGTTGCCGTCATCTCAGTTGTTAACACCGCTATGCCGTTAGCATCGAATAACTGCCCTTGCACATGCCAGCCGTTTAACTTGATGTCGTCGATATTGCTTAATTCAGGCTTGATCGCTAACGTAGCTTCACTGTAATCGCTATTAAAGCTGGTTTTAACGTGAAAATCGTTAATGGCCACTTTCGGCTGCGCCATTAACATCACTTCGCGATGAATACCGCTTAAACGCCAATGATCTTGATCTTCTAAATAACTACCGTCACTCCAACGAAATACTTGCAGCGCTAAAGTATTTTCACCGTTTTTAATATAATCGGTAATGTCGAATTCACTGGGTAAACGAGAGCCTTGCGAATAACCAACCTTTTCGCCATTTACCCATAAATAAAAGGCCGAGGTTACGCCGCCGAAATGTACAATGATTTGCTGGTTTTTCCAAGATGCTGGTACGGTAAAATCTTTTAAATAGGAGCCAACTGGGTTTTCACGGGTGATATACGGAACTTTAATATATTCCTTGTCAGTTTCACCATTTTTGAACATAGGGTATTTGGCGTTGGTGTAAATCGGTGTGCCGTAACCCTGTAGTTCCCAGTTAGAAGGTACCGGAATTGTTGACCAGCTATTGCTATTAAAATCTTTTTCAAAGAAGTTTAATGGACGGTCTTGTGATTTATCAACAAAGTTAAATTTCCACTCGCCATTAAGCATTTTAATGCTGGCATTATTACGGTCACGTTTGAGAGCTTGCTCGGTATTGTCAAATGAATAAGCAGTAGCACGCGCAGGCATTTTATTAATATGAATAACGTCTGGGTTTTCCCAGTCATTGGATTTTTTTGCAAAAGCGATATTAGGCGCTAATATAACCAGCATTAAGCCAGCTAAGCTCAGCGCAAGCTTTTTATTGATGGTTGAAAACGGAATATTCATATAGTTATTTTCTCGACGGTTTAGTTAGCTATAGCTTGTTCTACTTGCGCAGCCATTTATACATTTACTTTTATCACAGCTTACTCTTTTCTGAAATAACTGGTGAGTACACGCCTGACGATTCTTAGCGAAATTCCATATTTGAAACGGCACTCCTAGTGTTATTGTTGTTTGCCGACAGTAATTATACAATTCAGCCAAAAGATACATATCGAAAGTTCCCCCTAGAAGGTAGTAAAATTAGATGTTAAAAAAATTGCTCATTATTTCCTTAGTTTTATTAACCCATCTGGCTAACGCAGCCCCCAAGGTAGCATCACCCAACATTCTGATGATTTTAATTGATGATATGGGCTGGAAAGATGTTGGCGTCTATGGCAGTAAAGTCTATAAAACCCCACATATAGATCAGTTAGCCAGTGAAGGTACTCGTTTTACTCAGGCATATGCAGCAGCCCATATCTGCTCTCCTACACGTGCCAGTATCTTAACCGGACAATACCCTGCACGTAGCCATATTACCGACTGGATCCCTGGCCACCAAAAAAAGAATAAAAAGCTGCTAGTGCCCGACTGGACCAAAACCATTGAAGCGCACGATGTCACTATTGGCGAAATGTTACAGCAAGCCGGCTACACTACTGCTTGGCTGGGTAAATGGCATTTACGGGGTGGCGCTAAGGGCATGAAATACAGTGATAATAAAACAAGCCAGTCGCAGCAGCTTCATGGTTTTGATGCGGGTAGCCAAGACTGGCAGTTAAATAGTGGCCAAAGACCAGATGACCCAAAAGGGGTTTTTCAACTCACCGATGAAGCGATAGCATTTATCGATAATGCGGGTAAAAAACCTTGGTTTGTTTCCATATCACATTATTCAGTACATTCGCCTACTCGGTTTAATCCTGAGGTTAAAAGTATTTACCAAGCAGCCCTTAAAGGAACCAAAAATGAGCCTTATGCTGGTTATGCCGCTATGGTTGAGCCGTTAGATGACAGTATTGGAAAAATAATGGCATTTTTGAAGAAAAAGAACCTAGATGAAAATACCATGGTGGTATTTTTCTCTGACAATGGAGGCTTACAAGGTAAAACCAATAATGCGCCATTACGAGAGGGCAAAGGTACACTTTATGAAGGCGGAACGCGAGTTCCTATGATTGTACGCTGGCTGGGTAAAGTTCCGCAAGGTAAGGTGTCAGAGGCAATTACTAGCTCAGTAGATTTCTTCCCTACTTTTGCTAAAATATCACAATCTAATAACATCCCTGATGTTGTTGATGGCGTAAGTTTATTACCTCACCTTATCAATAATGAAACAATCGACCGAGCTGCAATTTATTGGCACTACCCCCATTATCACCATGGTAAACCCGGTAGTGCAATACGCAAAGGTGACTACAAACTGATTGAGTTTTTTGAAAACAATAGCATTGAGCTCTACAACCTAAAAAATGATATTGGTGAAACTAAAAACCTAGCATTGTTAAAACCTGAATTAGCGCAAGAAATGTTAGTTATGTTAAAAGGTTGGCGCGAAAATGTCGGTGCACAAATGATGACTATCAACCCCTTGTACTCAAAAAGTAAGCATTCAAGCCCCTAACTGAAAGCAATAAGCTAATAAAAGTATACTTCTTAACTCGCTGAAATAGCGTTGTTAAAAGGGTTAATTGACCGTAAAAAGCCTATAGACAGGCATTGATTGAAGAGAATGGTTATATAGGAGAATGTAAGACTTTTCAACGCGGTTTTCGGGCGTATTTAATTCACCCGCCACATCTTAACCTCTCCAGCACTGTCGGTTCCTAAACTGCCTTTTACCAGCGCTTTTAACTGGGTAATTAGCCGAAGCTTCATACTCATTAAGTTTTAAATGATAAACCACTGCCGATGACCATCTTGCCACTTGTGGTTGCTTTCAATCCCAATAGCCAGCCTATCACTGTGCCACATTTTCCCTCGAAAACGGCTCTGTCCCAATTTATTTATCCTGCACTTTTTTTTAGCTGGTGCAGTAAGAAGGTTACGTCATCTTTGAAGGCGGTCTTCTTGTTCGGGTATTGTAGATGTACTTCCACTCCTTGATGTTTGAGCTCTTTTTCCAGAGCGAGACCAAAATTGAGGTGATGGCTAGACCAGTACTTCATTTTTCTCTTTTTACTCGGCATAGCAGCGTTCGGCTGCATTGTATAGGTCATGAAAGTAGGTGGATCATCCAAGCTAATGTGATTGATAATGGAAAGTTCTTTAACTAAATCACGAGCGTCTGGTTTCGACAACTCTAGGCCTTGCTGAAATGATTTTTTGTAGCCTGGAATGTTATCAAGCCACCAGTCTTCGTCCATGGTCGACTGAGGGGCTTTGGCAGCAACGGCTATTAAGCGGGATGATTGGCGCGCGATAGGGTCACCACTTTTCGGCTTGGAAAAATCGTCATGCCAGGCTAGGTAGGACACCAGTTGACCGCCAGCTGAGCTGCCATAGGCAGCAATTCGATTTGTATCGATACCCCATTCCTCAGCCTTACTGCGGATAAACTGCAGGGCGCGAACCACATCTTGATGCGCTGCTGGTAATTCTGCATGCTGGCGGAAACGATATTCTATTGAGGCATGGTGAACACCGTCTTTAAGGAATTGTCTAATCTTGTCGCCGTCGACTTTATCGTGAGATCCCGACTTAAAAGCGCCTCCATGAATATAAATAACCAAGGGCGCGGATCCTTTCACTTCTGACATCCAAAAATCGATTATCTGGTTAGGGTGATCGCCATAAGTCACATTTTCGTAAGTGATTGGCGGGATGCTTGGTTTTTGTTTGGATTGAGCGCTGAGGCTGGCAATGAGCAATAATGAGCATAGCTGCCAGCGATTAGGGTATAGTCGGTTCACGGTGAGTCCTTGATAAATGAAATTGAATTGTTGACGTTGACGTTGATAGTTTCGACTTATCATTTGATTTAATTATTTAAAATATTTAGATTCATATTAGATTCATAAGAACTTGACCCTTTTCTGTTCTATGCTGCATGGGGCAAGCCCCCGAGATTTACGCTTCGCTATCTACAATTTTAGTTATTAAAATTCTTATCAAAAATAGCTTTCATTCTTGGGTAATTCGCATCAGTTTCGTTATATTGTTTTCTTTGACGAACTAATTCAGTTTTAAGCTCTGTAATTACTGACGCATATTTAGGATCGTTATAAACGTTGTTTAACTCGTCTGGATCATTCTTCAAGTCATATAATTCCCAGCCAGCAGGTGTTGCCACTTTATTAGGCTGTTTACCGGTTTTCTTTAACCATTTTTTATCATAATAGGTAAATTGTTTATCACGGTAGTTATCACCATAGAAGAAAATCAACTTATGATCTTTGCTACGTACGCCAGTATGTGCCGGTACATCGTGATACATACGATGAGTCCAATAACGGTATAATGTAGCAGTACGCCAGTTATCCGGAGTATCACCGGCTAATTCAGAGGCAAAACTACGACCTTGCATATATTCAGGTGTTCGGGCACCGACTAAGTCTAATAATAATGGCGCGTAATCGGTATTGTTAATTAATAAATCACTACGTTGTCCAGCATTTTCAACACCTGGGTGTCTAACAATAAATGGCATTTGAATTGATTCATCCCAGATCCAACGTTTATCTTGATAATCATGTTCACCTAGCATCATACCTTGGTCTGAGGTATAAACGATGATGGTATTTTCATATAAACCTTGATCTTTTAAGGTTTGGATCAAACGTGCAATGTTATCGTCAACACCTTTGATACAACGTAAATAACCTTTTACATATTCTTGATAGGTTTGGCGAGTATATTCTCTATCAGATAAGTTTTGGTCAATTTTGTAATACTGGCCGTAATTACGACGAGGGTTACGTTTCGATATTGACGTACCTATTTCTCTGATTAATTCATCGTTATGACCACGTGTTGCCACAGAGCCAAAGGTATCTGGAATACCGTATAAATCAGTAGGCTCAGGAATTGTGGCATTTTCTAAATAATTGTTATAACGCTTAGCATATTGAAAGTAGTCATGCGGTGCTTTAAATTGATGCATTAAGAAGAAAGGTTTATCTGATTTACGGCCTTTTAACCAATCAATTGAAATGTCTGTGATAACGTCTGATGAATGGCCTGTGTATTCTTTGGTATTTTTAGGCCAAGCTTTATCACCTTGGGTTCTAAATTCAGGGTTAACATAACGACCTTGCCCTGGTAATACTTGGTAGAAATCAAAAGCGGCAGGCTCTTTCTTTAAATGCCATTTACCGACTAACGCGGTTTCGTAACCGGCTTTTTTCATTTCTATGGGCAAATATTGATGTTCTTTGGCAACACCACCTTTTAAATCTTGTACGCCATTGGTTTGGCTATATTGACCAGTAAGAATGGTGGCACGGCTTGGGCTACAAATAGAGTTAGTAACAAAGGCATTTTCAAAAACCATGCCTTCGCTAGCCAATTTATCTAAATTAGGCGTCGGGTTCATTTTAGCCAAACGACCGCCGTAAGTACCTATTGCTTGTGCGGCATGATCATCGGTCATTATATAAAGAATATTAAAAGGTTTCTTTTGGGAACGTTCAGTTGATGTGCCGTGTTGATCATGACCAGTTATATGACAACCAGCTAATAAACCGCCTATAACAAGCGCTGTTAATAAACTTATGGAATCAATGCGTGAATTCTTAAACATATAATTAAGCAACCTTTTGTTTGATTATGGAATAACGCTATTCCACGCTGTTTGCGTGGAATAGCTGGTTGAAATGACTAATTTATTGCAGGGGCTTGGTCAGTAGAAATTCCGTGAATAACTTTGTCGTTGATAAGTTCAGATAGTACCGATGCAGATGAAATCACAGAGGGGATAGCTTTTCCTAAAACGCTATCAGGAGCTGTGTTAACGTTGAGTTCAGCTGTACTATTTCCGGCGACAACTGATGCTTTTCTACTAGTATCAAGCTCAGCTTTAACGGTCCAAGTGCCTATTTTAAATTGACCGTCTGATATTTTCTCAATCGGCAATACTTGTGCTTTTGAGTCTTTGACTTGAATAAAGGTTAAAAAGCGCATTTTTTTACTCTTACCAACAGATTGATAACTCATGTGATACTGATTGGGTATCGATTTATACTTCTTTTTGAAGTCGACTGGTTTTTCATAGAACTGATCGGTGACACTCATCTGAGATGGCTGCGAGCTAAAGATGGTCGCCTCTGCATACACATCAGCATGATCAAGTACCAACTGATTATCATTGGCTTTATAGGACTCTTTATTGGTATGTAACAATAGTGACCAGTCATTATTGGCGTCGGCTTCAAGGTCATCATAAATGACAAAAACGTCCGGACGTAAAAAGGCAACATGGCGATCAAACTTGGTCAGCTTTAACTTATCACTGGCAAAATTGTCTGTTAGTAACTTTCCAGGTTTAGTCAACTGTGTATTGATTTTTTTAGTCCATTGTTCATTAATCAAAGGGCGATATGCCATAGAGGCATCACCATTGACATAACTTATCTGTTCGCCGTGCAAGTAGCGTTTGATCCAGCCATAACCTTCATGACCATAAGACTGGCCTTTACCGTTAATAAGAATGCTATTGCTGGCACGGGTATGTTTATACGAGCTAATTGAATGCGGGTCGGCAAAAGAGGTGTAATAGCCACTAGAGTAAAATACTCGTTTGCCTTTGTAACTAATATTGAAACTGTTCTGGTTAGCATGCATATGACCGTTGGCACCATATGGGCTAGATCGGAAGTACAGCGCTAAATCGTCTTCGGGTGTTTTAACCTTAGTATGCATGGCCACTATTCCGACTTCTTTAAATAGCTTAGCCTGGGGCAATGGGCCCGGGTCAGGAATATTGTCGGGATCAAAAATCACGCCATTAACCAGGCGAAACCATGAGTGCTGCGCGCCGTTTTTCTTCATTACTTTAGCGGCATGGAAGAGTGCTGTCGTGTCGTTTTTCTCTGTCCCTATAATGAAAGAAAGCTTGCCACCTCGGCCGTTATTGTCACCCCGGTCGTGCATATCGCCAAAGCCATCTATAGTGCCGCCAGCAGGTGAAGTATAGAGAAAATAATCAGGTAGTCCTTGGTACCACGGCTTGCCAAAGACATCGATTCCGCCAACTTTTTGCAGGGTATAGGCCATATCGGTCACTGTTGAATTGTTAACGCTGAAGTAACCGTGACCATTGGCCCAGCCGCCGTCATTGCCGCCAACAACCGGGGATCGCGCCATAAAGATGCCATAGGCATAAGCGAGGTATTTTTCATTTTCAGGCAGTTCGTGAATAGTTGCTAAAGCAACATCAAACAGTGCCGACAGCTCCATCTGCCAGAAGTGATTTTGAATTTGACGATTTTCAGTGTTGCCAGACCATTTGTTATACCGTTTCTCAAGATACGGTTTGACTCTAGCGAGTATCCGCTGTTTTAAATCGCGGCTTAAACCTGAGTGCAGGCCGTCATAGGCGAT
>Ga0209292_1001264_pt1 | contig 31215 bp, 26 predicted proteins | sample GOMGulsemesocosm_2_FD_184634 | JGI IMG/M metagenome (GOLD analysis project Ga0209292, IMG submission 184634) | Methane-oxidizing microbial communities from mesocosms in the Gulf of Mexico - GOM9C Gulf of Mexico (SPAdes) (version 2) | ecosystem: Environmental > Aquatic > Marine > Cold seeps... | reverse complement strand
AGGCTCCACGATGAAGCAGATCGCAAACACCACATCCGTTTCCCAAAGCTACATTGCCCGCATCATGCCACTGGGATTTCGCGAAATTCCGTAATCCCTGCTCACGCCGACAGCTTCCCTGATATCTCCAGATAGTTCCCTACCCAGAAACAATTACCCCCTGTTATCAATCCCTGGTGATTTCCAAGTAACCATTTGTTTTTGATAAACAAAACATATCACTCCATGCATAGACCTGTGTCAGTTTGATAAATTTCCCTGTAAGTCACCCTATAGCAGAGTAATCTCCCCCAAACCTCACCGGCAAAAATGGCCTACTGAGACGGATGGGAATTTGCGGGGCAATAGTACGGTGCGTCTCAGTCGAAAAACCACACGCGTAAGCGCCTGAATTATCCGGGTAATTCAGCGCCAAAACCACAGGGACAAATGAACGCGCGATTCACGAACGAACAGATCATTGCGATGATCAAAGAGCAGGAAGCTGGCGAGAAGACCGCAGATGTATGTCGGCGGCACGGGATCTGCTCGGCGAGGTTCTACAAATACAAATCGAAGTATGGCGGCATGGAGTCGCCTGACGCGAATAGGTTGCGGGCTTTGGAAGATGGGAACGGCGAGTTGAAGAAACTGCTGGCTGAACGGGTGCTCGACAATGCTATGTTGCGAGACATGAATTCAAAAATGTGGTGACGCCAGTCGGGACGCGGCAAGCTGAGGAACAAATGCCTGAATGAGACGCTGTTTGGTACATTGCGCGATGCCCGCACAACGCTTGAAGAATGGTACGAGGGTTACAACTAGCACAGGCTCCACTCGGCATTAGGAAACCAAACACCGATGAAATTCTGAGAAAGGCCAAAGGCAAAATGGTCGCTAAAGGTCACAGAGTTACCCCCAAGACACCGCCCAAGCTAGAGGGAACTTGGGGCTCAGGTCATAGAGGCTGCACTCCGAGTTGAAAAGATTGTAGACCGGGGCATAAACGGCGATGAATTTTTGCAAACTTTGCATTCGACGGAAGCGCAACATTGCACGCTCACATCGTCGAATAGGCAAGTGGGACTTCTCGGCCCTAGTGTTCAGATGCCAGTGCCAGTTCGAGTGTGCACGCATCCGACTGACAGTCGGTGTCAGACTAATTCGAACTAGTTTGACACCACCCTTAATAGTCTGCTCGCCCATTCCATAGATTTTCGTAGACAGCAGAAATACCATGCGTTTCCTTTTCAATGGAGTGGTATTTTTCAGCAGATTTTGTTGCAAGCAGGGACGCTTCCGCCAGGTTTTTTGGGAGAGACAACCAAGCCTCAATTGCCTGAGCGCTGTCGCTTGCATTTCCTACGGGTACCACTTTGCCAACCCTACCCATATTTGAAAACTCATTGAAGTACCCGGTGTCAGAGGCGACAAATGGCACCCCGCTGGCTAAAGCCTCTAAGGGTGTCATCCCGTATCCCTCATAGCGCGGAAGTGCCACCAACAGGCTTAATGCCCGCATCAATACAGGCATTTTATCCGGCTCAATTTCGCCTACTAACAGCAAGCGATCTGACAATCCGGCCGCAGCGATCCGATCTTGTAATTTCCTCTGAAACCCCTGATGTTCTTTGGCCGCCTTTCCCACAACCAAGGCCACCAAATCAGGATATTTGGGTAAAACACGCAGCATAGCATCTACAAAAATATCTGTACCTTTTTCCGGTCTCACACGCCCTACGGCCGCTAAGCCAAATTGCCCGCCATAGCCCAACGCCTGCCATGCAGCCGCCCTGTTTTTTGCGGGCTTAAACCGTGCAGTATCCACACCATGTGGAACAATCGCCCGGACATGGGGCACATAAACTGAAGCCTCTTGTGTGGTCGCGATCACTGCATCCATTTTTGAGATCAGCAAACGTGGGTAAAGAGAATGCAATCGCTGCGCGGCCGAAGTAAAGACAATCTTAACGGGCAACCGCAAGACATCACGGGCCCAAATCGCCGTGCGCATTTCAGGATTACGCCGAACATGCCAAATCACGAATGGCTTACTAAGCCGCTTCGTACAAGACATTTTATACGCATCAGCCTTTGAAATCGGAGCAGCGCAGCCGGGTAAACTATAACCTACCAACCGCATATCAAACTGATCTTGCTGTACTCCAATAACACCTGCAGTTGTGGCCGAAACCCCAGTAAAGTTTTTATTAAAGTTAGTGACAAACAATTCTGGAAATGTCATTCATCGGGACCTTTGGTTTCAGGGAACTCCGCAGGCGAAGCTGCGGGCAGATGCATCAGCATAACTAAATCATAACTTACTTTGAACCCGCGCCACTCTAGTTATTGTTATTCGTCTTGCTTTAGGCCGCATTTATTTCAAACGCTTAGAGCCCTGCTCAATTAGGCCGTTCTCAATATTGTGGCCACAATCGTTCGCAGGTCGTGCACATGATAGTGCACAACACGATTGCTATTCCAAGTGTTTCAGGATCAGCTGCAATGTTTGTTTGACGGCACTTTCCTCAGTTGAGACTGCGTTTTTAGCGGCAGAAATCAGCGGTTTTGCAATGTCATTGTCTTGTAAGCGAATTATCTGGTGTGCCAGCGAAACCGCATCGAATACTTCTACAGAAGCCCCTGCTTGAAGCAGACGGGCATATAGATCAATGAAATTTTCAACGTGTGGTCCATGTAAAATTGCCGACCCATGTGCAGCGGTCTCATAAGCATTGTGCCCTCCGATGGGAACTAAGGATCCTCCGACAAATGAAACCGGCGACAATTCATACCAGAGCCCCATTTCGCCAAGTGTATCTGCCAAATAGATATCAGTATGAACGTCAATGGTTTGACCAAGCGATCGCCGCGCGACCTGCCATCCATCTTTGGTCAGTTCCGCCGCAATTTCTTCTGCCCGAACTGGGTGACGGATCGCAATTATCAGCAGAAGCGATTGCAGTTGTTTGCGGGCGATACGGTGGGCCTGCGACACGATGGTTTCTTCGCCGGAATGAGTAGACGCGGCAAGCCAAAGTGGTCGACCACCTAGCTTTTCTTCGACCTCCATTAACTCGATACTATCAAAAGGAAGGTTGGAGGGGTTGCTTTTCAGAGACCCTGTTATATGCACCTTTTCTGAAAGAGCGCCGAGTGAAGTGACCTTTTGTTTGTTTATGTCATCTGATACGGTTATACATGAAAACCGTCCCATCAATGCGGCAGATAATTTAGGTAATTTTTGCCATCGTTTCAAGGACTGTCCCGATATGCGTGCATTTACCAAAAGCATGGGTATCGCGCGATTATATGCCGAATAGATCAATCGTGGCCAAAATTCACTTTCTATCCAGATGGCAAGATCCGGCCTCCAATGATCAAGATATAACCGAACGGCTTGAGAAGTATCCAGCGGCAAGAACTGTGTAATGCACCGGTCAGGTATCCGTCCCGACAAAACATTTGCGGATGTAACCGTACTTGTTGTTAGAAGGACAGTTACATCTGAGCGTGCACGCAACAGAGAATCAATCAGTTCGAGAACAGATAGACTCTCGCCGACACTAACTGCATGAAACCAAACAATTATGCCGTCAGGGCGCACAATACTCGGTTGCCCCAGTTTTTCCCGGTACCGTTTCGGATCTTCCTTGCCGGCCGCAAGTCGACGCTTCAAGAAATAGCCGGCAAATCCGGATATTACCCAAGTAACGGCTAGGTATAGCCCTAACAAGAACGACCTTGCCGGCTTTGCGCCCGGATTCAGAACTTTATGCGTCCCCATAGTTATGATCCCACAATTGTTTCACGACGAAGGATATTCCCCCATTTTAGTGGGGTCTGCTTGTAGAACTTCGCAGCCATTTTCAGCCTCAAGCGGGGAGGATCCCTCTGTGTCCCTTTTGGGGCCGTGGTTGTTGTAAGTCCAGAGTATCCGTCTTAACCAAGCCTCTTTTCCCCTATATGCGGTCTTCCCTGATCCGCGTGTTCGCGTGGATAACGAGCTTTCACATGTGGACCTGACGCTCTCTGGCACGGTGCAAGGCTTGCAAATCAAATGGTTCAGCATTCTTAACTCCGACGAAAGACACCGTCGGACGGATCGAAGCCTCGGCGATGGCCTCTGCGTCCCGATGATCGTTCTTATGCAGCTTCGCGCAGGGCTGGACGTAAAGGGGAGACAGAAGGCGCGGGTCACGACCGTGCTGCATGCAAAAGCGACCAACTTGATAGCGCCACCGCATGCTTCCCGCAACGACACACGGTTCCAAATTCGCGAGGAAACCCAACAAACGAATTCGCTGGATATGATTGCGGAAAACAACCGCAGTAACAGCCCCCCGTTAGAATGCTCCTTTTCCTCCACCGATCTTCGCAACAATAGCTGCGTCTGGGTGAAACCCATTAGGTCAGAACGCCTTCGCAGGCGTGTCTACAAAAACAACAACGAATCCAGACAGGGATATTCATTTACATCGCAATGTTCTGCAATCCAAAACGCAATCATCGAGAAACAAAATGCTTTCGTCCGTCGTATTCGAAAGGCAGCAGAACGTGAGATCAGATGGCATTTGGAAAACTAGGAGCTATTCAAATTGGGGATTGCAACACAGGTCAAAATAACTAGAGATGCGTTGGGTTGGGCTTCATAGGTGACAGGCATGAACTTCCGAAGGAAAATTGCGGACAGCGTTTGGCTAAATCGTGCGGTCGAAACTTTTTTTTCTGCGTGGATTCAATTCTCTTACAGAACGTCAAAGTGGGATCGGATCGGGTTCGAGGACATGGAAGAAGCGTTGCGAAATGGCGAGCCGGTAATAGTCGTGCTTTGGCACCAGCGGCTAATGATGGCTCCCTATCTTTTCGACCATTCACTCGGCCCAATTTGCACTCTCACTTCGTCGGGAAGGGCAGGACGGCTTGCAGGCAAAGTCATGGAACGTTTTGGGCTCAGAACAGTCGCGATGTCCTCGTATAAGCGCCACATCGCGCTGACTCGCGAGATTTTGGGTAACATGCGCCAAGGTGTATCGGTTGGAATAGCCGCCGATGGGCCGAGAGGCCCGGCTCGGATCGCATCGACTGTTCCGTTAGCCTGGGCTCGCGCCTCGCGTAAACGGTTGTTTCTTGTCAGCTTCTCGGCCCGGCGTGTGCACGCCCTACGGACCTGGGACCGAATGTGGCTCCCCTCCTTCTGGACAGGTGGCGTATTCCAATGCCAAGAATGGTGTGAAACTGTCCCGCGCTCATTAGATGACGCGAAAATCGAAAAACTGCGCCTGAGCCTGCAGGCGGCGCTTGATGCAGTTACCGATGAAGCAGACCGCGCCACCGGGCGCCTACACTCCGCAGAATGACATCTCAACGCGCCGCGGGGACCTGTCAGAGGGAAATCTGTTGTGAAGGGCCGAGTGGTTTCATAGCCTGCGAGCATGACAAAATGCGACCCATTCAGGTATTTCAAAACCTGTCCCGACATCATCCGCCTTGCGGTGATGTTGTACGTCCGGTTCCCACTATCGGCCCGGAATGTGGAGGATTTTCTGCATAAGCGCGGGGGTGATATCCGCATGAAACGGTGCGATTCTGGTGGAACAGATCTGGCCTGTTATTTGCCGTCGAGGTCCGCAAGAAGCGTGTCAGTCGGATGGATGTACACTCGAACTGGTCTCGGCATCTGTACGAGGTTTTTGTGAAGATCAACGGCGAAACCCATTACCTCTGGCGGGCCGTTGATCACGAAGGCGAGGTGCTGGAAAACTACGTCACGAAATGCCGTGATCGCAAGGCTGCGTTGAATTTCGTCAGGAAATTAATGAAACGCTTTGGCACGCCACATGTCATCGTGACTGACAAACGCGCTCATACGGTGCTGCGATGAAAGTCATCAGCAGCGCAGATCGACAAGAAACCGGTCGTTAGCTGAACAACAGGCCCGAGAATTACCATTCATTGCCTGGCAGTGGTTTATTTGAAAACCACGAGAAGGGGCCTTTTCGACGACGAGTGTGTGCCATGCTCCGCTTCCGTAGAATGCGAAGTTTGCAAAAACTTGTCGCCGTGTATGCCTTGGTTTACAGCCTTTTCAATTCGGAGCGCAGCCTCTACTCCAGACAAAATTCAAGCTTTACCAAACCGCTGCTCTCGCCGGGTGGCGCCAACTTGGCGCAGCGTAAAGGGCAGCAATGTTGTTCGAGTTGAGACAAATTCGAATTTGTCTGACAGAACTGGGCGGGTGCTGAACTAGCGTCCTACCAAGACGAAAGGTTCCCCTTTCAAGTACTTCAAAACGAGCCCGTAAATCATTCGCCCAGCTGTGAAATTCTATGTCCGGTTCCCACTTTCGCTCCTCAATGTAGAGGATTTACTGTATGAAAGAGGCGTAGATGTCAGCCGCGAAGCTGTCCGATATTGGTGGCACCGCTTTGGCCAGCATAGTCAGATAAAACTGCTTGCCGGTTGTTTAGATCTGCTGGTTCAATTACCATTTGAACACAGTCCTGATACGGGAGTTCAGATGTTACGGAAAACCGCACATATTGAAAATGTCTTGAAAGTTGCGAACTCTTCTTCGGCTGCAGCGCGGTCCCGTTTGGCGGCAAGCTGGCGGCGTTCTACGGAAATGCACGGGCTGGACCCTGCCGACAACCGGGGGCCGGAGAGAGTGGACAGCAGCGATTTGCTTGAACGGCTTGATGGGATGGATAAACTGATGTCCGTCGCCTCACCGCGTCTGGACCAGTTATTTTCTCTGGTTGGTCTGTCCGGATGTGCAGTTCTTTTGACCGATGCTGAAGGGGTGGTAATTGACCAGCGCATTGCAGAAGCTGACGCCAAAGTGTTCGAAGACTGGGGTTTGTGTACAGGTGCTGACTGGAGCGAAGAACGCGAAGGCACAAACGGGATTGGAACCTGTCTGACAGAAATGCGCCGCGTGATCATTCACCGCGACCAACACTTCTTTGCTCGAAACACTGCGATGAGTTGCATTGACGCGCCGATTTTCGGTGCGGACGGGCAGATCGTTGCCGCACTGGATGTCTCTTCGGCCCGAGTTGATCAGACCGAAGGTTTTAACCGGCTAATCTGCGCCCAGGTTGTCCAGACCGCCCGGGCCATCGAGGAAGCAAATTTCCGTGCCGCCTATGACAAAGCCCGGATTGTTGTAGCCGACAGCGATGATCTGGATTCTGCAATTTTACTGGCGATTGATGAACACGATATTGTGGTTGGGGCCACACGCAAGGCGCGACGTGCGTTTGGTCTGAATGCAACCGGCGTGATATCTCCGCGACCAGCGTCCGACCTTCTAGGGCGGGATGACGGGCCGACCGGATTTGAAAAAGCCGAACGTGCCGCCGTTGTTAGGGCTTTGACGCGTGCAGGTGGCAACGTTTCAGAAGCCGCCCGCGCTCTGGGCGTTGGCCGGGCGACCTTGTATCGTCGCCTCAAACGGCTTGGCCTCGACCAAAACTGAGCAAACCTGTCTCACTCCTGAGACATATTCGCAGATTATCTGATTTTGCGCAGGTGACCTGTTTCCTCTTACAGGCCAGTTTCCTTCTCAATCCGGGCGGAGGACCCGGCAATCCGAGGAGGAGACCCTATGAATGAAATGACCCTAAACGAAGCGAGCAACTACGTTTCGCCGTTTAAAGACCGCTACGACAACTTTATCGGCGGTGAATTTGTTCCCCCGGTGAACGGCCGTTACTTTGACAATGTCACTCCAATTACGGGCGAAAAAATCACCGAATGCGCCCGTTCAGATGAAGCAGATATTGAACTGGCACTGGATGCGGCACACGCAGCAAAAGAAGCCTGGGGGAAAACGGCGGCGGCAGAGCGGTCCAATATTCTTTTGAAAATTGCCGATGCAATTGATGAGAACCTAAACCGGCTTGCTACTGCAGAAACCTGGGACAACGGCAAGCCGATCCGTGAAACCATTGCCGCAGATATTCCGCTTTCCGCCGACCATTTCCGTTATTTCGCCGGCGTACTGCGCAGCCAAGAAGGCAATATGAGCGAGATTGATGCCGATACCGTGGCCTATCACTTCCACGAACCGCTGGGTGTTGTCGGTCAGATTATTCCCTGGAATTTTTCGATCCTGATGGCAGCATGGAAACTGGCTCCGGCACTTGCGGCTGGCAACTGTATCGTTCTGAAGCCTGCTGAACAGACCCCGGCCGCAATTATGATCCTTGCTGAAATCATGGCTGAATACCTGCCTGCCGGTGTTCTGAACATTGTAAACGGTATTGGTGCCGAAGTGGGGGCTCCGTTGGCAAAATCGCCACGCATCGCCAAAATCGCCTTCACCGGCTCGACTGAAACCGGGCGTAAAATTATGCAGGCCGCGACTGAAAACCTGATTCCTGTAACCCTAGAGTTGGGCGGCAAGAGCCCGAACATTTTCTTTTCTGATGTGATGGCCAAAGACGATGCGTTCTTGGACAAAGCAGTTGAAGGGTTTGTTTTGTTTGCCTTCAACCAAGGTGAGGTTTGCACCTGCCCGTCACGTGCACTGATACAGGAAGACATCTACGATGAATTCATCGCCCGCGCGATTGAACGAGTGAAAGCCATCAAACAAGGTGACCCACGTGATGCTGAAACCATGGTTGGTGCGCAGGCAAGTAAAGAGCAGCAGGAAAAAATATTGTCTTACCTGACGATCGGCCGTGAAGAGGGAGCAGAAGTGCTGGCAGGTGGCGGCGAAGCCAAATTCAGCGGTGAACTGGCGGGTGGAAACTATATCCAGCCTACCATTCTGAAAGGTCACAATAAGATGCGGGTCTTCCAAGAAGAAATCTTTGGTCCGGTTGTATCAGTAACGACCTTCAAAGATGAAAAAGAAGCCTTAGCGATCGCCAACGACACAATGTACGGCCTTGGCGCCGGTGTCTGGTCGCGTGACGCCAACACTTGTTACCGCTTTGGCCGCGCAATCGAAGCTGGACGGGTCTGGGTCAACAACTACCACGCTTATCCGGCACATGCGGCGTTTGGCGGTTACAAGCAATCAGGTATTGGACGTGAAACTCACAAGATGATGCTGGACCACTACCAGCAGACCAAAAATATCCTGATGAGCTACAATCCCAACAAACTTGGTTTCTTCTGATTGAGCTTAAGGCGGCAGCTATTTCCGTGCTGTCGCCTGCCAAGGGACTGTCAAAGGGTATTGTTAGAGGAGAACTTTGGCTGCTCCTGTCAGAGGAAATTTTGTTGAGAAGGGCGGGGTGGTTTCATAGCCTGTCAGCATGATAAAACACGACCCATTCAAGTATTTCAAAACCAGTCCTGAGATCATCCGCCTTGCAGTGATGCCCTGCGTCCGGTTTCGGCTGTCGCTGAGGAATGTGGAGGATCTTCTGCATGAGCGGGGGGGGAAATCAGCCATGAGACTGTGTGGTTTTGGTGAAGCCGTTTCGGCCTGTTGTTCGCCGCTGAAATCCAAAAAATGGGTTCAGCAGCTTCATGCTCATTCGAATTGGCAGTGGCATTTGGATGAGGAGTTCGTAAAAATCAACGGTGAGACGCACTACCTCTGGCGGGCTGTTAACCTTGAGGGCGAGGTATTGGAAGCCTATGTCATCAAGCGCCGTGATCGCAAGTTGGCGTTGAAATCCCTCAGAAACACAATGAAACGCTTTGGTAAACCACATGTCATCGTGGTTGATAAACTGCGCTCATACTGACCCGCTGACCTTGCCGAGTGGCGCCAACTTTGCGTGGCATAAAACGCCACGTGACTGCCTCGTACCACAACAAATTTGCATTTAAGACGCTTGATTTTCTCGGCCACCTGTGATCACAGTTGGTGGATAGCCTCACGAACAGGACTGTAAACGACCTACAAAATATCACAGGCGTCACCATCTTGGAGCGCCCAACAGCGGAGAAACGCGAATGTCAGATGATAAGTTCAACGAGTACATGTTCCACCAATATGTGAAGAACAAAATCTCACGGCGTAGATTTATGGGAACGCTGGCCGCCGCGGGTGCCTCTGCCACTCTTATCAATGGTTTAACCGCACAACGTGCCTCAGCTGCGACACCAAAAATGGGCGGGCGGCTTGTCGTTGGGGTTGAAGCAGCACAGGCTCAGGATAGCCTTGACCCAACTAAATACTACAGCACATCTAACATTCAGATGGGCTATGCAGTGCATGACAGCTTAGTAAATCGGGATGAGAATCTACAGCCAATGCCTTGGCTCGCCACGGCTTGGGAATCCAATGCAGATGCTTCATCTTGGGTTTTCGATCTACGCACGGATGTAGAGTTCCACGATGGATCGAAATTTGGTGCTGAAGACGTCATCTATTCAATGACCCGCCACTTCCGCGAAGGGTCTGAGGCTCCGTCAAAATCTTTCATGAGCCAGATTGCGAGCATCGACAAACTGAGCGAACACCAGGTTCGCTTTAACCTTGTAGCACCCAATGCTGACTTCCCAATGATTCTCAGCGACACCCGTGTGCATGTGACAAAGGCAGGCCTTGAAGACTTCACCGGTACTCCTCCAGGCACCGGGCCTTTCAAAGTCGTCGAATTCTCTCCTGGCAGCCGCTATGTGTTTGAGCGCAATGATAACTATTGGGGTGATGATGGCCCCTATGTCGACGAGTTGGAATTCGTCGGTATTGCGGACAACACTGTACGCATCAACGCGTTGATCGCCGGGGACATTAATGTTCTGTTACAGCTCGATCAAAAGGCCACTCGTCTGATCGAAAACACTGGTGTGTCCTATGTCATCAACGCGCCCAGTGGCGCGTTCCTAAACCTTGCGATGATGATGGACCGGGAGCCGACCAATGACCCCGATGTACGTCTTGCCATCAAACACGCAATTGACCGCGAAGGTATTCGTGACAATATCTTAAAAGGGCTCGGAGCTATTGGGAATGACCATCCGATTGCGCCGATTGATCCTTATTACAATGCGAACATCCCGCAGCGGGCTTATGATCCGGACAAAGCGAACTTTCATATCAAGAAAGCCGGAATGGAAGGGGTGCCTATCGATATCTACGGCTCGGACGTGGCTGGAACAGGGGCCCTAGATTCTGCGCAACACCTGCAGCAAAGTGCCAAAAACGCAGGTATTAATCTGAACGTGATCAATCCGCCAGCTGATAGTTTTTGGTCGGCCGTATGGATGCAGAAACCAATCATTACATCCGGTTGGGATCCCCGCCCAGTTCCAGATTTGATCTTTTCGATCGCGTTTGCGGGCAGCAGCACCTGGAATGAAAGCATGTGGAAAAATGATAAGTTCGACAAGCTGTTACTCGAGGCGCGCTCAGTCACTGAATTTGCCAAACGCAAAGAAATGTATGACGAGATGCAACTGATGCTGCATGACGATGGCGGCCATGCGACACTTGGTTTCCGTAACTTTGTTGATGCCGCCCGTAACGAAGTTCAAGGTATCACCCCGCATGGATCCGGCCCACTGGGCTTCTACCAAATGCAACGTACCGCGTGGATTGACGATTAATCTGCCTTTCCGACTTCATGGGCCAGCTTAGGCTGGCCCCTTTTCTAGGATAAGCCTCATGCCTCCTCAACGTCGCCGTAGCCGCAAGGCTTCGACCAATGGTGCCGTGCGCCAGCAGGTCACCCAACGTATCCCTCGTCGCTCCAGCCTTGGGGTTATTGATGCAGCCGGTTGCGAAAGTATCTTTGAAGCTGTGCTCGACGTTCTGCACACCACTGGCCTGTTGGTCGAAGATACCGTAGCCACGGAGATGCTCGTGTCAGCCGGCTGTACAAATGAAGGCAGTCGGGTTTTCTTCCCCCCTGATGTTGTGCGCAAAGCACTTGAAACTGTACCTCGTAGTATTTCCTTTTACAGGCAAGATGGCACGCTCGCACTGTCAACGGATGAGGATATTCCACGCTTCGGCACCGCCGTTAACTGCGTCCAAGTTCTTGACCCCCGTACTGACGAATACCGCCCATGCGTGCTGTCCGACATCCGCGATCATGGTCGCATGCAGGAAGCCCTCCCACATATCGATTTCGCAGCCTCCCTAGGCTATCCCAGCGATATATCGGCAGAGGAAGAGGCCTTAAAAAGTGCGCAAGCACTGCTTGAAACCACGCAAAAACCAATTTTTTTCACCGGCCACGACGAACACGGCGTACGCAAAATCTGGGAAACCATGGCAACCCGTGTAGGTGGCATGGGCAATCTTGCCGACAAGCCAATCGGTCTTGATTTGGTCGGCCCCGTGTCTCCATTGAAGCTGGGCGGAGAAACCTGCCAGCGACTGATCATGGCCGCACGTTGGATGCTGCCGGTTGTCTGCTACCCGGCCATTTTCCCTGGCATGGCTTGTCCGCTGACATTGGCTGGTGCCATTACCCAGGCAACAGCTGAATCTCTGGCCGGTGTTGTGCTCAGCCAGATAGCCCAACCCGGGGCACCAGTCATGTCAGGTTCTTCCGTGATGCCCATGGATATGCGCCGCGCAGACATGGCAATTGGATCACCAGAATATGCTCTTGCCGGGCTGGGTGCCGCAGATGTCTTCCGTCACATCGGTGTGCCTTGCTGGGTTGGCAGTGGCTGCACAGACGCGCATGACATTGGCGCGCAGGCCATGGCAGAAGCAAGTGCCAGCCTTCAGGCGACCTCCCTAACCACAACCTCCCTGACTCATAACCTCGGGGTGCTCTCAAGCGGCCGCACTGGATCAATGGAATTTCTTGTTGCCTGCGACGAGTTGGCCGCAATGTCGACGAAATTCGCGGCGGGGATAGAGGTGAACGCGGACACAATCGCGTTGGAAACCATCAAGCGCGCATCAGTGGATAACAGTTATCTGACTGACCCTCACACGCTTGCGCGCTACAAAACCGAAATGTGGATGCCCAATCTGTTTCAACGTGATTCATTAGATAACTGGCAAAGCGCGGGTCAGCCTGAACTGCGTGCGCGACTGAAAGAGAAAACCCTGTCCATTCTCAACGGAGGATGATCTTGGCTGATTTAGGTGAGCGGGGCCTCTGTCAGAGGAGATTCTGTTGAGAAGGGCAGGTTGGTCTCTTAGCTTTCCGGTATGACAAAACTCAACCCATTCAAGTATTTCAAAACCTGCCCCGACGTTAAAGGACAGTGATGTTGGCCTAGTAGAGATGAGTTCGAATTTGTCTGTCAGAACTTCACTGCCGCATCAAAAAAGTTCGTTCGAACTAGTCTAACAACCCTTTCACCAGATTGTCGGACAGGTAGGCACTATACAGAATTGTCTGTACCCCCGCCTTCAAATGGTAAACGCAGCCCTGTTCAGCTGACAGCGAGGCGATTTGATTGCGCTCCAAACCAAGCCAGATCCCGCGCAGTATCCTGCCGGTGCCGCCGTGCGTGACAATAATTGTTGGCCCGCTGAGACTTTCCAAGAATTCATGGATGCGATCCGCGACCTGCTCATATCGCTCGCCTCCCGGGGCATCAAAATACCTGTCGAAAGTGATTTCGCGAGCCATGACTTCAGTCCCGGTCGAAGATGCAACATCGGCCGCTGTCTTGCCTTCCCATTTGCCGAAATCCACTTCGACCAAAAGCGGGTCGTGTGTGATTTTTGCGTCGATCCAAGCCGCGGCAATGCGTGCAGTTTCTGCGGCCCGGTTCAGCGGACTCGCCACCACGGGTAGCCCGCGGCCTTCACATCCTGCGTATTTCAGTATCCGACCCTGAATTTTGGCTTGGCTCAGGCCAAGATCTGTCAGGGTAGAATTTTTCCGGCCTTGCAGACGTCCTTCTTTATTCCAGACGGTTTGTCCGTGGCGTAGCATGAAAATCTCAGGAAAATCCGGCATGTCTTATTCTTTCAGATCAATTGTATTTAGGGGGGCATCGAGGCGGTTTGTCTGCAACACAACTGATTTTTCTGAACTGACTTTAAGAGCAACCTCTTCACCGGTCTCGTACCAGCTGTTCCCGGCGACATGGCTTTCATCAACCACCATTTCACTGCCTGAAGTGCTGATAACGTATCGAATTTGGCTGCCCAGAAATTCGCGGTGGATCACAGTTCCTTTTAACGCGTGTTCCGGGGCATCCCGGGTGATTTCAATATTCTGCGGCCGCAGAACAATCGAACCGGCGCCGGTTTCTGTTTTGGCAATCCGCAAATGATCGCCGGATTTGGTGAAGAACAGGGTCTCGCCATCAACCGACCGCACCTCTCCATTCAGGATGTTGGCGGTACCAAGAAATCCGGAAACAAACAAGTTTGACGGGTTGTCGTACAGCTCCTGCGGGGTGCCGATCTGTTGAATGACACCGCCGTCCAGAACCGCCATACGGTCAGAGGTGGTGTTGGCTTCTTCCTGATCGTGGGTCACAAATATCGTCGTCAAGCCCAGCTTGCGTTGCAGCGCTAGAAGCTCGCGGCGCATTTGTACGCGCAGGCTGGCGTCAAGATTCGAAAGGGGTTCATCCAGCAATAGCACTTGCGGTTCGACAACCACTGTCCGTGCAAGCGCAATCCGCTGTTGTTGCCCGCCGGAAAGCTGGTTCGGCATCCGGTTCGCAAGATGTGACAGCCCGACCAGATCAAGAGCCGCCGCAACCCGCGGTTCGATTTCGGCCTTGGGCATTTTACGTTCTTTCAGTCCGAAGGCGACGTTTTCCGCAACTGAAAGATGCGGCCAGAGTGCGTAGGACTGAAACACCATCCCGACGTTGCGCTTCCACGGCGGCAGATCGACAACATCCCGACCACCGATCCGGATATGCCCCTGTGGCCGCGGCCCAAAACCGGCAATCGCGCGCAGTAGCGTCGATTTTCCTGATCCTGACGGCCCGAGAAAGGCAAAGAACTCTCCGGGTTCAATTGTCAGGTTCACCCCTGTCAGAACTTCGGTTTCTCCGAAAGACAGGCAAAGGTCCTCGACTTCGATTCCAACCATATTCATGCTCATAGTTTTTCCTTCCGGTCTGACTCAGCGTTCGACGCTGTTGGATTTGAGTTTCTTGTCGCGTTCGATGATCACCTGCGATGCAAAGGTGCCGATCCCGACAATGATGACGGCAACGATGCCCAGGGCGGCCCCGGCTCCACGTCCCGACGGCGTCTGCATAAACAGGTAGATTCCATAAGCCAGCGGTGCATCGCTGTCGGAACTGACCAGCATGATCGTGGCCGACAATTCTACTGCTGCGGTGGCAAAGCTGGTGACGAAGCCCGCCAGTATCCCGCCGGTCATCAACGGTATGACGACCCGGCGAATGGTGCTGGCTTTGGTGGCACCAAGGCTTTCGGCGGCTTCTTCCAGTGTGATACTTACCTGTTGCAGGGCGGCGGTACAGGCCCGCAGCGCATAGGGCAGGCGCCGGATCATTAGTGCTAGGGCAATAATCACCCACCAGCTGGCCACGGGCTCGTTAGAAAAGGGTACTGACATCCCGTGGAAAAATCGCAGATACCCGATCCCAAGCACGACCCCAGGCACAGCAAGTGCTGCGGTTGCGAGATAGTCCAGCGCCTTGCGTCCGAACAGTCCGGTGCGCAGCACGATGTAAGCAATCGCGGTGCCGATAATGACATCCAGCAGTGCTGCGATTCCTGCGTAGAGCACGGTATTGGTGATGTAGTCACCGCTGTTTTCCCACATCACCACAAAGTTCTGTAAGGTATAGTCGTCAGGCAGCGGAGCATAGGACCAGATCGTGCCGAAGGCCAGCAGTGTCAAACCAATATGCGGGCTGAGCACAAACAATAGGATCAAGATAACCGAGCCATATGCCAGCCATTTTTCCCGGGTTTTTAGGTCTCTGCGCGCCAGTCCCCCGCCGCCTTTTTGCACGGTGGCATAGTCTTTGCCACGCATGAACAGGAATGATGCCCAGAGCGAAAAGATTGAAAACACCACCAAGATGACCGAAATTACATAGCCCATGGGATCAGAAATCCCGATTGATGAAATCCGCAGGAACGCTTGTGGAGCAAGCATATTGTTGACGTTCAGCAACAGGGGGGTGCCCAAGTCGTCAAACACTTTGATAAAAACCAGCACTGCCCCGGCAATATAGCCCGGCATTGCCAGCGGAAATACGATACGTCTGAACAAGCGTAGACCGTAGGAGCCAAGGTTCTGTGCCGCTTCTTCCATTGAGCTGTCAATATTGCGCAGCGAGGTCGAAAGGTTGATCAGAATGAATGGGAAATAGTGGATCGATTGTACGAGGATTACCCCGTTCAACCCATCCATAAACGGCAGGGAAATCCCGAAGTTATCTTTCAGCAGCAGATTGATCGTGCCGTTGCGGCCAAAAATCAGCTGCATCGCCACTGCGCCGACAAAGGGCGGCATAATCAGCGGAATAAACCCGAGGCTCTGAATTAGGATTGAGCCTCCGAAATTAAACCGTGTGGTGACGTAAGCAAGGGGCAGGGCGATCACTGTCGCAAAAACCACTGACATCGACGAGACATAGAAAGAGTTCCAGAAACTTTCACGAAACAGCGAAGTGGCAAAGAAGTCTTTAAAGTTATTCAGCGTCAACGCCCCGGTTTGCGGGTCGAGGAACGCGACATAGACCACCTGTAGGACCGGAATGACCAGAAGCCCGATCAAAAGAAGTGCGATCATCACGGCGATAAGCGCGATACCACTCATTTTCGGAAACAGTGCTGATGGTAGGTAGTCGGCGATGGATTTGCTGCGCGTGGCAGTGGGGGGCGTATCTGACATGGTGAGGCCTCTCAAAGGGAGTTCGGGCGGCAGGAAGTTCGGTTGCCGCCGCCCGTTGTAATCAGGGGCCATTTCCGGCCCTTTTTGGCTCACATGCTGGCGGCTTGGTTGGCCAGTTCAGCTGCACGTCGGTAGTTTTCTACAACCATTGCGTCCCAGCGTTGTTCGACTTCGGCCTGGCGTTCACCAACTTCGTCGGTCTCCTTCTTGCGCTTTTTGGTAAAGATTCCGGCGAAATCCTCATCAAGGCTTTGGGCCTCGTCAATCGGGTTCGCTTCGATCAACGCACGAGCTTCGGCAATCAGGGCCAGCGCTTCGGTGTTGGTGCCGCCGGCGTGTTTCGCTTCGGCCAGCTGCACCGCACGGACGGCTTCACGCAAATCATCCAGACGATATGTGATCATCACATCGAACATCGAGTTCACCAGATTGTAACGGGAACCAGATTTGGAAACGTCAAAGCTGACAGCCGAACCGATTGAGCTGTCCTCGAACGGGTTCGGGAAGTCAGCCGGTGCACTCGCGTAGGTTGCCGGGTTGATTGGCAGACGCATAATGGCGGGGTCTAGCAAAACCTCTTGGCCGGGGGGCGACAGCAGGTATTCAATGAATGCCGTTGCACCCGCGACATTCGGAGCTTCGTTCACAACCGCGATGTTTGCCGGTACCAGTGCAGTTACGGACGGGTAGGCAAAATCAACCGGGAAGCCCGATGCGCGTGACGAGAAGCCAAAGAAATCGATGACAATCCCCAGACCAAAGCTACCGGTGTTGACGCCATCAGGAACCCCGAAGCTGCGTTCGGTCACGGTGGCAAAGTTACCTGCGATCCACTTCCATTCGGCCCAGCCATCGTCCCAGCCTTCACCCTGAAGCAGCGTTTCTACGGTCAGGTGGGTGGTGCCGGAGCGTGACGGCGCCGACATGCCAACATGGCCGTGGTATTCGGGTCGGGCCAGATCAGCCCATTCGCGTGCCGGCTCAAGGTCATTGGCGGCCAGATAGCGTTCGTTCCACATAATGCCGTAACCGGCGGCGGCAAAGCCCATGTATTTTCCGTCAGGGTCGTTCATCGGGTAGGACCCGATCACGTCCGGAATGCCTTCGGCAGTGATATTGGCTTCGGCAAGCAGCCCGTCACCTTTAAGTACTTCAAACGCATCCGGTGCCGAGGCCCAGAAAATATCGGCAGAGTTTGCTCCGGCAATTTCCTGGATGTATTTCACACCTGCAGATGTTTTCTTGTTCAGAATTTCCAGGTCGTAGTCCGGGTTGGCGGCTTCGAAGGCCGCTTCAATCGGCCCGGTCATGGAACTGGGGAATGAGGTGATGACGACAACGGTTTCGGCAGCCAGTGCGAAAGTCGATGTCGAGGCAAGCATTGTGGCTGTAATCGCGCCACGCAGGTAAGTCTTCATAGTGTCCTCCCAAACGATGTCCGGGGCACATGATGTTTCCCCGCACTGGAAGTAGGTCCAAAATGTAGGGTCAGGTCAACTAATTGATATTAAACATTTAATATTGCTATCTTGGGTCAATATTGACACAGGAATTGGGTCAGTATTGACCCGGAATTACCTCAATCCAAGCCTAGCTGTTTCATTTTTAGATACAGGCGCTTGCGGGGAATCCCCAGAAGATCTGCCGCCTGTCCCTTTCGGCCACCCGTTTCGAGCAGTGCCCGTCGCAGAAGTTCGACTTCAAATTGCTCCATCGCCGCGTCCAAACCCACGTTTTGCCAAGGTGCCGGTGCGGTCGTGGAGACAAGCGACACCGGAAGGCCGATCACAAGTTTTTCAGCGATGTTGCGTAGTTCTCTGACATTACCGGGCCAGCTGTGCGACCGGTAGCCGGCTAGGGTTTCCTTGGTCAGGCCGGGCAGTTTCAGATTGTGACGTGAAGCGGCCTCCCGAATGAAATACTCCAGTAAGAAAAACACGTCTTTATCCCGCTCCCTGAGCGGGGGCAGTGTAATGCTGGCAACATTGATCCGGTAATAAAGATCGGCGCGTAGCTTGCCCGCCTCGATCAGCTTTTCCGGTTTGTCCTTGAGTGCGGCGATAATTCGGGGGGCAAGCGCCTCGCTACCCCGGTCTTCAAAATAGCGCAATAGCCGGACCTGTAGTTGCTCTGGCATTGTTTCCAACTCGTCCAGAAACACCGTACCGCCTAGTGTTGCTTCCTCCCCTTCCATCTGTACCACCTCACGCAAGCTTTCAGGCGTAAGAGCACCGCAGTTAACCACTTCGAAATTTTCACCGGCGCGCGGGGAAAGGTTGTGAATGCAACGTGCAACCAGTTCTTTGCCGGTGCCGGTTTCCCCTGTAACCAGCACATCAACATCCAGCGGCGCGATGGCGAGAATGCTTTTGCGCACCGCGCGCATTGGTTTTGAACGCCCAATCAGCCGAGATTTCAGTGGGCCGCTTGCAGACAAAATTTGTTTAAGAGAAGAGTTTTCAATTTGGAGACGGCGCATTTCCAGCGCTCGCCGGATGACTCCGAGCAAAAGTTCCGGGGTGGTTGGTTTTTCAAGGAAATCATAGGCGCCATCCTTCATAGCCCTGATCGCGGTTTTGACATCGCCATAACCGGTGATGAGCACAAACGGGACGTCAGGGGCCAACTCCGTTGCCGCACTGAGGAATTCAAGCCCGGTCATTCCGGGCATCCGGATGTCCGAAACGATCACTCCCGGCCATTCCGGGTCAAGCTCCTTCAGAACTTCGGAAGCGACGCTGAATCCCCGCGCTACAAATCCGGCGTCCTCAAGGGTGTCCATCACTGCTTCACGCAGGTCTTTGTCATCATCAACAATGTAGACGAGGCAGTTATTTGTCATCTTGGTCACCGATCGGCAGGGTCAGGATTGCACGCGTTCCAACCGAGGAGTTGGGTTCCAGCCGAAGGTCCCCACCCATCCCCTTGACGATATTGTAGGAGATCGACAGCCCAAGCCCAAGCCCTTCACCAACTTCTTTGGTGGTCACAAATGGGTCAAAAGCTTCTTCGGGCCTCAGCGCTCCAAGGCCGACACCGTTATCTTCGACCAGAAGTGAAACTTCTGATCCGTTGATATGGGTGCTCAAAGCAATCGTTCCATCACCGGTTTTGGTTTCTGCGATGGCGTCAAATGCGTTGGACAACAGGTTCAGGATGACCTGCTCGATAAGGATCTGATCTCCTCTGACTCGTGTGTCGGGCGCATCCTTGGAAACCGTCAGGGCAAAACTGCTTTCCTCCACTCGGTTTTTCAACAAAAGCAGACTTCCATCAATAAGCGGGCCGAGTGCAAGGCTGTCTGATCTGTAGGTCGAACTTCTCGCGAACCGTCTGAGATGGGTAATTGTCGCCGCCATTCGTAATAGCAACCCTTCGATACGTTCAATCTGCTTGCGGACCTTTTCATCCGCGCCTTTTTCATGGCCTGAGCGCAATAATCCTATTCTGTATTTCATTGCTGCTAGGGGTTGGTTCAACTCATGACTGATCCCCGCCGACAATTGCCCCAACGCCGCGAGTTTGCCGGCCTGAACAAGTTCGGCCTGCGTCTGGCTTAGATTTTCTACCGCCCGACGACGCTCTGCAACCTCGGTGCTCAACTGGGAAAACGCTGTGTCTCTGGCTTCGACCGACCGGCGGAATTCATGTACCGCTTCTGACATCCGGCCGATTTCATCGTTCCCGGGTTCGGGGATGCGACCGGGGGGGGTGCCGCTGGCAATGGCAGACAGGGCCGAAGACAAAAGTCCCAGTGGTTTGACAATTCCGGGGCGGATATAGCCAAACAAAGCTGCTGCTCCAATGCCTCCGGTCAGGCAAGTCAGCCCAATCAGCCACCAGATCGCAACCTGGGATCGGCGAGCCGATCTGTCCGTGACTGCCTCGACGATATCTCTCTGTTCGGTTCCGGTTGATGCTAGGGTGGATTGCAGAACGGCCAGTTGGTCCTGAACTTCGCCAAGTAGAACGACCAGCCGTGACTGGGTATCGATCCAATTGCGACGAATTTGATTGGGCGCCTTTTCGCCCGTGGCCAACGGGCCCAGAGCGGCCACAGACTGGCGCAGGGTTAGAAATTGTGGCTCTACCGGTAGCCGACCCGCAACAACGCTCAGTCTAGACAGAGCATCAAGCGAAAGGGCGTGAAATTGTTCAAGCTGTTGAAGGTTGGTGGCGACTGAACTCTGGATAGTGAGCGTCACAAGTGTTGCCGCCTCGGCGCCGATCCGCTCAACCTGACCGCGCGCGGACCTTTCCAGAACAATGCGTTCACTGAGCCGCCTTCTGAAGTCGGGGTCGGAACTGACTGTTAGGCTTTCCATGGCGACATCGATATTGAATGCATAATCATTCAAAAGCGGGTCTACCTCGTCCTGAATGTCGACATTCAGCCAGCGCAGATTACTAATGGAATCTGTGATTAGATTTACAAGCTCCTGTCGGCGTCCGAATTCGCGAAGAATATCCTGCAGTAACTCGCCCAATTTTGCATTTAAGCGTGCCGGTTCAAGATCTGTACCGGCAACACCCGGATCGACCATACCGATCCGGGTCGAAATTGATCCGATGACGTCTTCGAGTGCGGCATTCAATTCAGAGTCAGAAATGTCATTTGGGCGAGTAACCACGGTTGCAGTCAAATGCGCAACTTTGGCGGAGTTCTCAGCAAGTTCGCTTGCTAGAGCGATTCTTGGAATGTGCTCATCTGCCAATGCGGTATAGTCACTTTTGACTTGGCTGAAAAATATAATGGCGACGCCTAGGACTGCCCAGACGAGTGTGACAATCAGAATGACGGTCACAAGCAGTCTCGCCCAAATTCCAAGTAGCCATCGTTGGAAAAATCGTTCCATCACTCTGTTTTGTCCAGTCGGAATTCAATCTCCGTCAATATTTCGTCTGCTCCAGCCAGAAGATTTTGCGCCGCGCGTGTCCAATCCGAAATGGCCTGTTGCTGAACCCCAGTTGCCGCAGAAAACGCGGTGACACGCGTGGGGACCGCATTCACGTCGCTTTCCAGTACATCCTGTTCTCTGATCTGTATTGTTGTCAAAAGTCGCTCGGCGGCTGCCAGTTCAGGCGCAAACGCAGCTCCAGTACTGTCTTGTAAAGCCCTGAGTCGGCGCCATGCATTGTTCCGCTCTGTCAGTTGGAAAGTGATGAATACGTCGAACAACATATTGACAGCCCAGTATCTGTCACGCGCCAGAAGCGCATCATATTCAAGCCAGTTCAGACGCACGGCCGCGCTGATCTCGGGGGCGGTGCTGTCGGTTTCCGCTCGAATCTGCCGGGAAATCGGCACCCGTTGGACTTCGGGCCGCAACAGAATGCGTTGCCCTTCGGGCGACAGGACAAATTCTACAAATGCTGCCGCCAAAGCCGGTGCCGCCCCCTGTTCGAGGATGCCAATTTGGGCTGGCATCACCATCAATGGGCGCCCATATTCAAAAGCCACTCCGTATTTGGCACGTGATTGAGCCAGAAAGTCGATCGTGATTCCGATTTGAAACCGGCTTTTTTCTACCCCATCGACGACGCCGAAACTGCGCGAGGTGATTGTAGAAAGATTGCCGGACAGCTCCAGCAGATAAGCCCAGCCAGCGTCCCAGCCCCGGACCTGTAAGAACCGCTCGACAACCATATGCGCCGTGCCGGAGCGTGACGGACGAGTCATGCCGATTTCCCCGGTGAAACTGGCATCAAGCAGGTCGTCCCATTCGCGCGGGCGGGGCAGATGGCTGGCCGCGAGCTGCGTCCAGCCAAGAGCAGATAGCGCGAACGGATATGTCGCCGCCTGCCCACGGCGGTCCGGCCGCCATTCAGTCCTTGCACTTGTACCCAAGCTGAATGCGTTATGAGCACTCAATACGGCAAACGCCTCGGGGGAGGACGCCCAAAAAATATCAAATCTGCGGGCGTTACCACGAGCAATCTCTTCGAGGGCGGCGTTGGTGTTTTTGTTCAGAACATTCACGCTCACCCCTGGGTGCTGTGCCTTGAATGCATCGGCAAAAGGCTGAAATAGGGAGGCAGGCATCGAAGTGAGAATTCGCAGTTCATCGCAGAAAGCCACACCGCTAAACATAAACATCCCTGAAGCCAGCGCGATCAACCGGTGCAGATATGATCGTATGACGAAGACATTCAGGCGCATGAACGAAAACTCCCCTTGTTTTTCTCACGGTTGTTTTGGACGTGACGTAAAACAGTACGCGGCGCCGACGTGCCTAGCTAATGTGAACAAAAACTAGTGCCTCGTCAAATTTGGTGTCAAATGCAATTGTGGTGTTTTTAGGTGAATCCGGCTTATGGCGACGGCTGTGGAACTGTCAGAAGAAACTATCTTGAGACGGGCATGGGGGCGGCCTAGTTTCTTGGGATGACAAAAGGCTCCCCGTTCCGCTATTTCAAGACGGGTCCCGACATCACCCGCCTTGCGGTGATGATGTATGTCCGATTTCCGCTATCGCTTCAAAATGTGGAAGACCTGCTTCACGAACGCGGGGTCGATATCAGCCATGAGACTGTGCGGTTTTGGTGGAACAGAGTTAGCCCGTTGTTTGCTGCTGAGATCCGCAAGAAGCGTGTCAGTCGGATGCATTTACACGCGAACTAGCAATGGCATCTGGACGAAGTTTTTGTGAGGATCAACGGCGAAATCCATTATCCTTGGCGGGCCGTTGACCACGAGGGTGAGGTGTTGGAGACCTTTTTTACCAAGCGTCGCGATCGCAAAACAGCATTGAAATTTATAAGAAAATCAATGAAATCGTTTGGAGAAGCGAAGGTCATCGTGACCGATAAGCTCCGATCTCATTGTGCTGCAATGAAGATTATCGGCAATGCTGACCGACAGGAAATCGAATGCTGACCGACAGGAAATCGAATGCTGACCGACAGGAAATCGGTCGCAGCCTCTACTCCAGACCAAATTTCAAGCTCAACCGTACCGCTGCTCTCGCCGAGTGATGCCAACTTGGCACGGTATAAAGGACAGCCATGTAGTCCTTGTGGAGACGAGTTCGAATTAGTCTGACAGCACCACCCCTTGGCATTCGAACGAAGGGCCGTCCAACATGAGTTGGGAGACCTGAACTTTTACACAGTAAGTCCACAAAGAGTGGCTGCAATTTGGTTCCGCCCAATCTCCGGAGAAAGACTGCCCCGGGCAGACACGAGATTCAGAACCTCAGCGACAGACAGGACATACCGCCATCCAGTTTGGCGCATTCGACATTGCTTATCTCAACGACTTCGTAACCTTCGTTGTTCAGCATTTCCGCTGTCCGCGGGAATCCTGCGGGCAAAAGCACCAGATTGTTGAAACGGATCGAATTTGCCGCGGCTTCTTCGCCATCCGCGGTATAAAGAACTCTGTAGCCTTCAAAGCAGCCTGAGGCATCCAGCCGTTTTGTGGACAGAATGGTTTCCGCATCCAGCAGTGAACAGTCGGTTTTGAAGTGCAAAACACCTTCGGGAGTAAAGACTTCGCGAAGTGTATGGCCCCATTCGGAAACAATCGCGGATAATTCAGCAACACCTACCGCATCGGTACGGGCAGAGCGGCCGACCAGAATTTCGCGCCCGGTGACCAGAATATCGCCACCTTCGATAAACCCAGTCCCTGAGATCTCATGGACCTCTTCGTAGCAGCTGCGCAGAGTTGCCGCCATTTCCGCCACTTCTCCGAGTCGCGATGGCGCACCAGGGCGCATTAGGATCGCTCCTTGGGGTAAGCACAGTGCGGTATCCTCAACAAACATTGCGTCGGGAAATGCCTCTAGTGGTGGCAGTTCGATCACCTCTGCACCGGTGCTTTTCAGTGCAGAAACATAATCGGTATGGGCCTGTAGCATTTCCTGCAGATCGGGTGCTCCTGTATCCTCGGCGCGCAAACCGTCAACAATGCTAACTGCGGGGCGGCGGGTAACCGCGTGGCTAAATTCAAAGGTCGGATCGGTCATATGAGTCTCATTTTCTTAGAAAGGCCGGAACTTCGGCGCTTTAATTTCAATCATGGTAGGTCCTTTGTGGAGGACCGCCGTTTTCAAAGCCCTAGCGACTGCATCGGAATTGGTGCCGCAGCGTTGGAAGGGAATACCAAAGCTGTGGGCCGCTGCTTCAAAATCTGGGGGTGTCGGATCACATCCGACGATCGTCACGCCGACGTCTTGCATCGCAGAGGCAATCTCGCGGTAACCTTGATTGTTCCAGATTACAAAGGTAACGGGCAGTTCTTCATCCACCGCGGCCATAATCTCGGGCAGACTGAACTGGGCGCCGCCGTCGCCAGCGATGCACAAAACACGCGCGGCCGGGTCGGCTACCGCTGCACCAATGGCGGCAGGAATGCCGTAGCCCAACGCGCCATAACCGGTAGCAGCATTAAACCAACCGCCAGGCCGGTCGTGATCATAAAAAAGATTGCCAGCATAGATTGGCTGCGCTGAATCCCCAATCATAAGCGCACCCGGAATCGCTTCGCGCATTGTTTCTAAAATCCGGACCTGTTCCTGATAGTACGGGCCGATTTCTTCAAAAGCGGCGGCCCGGGTCTGCGCCGCCCGCTCAGCACCTTCGCTAGGGATGGGCTTCTGCAGCTTCGCCGCTGCGGCGATGGCTGGAAGGATAATCCGGGCGTCTCCAGTCAAAGCAATATCGGCCGGGTGCCGGGTCAGTTGTTCGGCGCACCGGTCAATGCGGATCATAGCCTTCATTTGCGGCATAGTATCCGTGGCGTACATATCGTAGTCCGTCGGTCCAAGTTCGGTTCCCACAGCCAGAACCACGTCCGATTCTGCAATCAGATCACGGACTGCTTTCAGACTGGGGCTGGCCGGAACACCAAGCGCATGACCGTGCATTAATCCGCGGGCGTTTACCGTCTGCACCACCGGTGCATCCAGCATTTCCGCTAAGTCGCGCAGAGCCCCGGATGCGCCGAGCGCCCCGCCACCGGCCAGAATGACGGGCCGTTTTGCCACCTCAAGCATCCTCGCTGTCTGCGCGACCTGGATCTCATTTGGGGTTTCTGCTTCGATCTTTTTTGTGGAAATTTGGGGTGGAGTATAGGCGGTGCCGGCCACGTCGAGCGGTACTTCGATGTGTGTCGGGCCAGGTCGACCGGCGCTGAATGGCGCAAAAGCCCGGTCTAGGGCGGGGATTAGTTCACTGGATGTTGTCACCTGTTCTGAAGTCAGCGCAACGGTTGCGGCCAGGGCCTGCTGGCAGGGGAGTTCATGCAGATGTCCCAGCCCTTTGCCCATTGATGGCAGCGTATTCACTCCGGAAACCACCAGCATCGGCACGCTGTCGGCGCGGGCCTGTGCCATCGGTGTCAGCGTGTTAGTTAGTCCCGGGCCGGTAATAACAAATGCTACACCCGGTTTTCCTGAAACCCGTGCATAGCCGTCGGCCATAAAGCCGGCACCCTGTTCATGCCGCGGCGTGACATGGCGGATGCCAGATGCGGCCAGCCCGCGATAGAGTTCGACCGTATGCACGCCTGGGATGCCGAAGACGGTTTCGACACCGCGTTCAGCCAGTTGCGCAACCAGCGCCTCGCCAATGCTGGTCATGCTAGCTCCTGTTGCAAGGCGTTTGCATGGGTGGTGATACGGTTGATGGCTTTGTCAAATTCCGCGTCGCTGATCGTCAGCGCCACTCGCACCCAGTCAACCATGGTTGTGCCAAAGGATATTCCGGGCATCACCGCAACGCCGCCGTTCTCGAGTAGGTCCAGGGCGTAAGACTGACCGTCCATTCCGGTTGAGGCGACGTTGATCATCGCAAACATCCCGGCTTCCGGTTGGTGCACCTCTAGGTCGGTTTCTCGGGACAGCCGTTCGGCAAGCAACTCTGCCCGTTTCGCATAGCGGCTGCGCATACCTTCGGCCACGGTTGACCCTTCGCGCACGGCCTGTTCGGTCATATCTGCGATAAAAGGCTGGTTGCCAAACAACATGGTTTCCGAAAGCGGTAGCAAGGCCGAGGTGAACCCGACAGGGCCCACGCACCAACCGCTGCGGAATCCCGGCGCTGCGTGGGATTTGGAAATCGAAGACACCGCGATGACCCGGTCAGCAAATGCAGGGCGCGAGAGAGGCGATACAAAGGTGGCACCGTCAAACACCAGATGCTCATAAACTTCGTCCGAAATAATCCAGAGGTCGTGCTTAACAGCCAGTTCTCCGATGGCATCAATATCCCCAACTGTCAGGATCGAACCGGTCGGATTATGTGGCGAGGTCAGAAGAATGGCCCGGGTTTTTTCTGTAATCCGCGCGGCGATGTCGTCAGCCCGGATACGAAAGCCGTTTTCAGGGTGCAAAGGCACCGGCACCAAATCAGCGCCACTGGCCTGGATCACACCTTCGTATGTGGCATACATCGGGTCGCCCACCAGCACCTCGTCCCCGTGCTCGGCAACACCCATCATCACCGCATAAAGCGCGGTCTGGGTGCCGGGAAAACACAGGAACTGTTCAGGCAGAAACTGCTGTCCTGTGGATCGGGTATAATTTTCGGCCAAAGCGGCACGCAGCCCCGCTTCTCCGCGTCCGTCGGAGTAGGCGGTGCGCCCGCTTTGCATGGCGGCGGTGGCCGTGTCTGTCAGGACTTCAGGCGTCGGAACATCGGGCTCTCCGATTGTCATTTCAACTATATCAGCGCCATCGGCCACAAGCGCCCTGGCGCGTAGGTGAATTTCCCACTTTGCGCCTCCTAGGCCGGACAGACGCTTTGTAATAGACGTATATTTCATGATTTTTCTGCCTCATGTTCCAACTTAATTCCGATAATCGCTCCGACAGATTCTAGGCCGATGCTCGGCAACTCTCCGGGTTCAAACGCATCCGGCAACGCGCCGCCTTCTAACCAAAGGCCGTCAATCAATGCGTTGCTGGCAACCGCCAACTGACGCAAGCGCTTCGGGCCGACGGTTATGCCGGCCTCTTCCATTGCGGCACAGATCAGGTGTTCCAGCCTGTCCCTGAAATCGTCATAGGTGCGTTGGTGGATGAGTTTCATCTGCTCATCGCGCTGGACTTTGTTCAGAAAGCTGGCCCAGAGCGCAATCGAACGCGGATCCACGACCGGCGGCTTCAAAGCTGCGTCAACAAACGCCACCAGCCGGGCAACAGCTGTTCCCTGTATCTGCTCTACAGGTGCGAATGTCAGGTCGGTCATATAGGTCATATGGTGTTCGTAAGCGGCGGTAATCAACTCTTCCTTCGAGGTGAAATAATGCCGAATCAAACCCTGCGTGACGTTTGCTCGCGCCGCAATTTCCCGCACGGTTGCACCTCGAACCCCTTGCTCAGATACCAAAGACAAAGTCGCCTGAATCAGCGCCTCTTTGCGTTGTAACGCAGTTTCTCGTTTGAATTTTCGACGCTCGTCGGGCACGGCCATCACCTGTAAAAAATTTAATTATACACTTGCATAATTACTGAGGGTAAGCATTACTGCAACCCGAAATATATGGGAACCCACAAAATGTCTTTGGTTGCAGAAACTGAATCAGTCGAACAGAACGGCCAGGCCGAAGATGCAATTTGCGTCACCGATCTGCACAAATCATTTGGCGATCTTGAGGTCCTAAAAGGTGTTTCACTGACGGCGAAAAAGGGCGATGTGGTTGCGATCATCGGCGGCAGCGGATCGGGGAAATCGACTTTTCTGCGCTGCGTCAATTTTCTGGAAACCCCCAGTTCAGGACAAATCGTTATCGGTGGCGAAGAAATTGAAATGCGGGCGGACGGTAGCCCGGCTGATCGCCGTCAGATCGAACGCGTGCGCACGCGTCTGGGCATGGTGTTTCAGGCTTTCAATCTCTGGACCCACCGCACTCTGCTTGAGAATGTGATCGAGGTTCCGGTGTACGTTTTGAAAATGCCCCGCGTCGAGGCAATTGCCCGCGCGAAGGAACTGCTCGAACGTGTCGGCCTCGGAGACAAAGCAGATGTTTTTCCAGCATTCCTTTCCGGGGGTCAGCAACAACGGGCTGCCATTGCACGAGCGCTTGCTGTTGATCCCAGCGTTATGCTGTTTGACGAACCCACTAGTGCGCTCGACCCAGAGCTTGTCGGCGAGGTGCTGACGGTGATCCGTGATCTCGCGGCGGAAGGTCGGACGATGCTCCTAGTCACGCACGAAATGAAATTCGCGCGCGAAGTGGCCAGCCACGTCGTGTATTTGTTTGAGGGCCGTATCGAAGAGCAGGGCCCGCCCGCTGACGTCTTCGGAAATCCAAAATCCGAGCGACTGAGACAATTTCTCAAATCCGTTTCGTGACAACCAAGAGACCAAAGAAACTAACTAAATCAACTGGGAGAGACTAAATGAAATTGAAAAATATATTGGCGGTAGGCCTAGCGATGACGGCATTCGGCGTAGGTGCAGCGGCAGCAGATCAGGTTAAAATTGGGATCGCCGCCGAACCCTATCCGCCTTTTGCGTCACTCGATTCCTCTGGAACTTGGATTGGCTGGGAAGTCGAGGTTATCGGTGCAGTCTGTGCTGCTGCGGAACTTGACTGTGTGATCACGCCGGTGGCATGGGACGGTATTATTCCTTCGTTGACCGGTCAGCAGATCGACGCCATCATGGCCTCGATGTCGATCACCGAAGACCGGATGCAGACAATTGATTTTAGTGATCCGTATTACAACACTCCGGCAGTGATCGTGGCTGATAAATCCATGGATATCGAAGCTACTCCGGAGTCGTTAGCAGGCAAAATCGTCGGCATTCAGGCTTCGACCATCCATCAGGCTTATGCGCAGGAATACTTTGTAAATTCAGAATTGCGAGTTTATCAGACCCAGGACGAAGCAAACCAGGACCTGTTTGCGGGCCGCATTGACGCGACCCAGGCTGACAGTATTGCCATGGCTGACTTTGTTGGTTCTGACGCCGGTGGCTGCTGCGAAATCAAAGGCGCGGTTGCCAACGATGAATCGATCCTAGGCCGTGGTGTCGGTGCCGGTGTCCGCAAGGGCGATGATGCGCTGCGTGAAGCCCTGAATGCTGGTGTCGCTGCAATTCTAGCTGATGGCACGCATGCTGAAATCACTGCGCGCTATTTCGCAGCCAGTATCTACAGCGAATAAGGCCCGGCTTTGGAACTGATTCTCGAAACGCTTGGTCTAGCCGAGAGTGCGCAGCTGTTGTCTCTCTCGCCTCCCGGCTGGGGGGCGAACCTCCTGCGTGGGCTTGCCAACTCTCTGCAAATCGCCTTCGGAGCCTTTGGCTTCGGGTTATTGATCGGGCTTTTCGGGGCCTGTGGAAAACTATATGGCGGGCCGGTCGTCCGTGACCTGCTCGCCATCTATACCACCGTTATCAGAGCAGTTCCGGAACTGGTGTTGATCCTGATCCTCTATTACGTCGGCACCGATCTGATCAATAAATTGGCTTCCATGATGGGGTATGGCCGGGTTGAGATTAGCGGTATTGTTGCCGGAATTTGGGTGCTTGGGATCGTCCAGGGCGCCTATTCAACCGAAGTGCTCCGCGGCGCTATCCAGGCAGTTCCAAAAGGTCAGATCGAAGCCGCGCGCGCTTTTGGCATGCCGGCTTTCATGACCATGCGGCGCGTCACAATTCCGGCGATGATGTCCTTTGCGACGCCCGGACTTGCGAACCTCTGGTTGATCGCAACAAAGGATACAGCCCTGCTGGCGATTGTCGGCTTTTCCGAACTCACCTTGGAAACCCGGCAGGCAGCCAGCAGTACCCGTGCCTATTTCACCTTTTTCCTTGCCGCCGGAGCGCTCTATTTGCTGGTGACGCTGTTTTCAGGCCTCATTTTCGGCTGGATCGAGAAATGGGCGCGGCGCGGCCAGCCATCTTTGAAAGGGGGCAGGTAAATGATGACGCTTCGCTCATTGATGCAACCGCACCGCATCGTTCTGATGCTGTTATTCACAGCGCTGGTTTTGTGGTGCGCCTTTTCGCTGCGCTGGGACTGGATACCCAAATATGCGCCGCTGGCGCTGGAAGGACTGTGGACCACGATCTGGATTTTGCTGGTGACGACCTTCTTGGGCTTCCTGTTGGCGGTGCCGCTGGGGCTCGCCCAAGCAATTGGGCCTTGGTACCTGTCGGTGCCTGCCCGGACGTTTTGCACCATCATTCGCGGCACCCCGCTTTTGCTACAGATCTGGCTGCTCTATTACGGGCTGGGTTCGCTTTTCCCGCAATTCCCTTGGATACGCAGCAGTGAACTCTGGCCGTATCTGCGGCAAGCATGGCCCTATGCGGTTCTGGCGCTCACGCTTTCTTATGCGGGTTATGAAGGCGAAGTTATGCGCGGGGCCTTTTCCGGCGTGAACAAGGGCCAATTGGAGGCCGCGAAAGCCTTTGGCATGCCGCGGTTCACAATGTTCCGGCGTGTCTGGCTTCCCCAAGCGATCCGCAATGTCCTCCCGACGCTTGGCGGAGAAACGATATTGCAGCTGAAAGCCACACCATTGGTTGCCACCATCACGATCGTCGAGAT
>Ga0209292_1001263_pt1 | contig 31218 bp, 32 predicted proteins | sample GOMGulsemesocosm_2_FD_184634 | JGI IMG/M metagenome (GOLD analysis project Ga0209292, IMG submission 184634) | Methane-oxidizing microbial communities from mesocosms in the Gulf of Mexico - GOM9C Gulf of Mexico (SPAdes) (version 2) | ecosystem: Environmental > Aquatic > Marine > Cold seeps... | reverse complement strand
ATAACTGCGTTGTTTATTTCATATGTAGAACAACTACATATGAAAATAAACGCCTTGTTCTAATTCGTTTTTCCTCGCTACAAAATAGATCACTTAAATAATGGAATTGGTATTACAAAAGATACAGGGCAACAAAAACACAAGGAAATTTTTAAGCTAAAGATTGTCCGTGGATAATTAAAATTGAGTTGAGTTCAGTTCAGTTCAGTTCAGTTGAGTTGAGTTGAGTTGAGTTGAGTTGAGTTGAAAATTGTTGGGATTAATTGATTTGAGTAAACAAACTATTGAAGTTAATTCTTAGATCAGAAATGTCAGAAATATATGTAAAACTGGGGATATATGAACAAAAGATAGTAAATCAGGAAATAACATTAAGAAAAGTAGTGGCGCGCATGGAAGGAGTCGAACCTCCGACCGCCTGGTTCGTAGCCAGGTACTCTATCCAGCTGAGCTACATGCGCACTATATAGTGAAGTATAAAACATTATTTCCAGCTGAAGGGAAACAATATACTTCGGTTTACATTTTCTATACCCGTTGTTTACAAAGATGGCGCGCATGGAAGGAGTCGAACCTCCGACCGCCTGGTTCGTAGCCAGGTACTCTATCCAGCTGAGCTACATGCGCATATCTTTAAAACAAATAGTAGATTACATCTACTACAAAAACAAGGATGGCGCGCATGGAAGGAGTCGAACCTCCGACCGCCTGGTTCGTAGCCAGGTACTCTATCCAGCTGAGCTACATGCGCACATACTTATTTTCTAACTCCGACTAATAAAACGTCAGCCCACTTATTCAAACTATGGCGCGCATGGAAGGAGTCGAACCTCCGACCGCCTGGTTCGTAGCCAGGTACTCTATCCAGCTGAGCTACATGCGCAAATCATAAAAAAACAAATGGCGGAGAAGGAGGGATTCGAACCCTCGATGGGATTTAAAGCCCATACTCCCTTAGCAGGGGAGCGCCTTCGGCCACTCGGCCACCTCTCCGGATGCGGCGTATAATACGGAATCGAAAAAATAAGTCAAACAGTTTTATCAAGGTTTTTTCTAAACGCGGTTATTTTGAGCGTCTAGGTTAATATACAGCCAAATTAACGGATAACCAGCTGTTAGACCTTATTTTAAAGCGTATTAAATAAACAAAAGGTGGTATCGGACCAATATGCCCGTGCTACCTGAAAATTCGTGATTTCAGCAAGTGGCACGGGTATAAAGATCCAAAAACAAAAAAAGCACTAGAACAGTGCTTTTCGATCGATCATCAAACGTTTTCACTATCCGATGACTTCTCTTGTTGGATTCGCATGTAAATCTCTTCACGATGAACAGCGACTTCTTTTGGTGCGTTAACACCAATGCGTACCTGATTTCCCTTAACGCCTAATACGGTGACTGTAACTTCATCCCCGATCATTAAAGTTTCACCAACACGGCGAGTTAAAATTAACATAAACGACTCCTGTAACTAATTTCCGATTGACCCCGATTTTTAAATCGCACCGAGTATACAATACTCCGTGCCCTAAATTATATATCTATCTCTGGTGTTAAGGAGTAGTTTTTAATAATTATTTTATACATTTCATCACGCTACAAGCTGCGCCCACCAACCATTTGACAAGTAAAATAGAATAAATTAATTAATATCATGCAATTAGGAATTTTAGTGAATGACGAGTAAGCTGATTTTAAATTTAGTACGTCACAGCTATTGCTTAAAACAAAGCTTAGTATAATCAAGACTATTCCATATTATTTCATCATAAGTGCCAAATTATCAGCTTTACCATCCAGTCCTTAAGCAAAGCAGTTGAATAAATTCAATAAAATAATGATTGAATTTGAACAAAAATACCTAAATTAATCAAAAAAAAGCCCCGATATAATTATCGAGGCTTAAAATATATATTTGCTATCTATTAAAGTTTATCGCTTAACCACGCAGGGACGCTCGCTAATGCCGCAGGTAGTGCAGCAACATCAGAGCCACCTGCCATAGCCATATCAGGACGTCCACCGCCCTTTCCGCCAACTTGCTGAGCAACCATGTTAACTAACTCGCCTGCTTTTACTTTCGAGATAAGATCTTTGGTCACGCCACTGATCAGGCTTACTTTATCGCCTTCTGCAACCGCTAACATTACGATGCCACTGCCCAGTTTATTTTTAAGTTCATCAACCGAACCGCGCAATGTTTTACTGTCAACACCTTCAAGCTGCGCTACTAAAACCTTAATGCCATTAATTTCGCTGACTTGATCAATTAAACCGGCGCCTTGTTGGCTGGCTAATTTTGTTTTTAATTCGTTAAGTTCTTTCTCTAGCTGACGATTTTTGTCGACTAACGCTTGAGATTTTTCAATTAAACTTGCAGGATCGGATTTAATCACTGCCGCCGCTGATGTTATTTTACTTTCTAATGCCTGGACATGCGATAACGCGTAAGCACCAGTAACCGCCTCAATGCGACGTACGCCTGCTGCAATACCCGCTTCTGAGGTTATTTTAAATAAACCAATATCGCCAGTATTTTGAACGTGAGTGCCACCACAAAGCTCTACCGATAGCTCGCCCATATCAACAACTCGAACTTCATCACCGTATTTTTCACCAAATAAAGCCATTGCGCCAGCTTCTTTCGCTGCTTCAATATTGGTCAGCTTTGTTGTAACGGCGACATTAAGACGAACATAGTCATTAACTAAACGTTCAATCTGTTGTAATTTGTCAGTTGTTATCCCTTCAAAATGAGCGAAATCAAAACGCATCTTTTCAGCTTCAACCAAAGAGCCTTTCTGAGTAACGTGATCGCCTAGCTCTTGGCGCAAGATTGAATGCAAAATATGAGTAACAGAGTGATTTAACGCAATATCATTACGGCGGCTGCTATCAATTGTTGCAGTAGCCGTTTCACCTTGATTAAGATAACCAGTAGCAATCTCACCGCGGTGAGCGAATACATTACCAATTTTTGTGGTATCGGCAACGTTAAAGCACCCTTGTTCCGTTTCTATGGTGCCGCTATCGCCTATTTGACCACCAGACTCAGCATAAAATGCCGATGAATCTAGGATAACCAAGCCACTTTGGCCAGCTTCAAGTGTCTTAACGCTCTGTCCATCAACAATAATGTCAGTGATTTGCGATTGATTGACTTGCGCTGTGTAACCAACAAACTCCGTTTGACCTTCCAGTTTAATTTGTTCGTTATAATCAATACCGAAGTTACTGGCTTTTTGTGCACGCAAACGCTGTGCTGCCATCGCCGATTCAAAACCTGCATGATCTATTTCATAATCACGCTCACGCGCAATATCAGCAGTTAAATCAGCAGGGAAGCCGTAGGTATCATAAAGTTTGAAGACTAATTCGCCATCAATAACTTTACCATCAATAGTTTTTAATGCTTCATCAAGAATAAGTAACCCACGATCTAACGTCCGCGCAAACTGCTCCTCTTCTGCGGTTAGCATTTTAACAATTATTGCTTTGTTTTTTTCTAACTCAGGGTAAGCATCGCCCATTTGTAAAATCAGTTCATCTAACAACTTATAGAAGAACAAACCCTGTGCTCCAAGGCTATTACCATGACGAACCGCACGGCGAATAATTCGGCGTAATACGTAACCACGACCTTCGTTTGAAGGCATTACACCATCGCTAATTAAAAATGAACAAGCGCGAATATGATCGGCGATAACTCGTAACGATTTACTTTTTAGATCGTCAGTACCAATGATTTTTGCGGCGCTAGCAATTAGGTTTTCAAAAATGTCGATTTCATAGTTACTATGAACACCTTGCATAATCGCTGCGATGCGCTCTAAGCCCATACCAGTATCTACTGAAGGTTTAGGTAGATTTTCCATCGTGCCATCTGCTTGACGGTTAAATTGCATGAAAACTAAGTTCCAGATCTCAATATAGCGGTCACCATCTTCTTCTGGTGTACCAGGAGGCCCACCGGGAACGTCTTCGCCGTGATCATAGAAAATTTCAGAACAAGGACCACACGGGCCAGTATCGCCCATCGACCAGAAGTTGTCTTTTGCACCAATACGCGATAAGCGTTGTGGGTCAACACCAATCTCGTCAATCCACATCTTTTCCGCTTCTAAATCTTCTTCAAAAACAGTAATCCACAACTTTTCTTGTGGCAGCTGTAATACTTCGGTTAAAAATTTCCACGCAAATTGAATGGCTTCACGCTTAAAATAATCACCAAAGCTAAAGTTACCCAACATTTCAAAAAAAGTATGGTGACGGGCTGTATAACCAACATTATCTAAATCGTTGTGCTTACCACCGGCACGAACACAGCGCTGTGAAGATACGGCACGATTATATGAACGCGTATCGCTACCAAGGAAAACATCTTTAAATGGCACCATACCAGCATTGGTAAATAATAACGTCGCATCGTTACCAGGAACTAATGAACCACTTTCAACGATCTGATGCTGTTGCTTTTGGTAATATTGTAAAAACGCGTTTCTTATTTCGGCAGTGGTCATATGCATGCGGCTTTTCCTAAAATCGTGATATCTGGCTAATAGTAAAATCTACTAGCATAAAAATACTCACTATTATAAACGCGCGATGACCAATTGAGCTAGTACAACCTGTAAAAAAGCCGCCTTAGCTAAAATTTTAAGTAGATATTGATGATGGTTTATTGAGATAAGACTTGAGGGATAATTTTATTAATATTGCAACGTCAGTGGGTTGCCGTTGAGCTTTGCAGTTATTCGTTTTTCAGTACTTAAAAGGCATAAGCTATCGGCTCACCATTAAAGCCTTTGTTTTGCTAAACGGTGGTAACAATGACTACGCTGCTTGTTGTCTGCAATCTCTTTATTTCGGTTATGTTTTTTTAACATCACCGTGGCGGTTGCAAACCAATTTTGTAATTAACCACTGAGCCCGAAAACAAACGTTGGCGAAACTTAGTGGCTAATTCGAGCTGTGAATGATTACGTCAAGCCAGTAACTTTATAGCGCTGGCTCGACTTTCAGAGCGATATCACTCTCAGCATTTAAATACTATTTTTCGCCATCTTCAGCGACTGGAGCTAAAGCATCAGGCTCATCTGTTGGCTTGATCAGTAATGCATCACGTAACAGCTTTTCAATTTCATTAGAAATTTCAGGGTTCTCTTTTAAGAACTTAATGCTATTGGCTTTACCTTGGCCAATTTTGCTGCCTTTATAGCTGTACCAAGCCCCCGCTTTCTCAACCAGTTTCTCTTTAACACCCCAGTCGATTAACTCACCGTATTTTGATGTGCCTTCGCCGTATAGAATTTGGAATTCAGCTTGTTTAAATGGTGGTGATACTTTGTTTTTTACCACTTTAACACGGGTTTCATTACCAACAATTTCATCACCATTTTTAACCGCACCAATACGGCGAATGTCTAAACGAACCGATGCATAGAATTTTAACGCATTACCACCAGTGGTGGTTTCAGGGTTGCCAAACATTACACCAATTTTCATTCGGATTTGGTTGATGAAAATAACCAATGTGTTTGAACGCTTAATATTACCAGTTAATTTACGCAACGCTTGTGACATCAATCGAGCTTGAAGCCCCATGTGTGAATCACCCATGTCGCCTTCGATTTCTGCTTTTGGTGTTAAGGCAGCTACAGAATCGACTACAATAACATCAACAGCACCAGAGCGAGTTAACATATCAACGATTTCAAGCGCTTGCTCACCAGTATCTGGCTGAGACACTAACAAATCGTTAATGTTAACCCCTAACTTAACGGCATAAATTGGGTCTAGTGCATGCTCGGCATCAACAAAAGCACAGACTTTGCCTTCTTTTTGAGCTTCAGCAATTACTTGAAGGGTCATGGTCGTTTTACCTGAAGATTCAGGGCCGTAAATCTCAACCACACGCCCCATCGGTAAACCGCCTATACCTAATGCGATATCTAAGCCCAATGAACCAGTAGAGACCGACTCAATATTCAGTGCTTTAGCTTCCCCTAGGCGCATAATTGAACCTTTACCAAATTGTTTTTCGATCTGGCCTAGTGCGGCTTCTAACGCCTTGCTCTTATTACTGTCCATTGATGGCTCCATCTGCATTCGATTAATAGTTTATGCGAACTAGTATACTGTACGATCATACAGTATCAAGTATTAAGTTGTTTTTTTTTAATCACTGCGATATTAAGTGCATGATACCGACTAGTTGGACTTATTTCGCCTTTCGCTCAACTCGACAATAACGTATCCTTGCACTGTATTTTACCCGAAATCATTTAAGCGAATAAAGCATGCAAAAAGCACCGTTAACACCAGAGTCATTGGCCAACCATACGCCGATGATGAGGCAGTATTTAACCATAAAGTCTCTGTATCCTGATACCTTACTGTTCTATCGGATGGGTGATTTTTATGAAGTGTTTTTTGATGATGCCAAACAAGCATCGACTTTATTAGGCATATCTTTGACTGCTCGCGGAAAAGCGGGCGGCTCACCTATTCCGATGGCAGGCGTTCCCTATCATGCGGTCGAAAATTATCTAGTAAAATTAGTTAACCTCGGAGTTTCGGTCGCTATTTGTGAGCAAATTGGCGATCCCGCAACCAGCAAAGGGCCAGTTGAACGTAAAGTGGTCCGAGTTATCACCCCAGGCACTATCAGCGACGAGGCTTTATTACCCGATAATAAAGACAATATAGTTGCCTGTGTTTATCAACACAATGACGTGTTTGGTTATGCGACGCTAGATGTGGCTAGCGGTGAGTTTCTGATCGCTGAACTAGCCAGTGTCGAGGCGTTTGAATCAGAGCTCCATCGTACAAATCCTGCTGAGTTACTGCACCCTGAACAATGGCATAACATTGAACTTATCGAACAACGCAAAGGCCTGCGTGCTTGCCCACCATGGGAATTTGATTTATCGACCGCAACTAAATTGCTTAATCGCCAGTTTGGCACCGACAATTTAACTGGTTTTGGGGTCGATAACGCCAAAATAGCGCTGATCGCTGCCGGCTGTCTAATGCAATATATTAACGATACCCAGTTGGTTTCTTTGCCACAAATTAATCAAATAAAACTGATTAATCTCGACGATTGCATCATTTTAGATGCGGCATCACGCCGTAATTTAGAGTTAACTCAGAATATTTCTGGCGGTTATGACAACACCCTAATTTCGGTGTTAGACAATACTGCTACCCCAATGGGCAGTCGCTTATTGCAACGGTGGATCCACCAGCCGTCGCGTAATCATCACCTCATTAATGGTCGATATCAGGCAATTGGCTCTTTGCTTGAACAGCAAAATTTTGAAGCACTGCATGACCAATTAAAACATGTTGGCGACATCGAACGAGTTTTAGGACGAATCGCGTTAGGTTCAGCTCGCCCACGTGATTTTTCTAAACTACGTAATGCTTTGGGTTTATTGCCGACGTTTCATCAGCTACTCGATGAAAACGACAGTAGTCGACTTAGCCAACTGCAAACCGACATTGGCCAATACCCCGAGTTATTTGAATTACTCGAACGTGCCATCGTTGAAATACCTCCGACCTTAATTCGTGACGGTGGCGTTATCGCACCAGGTTACAATGAAGAGCTCGATCATTGGCGCGACTTAAGCCAAGGTGCGACCGAATTCCTTGAACAATTAGAATTACGAGAACGTGAAGAAACTGGCTTAAGCTCACTAAAGGTCGGTTATAACAGAGTGCATGGTTTCTTTATTGAAATAAGCAAGGCACAAGCGATCAATGCCCCCGCTCATTACATCCGCCGTCAAACGCTTAAAAACAATGAGCGTTTTATTATTGCTGAGTTAAAAGAGCATGAAGATAAAGTATTAAGCAGTAAAAGTAATGCTCTGGCTTTAGAGAAACAGTTATATGAAGCACTGTTTGAGCAGGTATTACCGCAGCTATCGAGTTTGCAGCGAACCTCTGCGGCGATTTCGCAGATTGATGTACTAACAAACTTTGCCGAACGAGCGCAAACCAATAATTACCATAGCCCAAGCTTGCATGATGGCATTGGCATCAGCTTAAAAGAAAGCCGTCATCCTGTTGTTGAGCAGGTGATGTCAGCACCTTTTATTGCTAATCCAGTCGAGTTAACGTCACAACGCCAAATGCTCATTATTACCGGCCCGAATATGGGCGGTAAGTCGACCTATATGAGGCAAACTGCCTTAATATGTTTGATGGCCCATATTGGCTGCTATGTGCCCGCTCGTGAAGCTGCAATAGGTAAAGTTGATCGTATTTTTACCCGAATTGGTGCGTCTGATGATTTGGCAAGTGGCCGTTCGACCTTCATGGTTGAAATGACCGAAACGGCCAACATCTTGCACAACGCTACTCAATACAGCTTAGTGTTAATGGACGAAATTGGCCGCGGTACCAGTACCTTCGACGGTTTATCGCTAGCGTGGGCCAGTGCCCACTATCTCGCGCAGCAACGCTCAGCATTAACCCTGTTTGCGACCCATTACTTTGAACTAACCCAGTTAACAGAGCAATTGCCGCAAGTTATTAATGTGCACCTTGATGCCATTGAATATGAAGACAGCATTGCTTTTTTACATCACGTTGAAGAGGGAGCAGCGAACCAAAGTTACGGTATTCAAGTTGCCCAATTAGCAGGTTTACCAAAAGTTGTGACCAACGCAGCGAAAGCCAAGTTACAAGAACTTGAGCTGTCACATGCGCCAGTTCAACCAACCGGCAAGGTAAAAACTGTAGCGCCTGCACCAGTACCTGACTATCAGCCCACCATCAATCAGTTAACCGCTTTAGATCCTGATGAGCTAAGCCCGAAACAAGCATTAGAGGCTTTGTATCTGTTAAAAAACAGCCTAATCTAAATTAATACTAGGATATTAATTTAACCAAAGGCATGAAAAAGCCCCTTCACTAAAATCATGAAGGGGCTTTTTACTAACAGTAACCTAGCTATATTTAGCTGCCTAGTTAATATTATTTTTATAATTCACACATATACTCATGCCCACACTTCATGCACAGCCATTTTTTTCTCCACTTTTCATGTATTTTTGGATAATCTATTTTATTAAAATTACGTTCGTTTCTAAAACATTTAATTAAAAATAGAATTATCCCTATAAATAATACATGCCCCAAAATGGCGTTAATGTTTATTACGACAATTATCCATAGGACAGCTCCAATTGCAAACCCAACAAGAAAACTATAAATAGGAGTGCAACCTTCTGGTGGTGAGCAGCGTTTGGCTAAATCACTAGAACCTGTCGCTTCACCAACACTATCAGCAGAACCTGAAGACGAAGAAATTTTAGCTTCATATTTTTGAGTATACGTTCCCTCTTCAAAAATAATTGAAAATTTTCTCGTTGAGTCTGACTTACAGTTTGGACAAATCATTTACACCTCCATATGCTGAGTGAAATTATCACAACTTGGTTATCGCTATTAAGAAGATTATTAGCTACCTGCAGGGAATAGTGACTCTACCGACAGACCCTGACTTTTAAGAATATCCTGCATCCGCTTTAGTGCTTCGACTTGAATTTGACGAACTCGTTCACGAGTTAGACCAATCTCACGCCCAACCACTTCTAAGGTTGAAGGCTCGTGGCCTAATAAGCCAAAACGACGGGCTAAAACTTCACGTTGTTTGGTATTAAGTTCGTTAAGCCAGCGCACTAAGCTTTCGTTGATGTCATCATTCATTGAGGTTGGCTCTGGTGAATAGTGATCACCTGCCGCAATAATGTCTAGCAAACCTTTGTCACCAGAAGCACTGACCATTGAATCAACCGATGCTACTTTCTGGTTTAATTTTAACATTTTGCTGACGTCGCTTACTGGCTTATCAAGCTTGTGAGCAATATCTTCAGCCGTTGGCTCGTGATCAAGCTCTTGCGCTAATTCACGTGCTGTACGTAAGTAAATATTTAATTCTTTTACCACATGAATAGGTAAACGGATGGTCCGAGTTTGGTTCATTATCGCCCGTTCAACAGTTTGGCGGATCCACCAAGTGGCATAGGTCGAAAAACGGAAACCACGTTCTGGGTCAAATTTTTCAACAGCTCGGATTAAACCAAGGTTGCCCTCTTCAATCAAATCAAGCAGTGCTAAACCTCGGTTAATATAACGACGAGATATTTTGACGACAAGACGTAAATTACTCTCAATCATTCTGCGGCGCGCTGCGGCATCACCACGTAAAGACAAACGTGAATAATAAACTTCTTCTTCTGCGGTTAGCAGTGGAGAAAAACCAATCTCACTCAAATAAATTTGTGTGGCATCTAGTGTTTTTGTACTTTCTTTTTCAGCGACTTTTGAAGTGCCAGCAGTTGTAGTAACTTTGCGTCCCATAATATTTTCTCCCTAAATAAAGCACGTGGTAAGTTGAGTACTTCATTGTCCATTGATTGTCGAGTTATCGTTTAGGAAGATAATTAGATGGGTTGACTGATTTGCCACGGAACCGAATTTCAAAATGAAGCATTACACGAGTCGCGCCCGTTTGCCCCATAATCGCAATAACCTGCCCTTGCTTAATTCGTTGCTTTTCTTTGACAAATATCTTGTCATTGTGAGCATACGCACTGAGGTAGTCGTCGTTATGTTTTATAATAACTAACTTTCCATACCCTCTTAACGCAGCCCCAGCATAAACCACTTTACCTGCGGCGGCAGCAACAATGTTACTGCCTTTCAATCCAGCTATATCTATCCCTTTGTTGCCCTGCTCCTGTGCAGAGTACGCCGATACTACACGCCCTTTCGCTGGCCAAATCCATTTGGAAATCTTTTTGGCTTTGCTACTAAGCTTAGAAGTTGAATATGGTTTTGGTGCATATTCCGGCTTCTTGGCTGAGCGTTTTGGCTTAGCTACATCCTTAGAATACCTGTCTTTTTTTTGACGATCAACTCTTTTCCGCCATTTTTTTGACACTGACGTTTTTTTAACTATGGGGACAGTTTTCTTGGTGGTTGATAAGGTTAACCAGCTGCCGGGGTAGATGACATAGGGAGGAGATAAATTATTTAGCTGTGCCAATAACTTAGGGGCAACACCTGCCGCAAATGATATTGAGTATAAGGTGTCACCTTTGATGACTTTATATTGAGAGTCAGATAATTGACCAGGTCTAACAATTTTTTTTGACGTCGAGATTGATGACACAGGTGCAGGACCTGTGTTGCTGGCGCAACCCGTTAGATAGCTAATAATAAAGCTAACAATAACTACCTTAATAAAACGGGATACGTCCATGATTATGTTATCCGTTATTGCGCATACATAAGAGCGGCTACAATAAGGACCACCACAACCCAGCCAATGGCATCAATCCATTTCTTAAGTTGGTGCTCCATCTTTTCGCCACCCCATTTCATTAAGGAGGCAACTAAGAAAAACCGTAGGCCACGCCCAACCAGTGATACCAGCATAAACGGCAAAAAGGCCATTTGCATCACTCCAGCGGTGATGGTACAAATTTTATAAGGCAACGGCGTAAAACTGGCGATAAAGACCACCCAGATCCCTTTCTCGGTAAACCACCGCTCGGCCATCGCTAGCTTATCTTGATAACCCACGGCTTCGACAATAGGCATCACCACTGAATCGTAGGCCAGATAACCCAACAGATAACCAACCGCGCCACCAGCGACCGAAAATATTGTCGCCAATAATGCAAAATACATCGCGCGATTTGGCTTAGCTAGCGACATTGGCGCTAACATCACGTCAACCGGAATAGGAAAAAACACCGATTCGGCAAAACTCATGATACTTAGATAATATGGGGATTTTTCATGACGAGCGGCTTTCATGGTCCACTCGTAAAAAGGACTAAATATTTTCAACAAAGATCTCCTGCAAGTAAAGGTACAAATTTAACCGCTTCAATCTGTTGCTGACTAAAACGATCTCCTTCTCGCGTAATTAACATTAATATTTGGCTGCTTTCGCCGACGGGAATAATCAACTGGCCGCCATCACGCAATTGCGCCAACAGTTCAGTTGGTATTTGTGCCGCTGCGGCTGTCACCATAATGGCATCAAAAGGCCCTTTAGCCGCCCAACCTTGCCAACCATCGCCATGTTTCATCGCAACATTATGTAGGTCAATCAACCTTAACCTGCGCTTAGCCTGACGCTGCAACGCTTTGATCCGCTCAACAGTAAAAACTTTTCCGACCAACTGCGCCAAGATCGCACACTGATATCCCGATCCCGTGCCAATTTCAAGCACGTTAGTCAAAGGGCCTTTAGCTAATAGTATTTGGGTCATTTTGGCCACAATATATGGCTGAGAAATTGTTTGACCATGACCAATTGGCAAAGCGGTATTTTCGTAAGCCTTAAATTCTAACGCCTGATCAAGAAACAAGTGACGAGGTGTCGCTGCAATTGCCTGCAAGACTTCCGGGTTGGTTATGCCATTTTCTTGCAGCCGAGCCGATAAGCGCTCGCCTTGCATATTAAATTTCAAACCGGTTTTATTCATAATGCAGCGGCCCAAGTTGTAAGCTTTTCAATCCGGTGGTGCGCGGTTAAGTCGACGGTTATTGGAGTAATCGAGACATAACCATTAGCAATAGCATGAAAATCGGTGCCAACTCCGGCGTCGTCTTCTTTGGCTAAGGGACCTACCCAATAAATATCACGCCCCGCTGGATCTTGTGTTTTGACCATAGTCGTTGCCCGGTGTCTAGCGCCCAGTCGAGTCACTTTAATGCCTTTAATTTGATCCAAGGGCAAGTCTGGCACATTTACATTAAGAATTTGATTAGCCGGTAACGGACACTCCCCTAAATGACAAACAATCTTTTGTGCATAAAAACCAGCAGTATCATAATGCTTAAGTGCTTTGCCAGCGAGTGACATCGCGACCGCCGGCAAGCCCATGTAACGACCTTCCATCGCCGCAGCTACTGTACCAGAATAAATAACATCATCACCTAAGTTAGCCCCAGCATTAATGCCAGTAACCACCAATGCAGGATCCTGATCCATCAGCATATTTAGCGCCAAATGCACGCAATCGGTTGGGGTGCCATTGACTGAAATGAAACCATTGGCCCGAGTACTAGTACGCAAAGGATTAACTAAGGTCAACGAACTACTCGCCGCACTGCAATTGCGATCAGGAGCCACTACACTCACCTCAAATGATTGCGACAACCAACGATGCAAGGCTTCAATACCTAAGGCGTCCACACCATCATCGTTACTAACCAAAATTCTCACATTAACTCCTTGTTTTACTCGCTTGTGAGTAATCAACAACTTGGCATAACTCACGTAAAATACTGGTGGCATAAGAGCCAGAAGGCAAACCAAACTCAAGTTCCAAGCCATCGCCTAGCTGACGCCATGACATATCTTGAGGATATAACATTAATGCTCGGCGCTCTTGTTTTAGCCCGGCCTGCTCAAGGCCTGCCATTAATTCGCTGTGCTGCTGTGCTATTTCTTGCTCAAAGGCTGCAGCCTCATCTTGAGATGACAATCGTCCCTTGCCCCACATTGGCGCACTTAATGTGACGTCTCGTTCTTCAAAACGCTTCACAATGGTTGGGTCGTTAGATTCAGGGGTGAACGACGCTTTACTGCCCGCTAACATAAGGGTATCACCGTTCAATAACTGCTGATGTTGACCACTGGCGATGCGTTGGCTCACTATATCATTAAAAATCAATGATCGAGCCGCTGACAAATAGATCGAACGCTTGTCGCGATTTTTAACTTTTTTGCCGCCAAACATCACCAAAGCCGCTTCAATATTATATCCGTCAAAACCAAAACGCTGCTGACCAAAGTAATTCGGTACTCCTTGAGATTTAATTAACTCTAAACGCTCAAGCAATTGTTGGTCTAAGGTAAGGCCTCGCAATAGCAGCTTAAATTTATTACCCTTTAAAGCGCCTCTGCGTAATTTTTTGCTATTGCGAATACTAGACAGAACACGTAATTGCGGCGATTCAAGCAAGCTAATATCTGGAGACTCAAGCCCTGGCAATTGAATACTGAAATATTGATCGGTAATGGCGTTGCGATCTTTAAGCCCCGCATAACCAATAACCTTATTGCTGACATTGGCCCAATGCGCTAGCTCACGCACTACGCCGGTGGTATTTAAATCGGTTTTTTCGATATGTAGGATTAAATGCTCACCTTGGTCGTCAAAGTCATAACCTAAATTTTCGCTAACCCTAAAGTCACTGGCCTGTTGGCGAATGGTCGCTTCCACTTCCGGCTTGCCGTATAAGTATAACCACTGTGGCAGGCTCATAGTTCGCTGCCTTGCTTAGTTAGCAATACCACGGCATGGCTGGCAATGCCTTCTTTACGACCAACATAACCTAACTGTTCAGTGGTAGTTGCCTTGACATTAACTTGGCCTATCTGAGCACTTAAATCTTGGGCAATTAACAAACGCATCGCCTCAATGTGCGGCGCCATCTTTGGTGCCTGAGCGACAATGGTCAAATCTAAATTCGCCAGTTGATAACCCTGTTCGCGCACAAGTTGCCAAACATGGCGTAATAAAACCCGAGAATCGACCCCTTTAAATTCGGCATCGGTATCAGGAAAATGACGGCCAATATCACCCAAGGCACAGGCGCCAAGTAGCGCATCGCACAATGCATGCAACGCAACGTCGCCATCAGAGTGGGCGACTAAACCTTCACTGTGTTCAATGCTAACACCAGCGATCACTATCGGCCCTGGGCCACCAAATTTATGGACGTCAAAACCATGACCAATTCTTATCATTTTACTTCCTGCATAATACGTTGCTGCTGAGCCAAAAATAGTTCAGCTAAAGTTAAATCTTCGGCGCGTGTCACCTTAATGTTATCACTGCGCCCGTCAACTAATGTCACCTGATGTCCGGCCCACTCCATTGCTGAGGCTTCGTCAGTAATAGTCACTTGTTGTTGCAGTGCCAGCCCTAAGGTTGTACGTAGACTATTTAAGTCAAATAACTGCGGTGTTAAGGCGTGAAAAAGTAATTCGCGGTCAACTGTCTGGGCAATGGTGCCATCGTGATTGCCTCGCTTCATGGTGTCTCGTACGGCACTGGCTAAAATAGCACCACGAGCTGGCGTTTGCGCAGCGATCAAACGGTCTAAATCATCTTGTGTTAAACAAGGTCTAGCTGCGTCATGCACCAATACCCGCCCTTGTATAGGCAAAGATTGCAATCCCGCCATGACCGAATCGGCCCGCTCTCCACCACCAACAACAGTGACAATTTTTGGATGATTAGCAATGGTAAGCGATTCAAACCAACAATCATTTTCTGCTAATACTACTACCACTTTCTTAATATCCGGATGACTAAGCAAGGGTTCAAGGCTGTAATGAATAATCGCTTGGTTAGCGATTGTTAAATATTGTTTAGGTAGAGTCGTGCCCATGCGACGACCAATGCCAGCGGCAGGCATCACGGCATAAAGCGCTAAGTTGGAATGTGGCTGTGTTGTCATATTGTTTTGCTATCTTGCTACTCAATAATTCTGAAAAAATCTTCATTGGCTTTGACTAAGCCCAATTGATTACGGGCGCGTTCTTCAATTGCCGCCAACCCATCTTTAAGATCAGCGATTTCTCGGTATTGTAATTGATTGTCATGCTCTAGGGTTTGATTGGCTTTGGTTTGACTAATTATTTCTTGTTTTAACGTCACATAATCGGGCCAGCTATTTTTGCCAAACCACAGTCGCTGCTGCAATAACACAAGTAAGACAACTAAGATGATGGTAAAAAATTTCATGACTGATTTTATCCAATAACAGACTGCGCTTAAATTTGCTGCCAATATAGCGATCCTGTCCTAATATCATGCAAAAGCCAAGTAATAAATGACAAACAGTGGTCATCACCCCAGCGAATGTTATTAATCTCTAGATCTAGCTCTGTTAGACTATGCCCAGTTCGGCTACATTCAGGCTTGTGACCTTAAATAGGTTAGGATGAACTAGCCATATTAAATTAAATTAAGTTAGGACCAACTACTTATGATCTCTAATGACGACTCGGTATTAGTATTTTCAACCGACAGCGGCCGTATTAAACCCACGGTAAGCGAAACACCAATCGCAACTGGCGATGGCATTGTTCGTATTCGTCGTGAAACCAAGGGCCGTAAAGGCAAAGGTGTTATTACCATTTCAGGGCTTGCACTCGATGCCAGCGATTTGAAAAAGCTCGCGAAGGATTTAAAAAAACTTTGCGGTTGCGGAGGTTCGGTTAAAGATGGCATTATTGAAATTCAAGGCGATAATCGTGAGGTCATTAAAGGTTTTCTTGAAAAGAAAAACTTTACTGTAAAACTGGCCGGCGGCTAATTGCTACCCTTTATACCAATCTGTTCATCCACTTAATGGAATTGGTATCAATATAATAACTGACTAAGTTAAGGCCTATGGAAAGTTTACAAAATCATTTTTTACTTGCAATGCCAAGTCTAGACGATTCTTATTTTCATCGTGCTGTTATTTATATTTGCGAACATGACGAGCAAGGGGCAATGGGGCTTATTATTAATCAGCCGATTAGCCAATTGACCGTTAAGCAACTATTAGAGAAAATAGAAGTCGCCAGCGAAGCCTTGCAACCACAAAATCTCAATAGTCACGTTTTTAATGGTGGCCCAGTAAGTTCTGATCGCGGCTTTGTCTTGCACAGCCCACAAATTCCGTGGGGCAGCAGCGTACAACTATCGCACGATCTAATGGTTACTACTTCAAAAGATATCTTGGAAGTGATGGGTACTGATGCCGCGCCAGAAAAGTATTTAATGGCGTTAGGTTACTCGGGTTGGTCTGCCGGACAATTAGAACAGGAATTATTAGATAATTCGTGGTTAACCTTGCCAGCAGATCCGAGCATTATTTTTGATGTTGAACCTGACAACCGCTGGCAGCACGCCACTAAACAGCTAGGTTTTGAAATATGGCAGTTAAACTCTCAAGCCGGCCATGGCTAAGTTAACCGTGGTTCTTGATATCCAATAGCGCCGGGTTAATCAGTTAATTACGATGAGCATTATTTACGAAGAGCACCATTTTCCATGAGCACTATTTACCATGAGTACTAAAGCGTTATGACAACGATGTTAGCATTTGACTTTGGCACCAAGAGTATTGGCGTCGCTGTAGGTCAACAAATTACCGCCACCGCCAGCCCACTTGCTGCAATAAAAGCAAAAGAAGGTATCCCAAATTGGGATCTGATTGAACAATTGATTAAAGAATGGCAACCAAGCCAAATAGTGGTCGGTTTACCAACCAATATGGATGGCACCGAACAACCCATGACCCTGCGCGCGCGCAAATTTAGTCAACGAATTTACGGCCGCTTTAAAGTCCCGGTTATTACCCACGACGAACGCCTAACAACAGCCGCAGCCAAAGAGCGCTTATTTGAGCTTGGCGGCTACAAAAAGCTGACCAAAGGAAAAGTCGATAGTGTATCGGCTGTATTAATTTTAGAAAGCTGGTTTGAAACACAATTTTAGTGAGCTAATACCAAACAAAAGCCGCCAGTAAAACGGAATGTAGCCAGTTTGAGACATATACCACCTATGAAACGCGGCAACTCCCGTTCTTTATCGCCTTAAATTAGAAATTGACCAATGAAAAAATCAGGGATGATTTTTTAGTATTTACCGCAGGGATGCGGATTAAATACGGTATTGAATAGACAATTTATCATTTAAGATAAGCGATAAATTTACGGGTCGCCTTTCTTTGGGATACCTTTCTTTGGCGAAGCAAAGAAAGGTATCTGGTGTGCGTGTGTAGAACTCCATTTAAAAGATGAAGCATAAAAGCACATCATACAATCCACTAAAGTTATAATCATTCGCTTAACTGACCAATATTAGCAGTCAGAAAGCGAATTGATGCCAATTGGAAACGATTTTTAGTCGCTCATATCCAACGTAACACTATCAAGTAAATTCGCCTCGGTATCGTTATCATGTTCTTTTTCACCGTGCAGTTTAATCATCAAACGCAAATCATTGGGTGAATCAGCATGATGGAGCGCATCTTCATAACCAATTTCACTGGCTTGATATAACTTAAACAACGCTTGGTCAAAAGTTTGCATGCCTTGCTCATTCGACTTAGCCATTGTCTCTTTTAGCGCATGTAATTCACCTTTGGCGATTAAGTCAGAAACCCGTGAAGAGTTTAATAAAATCTCAATCGCGGCACGGCGGCCTTTACCGTCAACCGTTGGCACCAATTGCTGGGCGACTATGCCACGCAAATTTAATGACAGGTCAAACTGGAGTTGGGCATGTTTTTCTTTTGGCACTAAGTGCATAATACGCTCTAATGCCTGATTGGCATTGTTGGCATGCAACGTTGCAACACACAGGTGCCCAGTTTCGGCAAAGGTCAGCGCAAACTCCATGGTTTCTTGCGAGCGAATTTCACCAATCAGTACCACGTCTGGCGCTTGTCGTAATGCCGATTTTAACGCCGCATCAAACGACTCAGTATCAATGCCAACTTCGCGTTGAGTTACAATACTTTTACGATGTTCGTGAACAAATTCAACCGGATCTTCAATGGTCAAAATATGGCCGCCAGAATGTCGATTACGATGGCCAATCATTGCGGCCAATGAGGTTGACTTACCCGTGCCTGTGGCGCCCACCATAATCAGCAAACCACGCTTGCTCATCATCACGTCTTTTAAGACTGGCGGCAGTTTTAGTGCATCCATTTCTGGAATATCAGTTTCGATCCGCCGCGCGACAAAACCTGCCATATTACGCTGCCAAAACGCACTGACCCTGAAACGACCAATACCATCAATCGCTAACGCGAAGTTACACTCTTTGCTGGTATCAAACTCATGCCGTTGTTTTTCATTCATTGCACTATAAACAATGGCTAATGCTTGCTCTTCAGTCAGCGCTTGATCTTCAATCGGAACCAGCTCACCATGAACCTTAATGCTAGGTTTGGCGTGGGCAGAAATGAATAAATCAGACCCCTCTCGGTCGCTTAATATTTGTAACAGGCTGTTAATATCCATTATTTCACCTATATGCTCGCTTTGCCTGAACCTTTAAGTTCAGCATCTTGACGGCTAATTTGACCACGGTTAACCAGATTTGATAAAGACTGATCCAAGGTTTGCATGCCGTGTGACATTCCGGTTTGAATCGCTGAATACATTTGTGCCACTTTAGCTTCGCGGATAAGGTTACGGATAGCTGGCGTGCCCAACATAATTTCATGAGCTGCAACACGACCGCCACCTACTTTTTTAATTAAGGCTTGCGAAATAACGGCCTGCAACGATTCAGATAACATCGTTCTTACCATATCTTTTTCTGCCGATGGGAATACGTCGACAATTCGGTCAATAGTTTTAGCGGCCGAGGTAGTATGCAAGGTCCCAAACACTAAATGGCCAGTTTCGGCAGCGGTTAGTGCTAAACGAATAGTCTCTAAATCTCGCATTTCGCCAACCAAAATAATATCGGGATCTTCACGCAGCGCGCTGCGTAATGCGTTATCAAAACTGTGAGTATCACGATGAACTTCACGTTGGTTGATTAGACATTGCTTATTTTTATGAACAAATTCAATAGGATCTTCAATTGTTAAGATATGTTCACGGCGCGATTCATTAATGTAATCGATCATCGCCGCTAGCGTGGTACTTTTACCCGAACCCGTCGGGCCAGTAACAAGTACCAAACCGCGAGGAAAATCAGATATTTTAGTGAAAATCTCCGGTGCGCCGATTTGCGCTAAAGTTAATACTTCACTTGGGATGGTACGAAAGACTGCACTAGGGCCACGATTTTGAACAAAGGCATTAACCCTGAACCGTGCTAAGTCCGGAACTTCAAACGAAAAGTCAGACTCCCAGTCTTTCTCATAGTCTTTTCGTTGTTTATCATTCATGATGTCGTAAACTAGACTATGCACTTCTTTAGCGTCTAATGCGGGTATATTAAGTTTTCTTACCTCACCATCGACACGGATCATTGGCGGTACTCCCGCCGAAAGGTGTAGATCTGACGCATTGTGCTTTACACTAAAAGCCAATAATTCTGTAATATCCATATTATGTAGCAACCTTAAGCAAATTAATTATTATGAATATCATATCATCACATATAAATTCAGCAATCAACTCAATCGAGTCAATCCAAAATAAATTTAATATAGATCAGGGCACTGTACAGCTACTGGCTGTCAGCAAAACAAAACCTATTAGCGCCATAGAACAAGCGATGGCAGCGGGTCAGCGCGCTTTTGGTGAGAACTATGTGCAAGAAGGGGTTGATAAAATCCAGCACTTTAATGATGCGAGTTTATGTTGGCACTTTATCGGGCCGTTGCAGTCAAACAAAACTAAATTGGTGGCAGAAAACTTTGACTGGGTTCATACCATCGATCGCTTAAAAATAGCTAATCGATTAAACGATCAGCGCCCTAGTTCGCTCAAACCACTTAATGTCTGTATCCAAATTAATATTAGTGGCGAAGACAACAAGTCAGGCATTAGTCCGGAGCAACTTGCTCCTCTGGCGCAACAAATATCACAACTGCCGCAGCTTAAACTGCGCGGCTTGATGACTATTGGCCACAAAAGTGAAAACAGCGAATTAATCGCCAAGGAATTTTCGCAAATGAATCAACTTTTTGAGACCTTAAAACAAGAGTTTGCTACAGTAGATACCCTATCAATGGGCATGAGCAGCGATCTTGAATTAGCGATTGAACATGGCTCAACCCTCGTCAGAATTGGCAGCGCCATTTTTGGCCAGCGCGACACAAAATAGGTGTATATCTAATCATGGAACAAAAAAAAATAGCCTTTATTGGCGCGGGCAACATGGCACGCAGCATCATCGGTGGCTTATGCGGGCAACATTACCCAGCATCATTAATCATGGCTTCAAACCCAAGCCAAGGGAAACTTGATCAACTGCACAGTGATTTTGGGATAACCACCACCAATGACAACAATCATGCGCTAGAGTGGGCAGACGTTATTGTATTAGGGGTTAAACCTAATTTAATCGAAACAGTCGCAAGCGAGATGTCATGTGACAACCTCGGTGACAAACTGTTTATTTCGATTATTGCCGGGGTGCAATCATCACGCTACAACGATTATTTTGGCCAACCGATCCGACTCGTCAGAACCATGCCTAATACGCCATCGTTACTGGGCAAAGGCATGACTGGCTTATACGCCCCTGCAAATATAGACACTAATGATCGTGCCATTGCATCACAAATAATGAGTGCGGTCGGTGAGATCTTATGGGTTGAACAAGAACAGCATATTGATACTGTTATTGCGTGCTCAGGCAGCTCGCCAGCTTATTTCTTTTTATTAATGGAATACATGCAGCAAAGCGCAATAAAAATGGGCTTAAGCGGCGAAGAAGCTCGGCTGTTAATTCAGCAAGCTGCTTTAGGTGCTGCTGAAATGGTCCGCCATAATAATCATTTAGAATTATCACAGTTGCGTCAGCAAGTTACCTCCAAAGGCGGTACGACTCATGCAGCCATCGAAACATTTAAACAGCATAATCTTGAGCAGACCGTTGATAACGCCATGAAAAGTGCGGTCAGTCGTGCCCAAGAAATGGCTAAACAGTTTTAACTTTTAAAGGAATATAATACCCAATGAATGCATTTAGCTTCTTAATCGATTTTGTTTTTGATACGTATTTAATGATTGTGCTGCTGCGAGTATGGCTGCAATTAGCCAAAGCAGATTTCTATAATCAACTCAGCCAGTTTGTGGTTAAGGCTACTAACCCATTGTTAGCACCCATGCGTACTTTTATTCCAACGCTTGGCAGCTTAGATACCGCCGGTGTAGTGTTAGCAATTATTGTTGCAGGTGCTAAATTTGCGGCGTTAATTAGTATTGGTGGCGGCGCAATAACCTTAGCGACCTTGCCGATATTAGCAATCGTTTTAGTGTTAAAAACAGCTGGTATGATGGTATTTTGGGTGATGATTATCCGCGCTATTTTAAGCTGGGTTAGTCAGGGAGGTCATCCTATTGAACACCTAATGGCCCAACTTTCTGAGCCGTTATTAGCGCCAATCCGTCGCTTTATTCCTGCAATGGGTGGATTAGATCTGTCAATGATTGTGTTATTTGTTGGCTTAAACTTCCTTAATATCCTATTGAGTCAGTATATTCCATTTTGGGCAGCACTCTAACGCCAACCCTGCCGCAAACCCTGTTTGCCAGTAAATAAAAGCGGCGAAGATAATCGGTATTATCTTCGCCGCTTTGTTATCAAGTGGCTGTGCTTTTAAACCAGTTAAAATCATTTCAAATTGATATAATAAGCCAATCTCGATGGTCATCAGCCATCACAATTGAGGATTTCCCCATGTTATCACTATCTAAAATACTTTCAGTGCTGGCGCTATTTATTGCCAGCACATCGCTAACAATGGCCGATTCGGCAGGCCAATATCAGCAGTCAGGACGTTATCAGGTTCACTATATAGCCTTGAGTTCTACCTTTTTAACGCCAGAAATATCAAAGAACTATAATATAAAACGTTCAAGATATAACGCCTTTGTTAATATCTCAATTCTCGATACCTTGATTGATGGCAACCCCGCAGTCACAGGAAAACTAACAGGAAAAGCCATTAACTTAACCGGTAATACTCGCACGCTCGATTTTAAAGAAATAATCGAAGGTGATGCCATCTATTATATTGCTGAACTACCGTTTCGTAATGAAGAGCGTTTTACGATTTCTGTTAATCTAGTCAATAAAGATGGCCTCAATAGTAAAATTAGTTTTAAACAACAATTTTACGCCGAATAAGACACGCAACAATGGCACTAATTAGCTGACATTTTTACGTTGTGCTTATCAGATCTTGAGATCTCGATGCCCGACCGTCAAAACAATTGCTATAATCGCGCAGCATCACAACTTTAAGTCGGTATTTAGCTGCCGACTTTCGATTTATTTACTATATATTTAGGTTTTCATCTTATGAAACAGTTTGTTTTAGCTACTGGCAACATAGGCAAAGTCAAAGAGCTAGCCAGCATGCTTGCTCCCCTTCACATTGAACTATTGCCACAAAGTCACTTCAACGTGCAAGAGGTACCTGAAACTGGCACCACTTTTATCGAAAATGCGATCATTAAAGCGCGTCATGCAGCTAAGATCACCGGACTGCCCGCTATCGCTGACGATTCAGGTCTTGAAGTCATGACCTTGGGCGGAGCTCCTGGTATTTATTCGGCCCGCTACGCTGGTGAAGACGCTAGCGATCAAGCCAATATTGATAAACTGCTTGAACGCCTAAAAGATACTCCAGACGGCCAACGCCAAGCGCGGTTTGTCTGCATATTGGTCTATATGGCCAGTGAAAATGATCCAACACCAATCATTTGCCAAGGTTTTTGGAATGGCACGATCACTCGTGATCAACAAGGTCTATCAGGATTTGGTTATGATCCTATCTTTGCAGTCAGCAGCCACAACTGCACCAGCGCAGAGCTATCTAAGGCGACAAAAAACGAAATAAGTCATCGCGCTCAAGCATTGCAACAGTTATTACCCCAGCTTCAATCCCAGTTAGCACAGCAACAAGGTTAGTTTTTAATGCGTTTATTGCCACCCCTTAGCCTCTATATTCACATTCCATGGTGCGTGCAAAAGTGCCCTTATTGTGATTTTAATTCCCATGCCTTAAAAAGCGAAGTACCACATGTAGCTTATGTCGATGCCTTGCTTGAGGATCTTAAGCAAGATTTAATACATGTGCAGGGGCGAAAGTTATGTTCGATTTTTATCGGGGGTGGCACACCAAGTTTGCTTGAACCACGGCAAATGAAGCGCCTGCTCGATGGTGTTAAGGCATTAATTCCAAGCGATGATAAGTTAGAAATCACCATGGAGGCTAACCCAGGCACAGTTGAAAGCGGTCGTTTTGCGCAGTTCCAAGCAGCTGGCATCACTCGAATTTCGATTGGGGTTCAAAGTTTTCAGTCTGATAAATTAATAATCTTAGGTCGCATTCACGACAGCAATGAAGCAATCAATGCCGCCAAGCAAGCGCAAGAGCTTGAACTCGATTCTTTTAATATCGATTTAATGCATTCGTTGCCAGCGCAGCAAGTCACTGACGCCTTGGGCGATTTAAAGCAAGCGATTGAACTAGCTCCGCCCCATTTGTCGTGGTATCAGTTAACAATTGAACCCAATACCCAATTCCACTCAAAACCACCTCGCTTGCCTGAAGATGACATCCTAGCTGATATTTACGATGCTGGGCGCGAAGCATTGACTGCGGCGGGTTATCAACAATACGAAATATCTGCCTTCGCCAAACCCGGCTTTCAGTGCCATCATAATCTTAATTATTGGCGGTTCGGTGACTATTTAGGTATTGGTTGCGGTGCTCACTCTAAGATCACCAACCTTGAGTCGGGAAAAATATTACGTGGCGAAAAAGTTAAACACCCTAAAGGCTATTTAGATCCCGAGATAGATTACCGCTACAAAAGCTGGCATATCGAAACAGAGGATCTTGCACTTGAGTTTTTCATGAATCGTTTTCGTTTAGTCGAGCCATGCCCGCGTCGAGATTTACCAAACTTGACCGGTATCAGTGAATCATCCGTCAGAGCGCCGTTAGAACAGGCGATTACTAAAGGCTTAATCACTGAATCGACAACACATTGGCAAGTTACTCCGCTAGGCCAACGTTTTCTCAATACCTTACTCAACATTTTTATGGAGCAATAGGCTAAACATAACCAGCTTATTTTTGATATTTTGAGTATAATTTAGCCGTTACAGCGGCACAGGTAATAGACATGAGACTGAACAAATTTATTGCAGCAATGACCACCAGCGCACTCTTATTGGCCGGTTGTAGTCAAACCCCAAAACCAACTGAGCAAACACAGTCATCGCAATCCCAGTCGAAAGATCAGTCTAAAACTCAGTCGTCGCAAACGAGTAAGCTAACGGTAACGCAGCAGTCAACCAAAGCCGCTGCCAAGCGCGTTAACAGGAAGGTCTTGATCCAAAAGACATCGGCGCAGGCAAAAAAAACATTTGAAGAGATAGCCCAACAAAGCCTTAATCGTCAGGCTAAAAGGGCTCAGCTGCAAAGTAATTTACGCCGCTTGAAGAACGTAAAAACATCATTATTAGATCGTAAAACATTGTTAAGCTATCAAGTGTTAAAACACAGCCTTGAATCAAAAATTAACGCCTCATCATGGTATTACCATGGCTATCCGGTTAATCAAGTAAAACAGCGTCACCTCTATCCAGTTTATGGCTTGTTAAATAAACAGATTAAAAACCAACGAGACGCACAGAGCTATATCGAACGTTTGTATCGCATCAAACAGCAAATGTTACGATTGACCCAAACCTTAAGAGACCGTGAACTCAAAGGCATTATGCCGCCATATTTTGTCTTTGAACAAGTGATTGATGAGACAGTGGTTATCATTAGCGGTGCACCATTTGAACAAGGCGAAGACAGCCCGCTGTTACGAGATTTTAAAGAAAAGTTATCTGATCTCGCCATCGATACTAAGCAAAAAGAGCAGTTAATAACTGAGGCTGAGCTCGCTTTAACGACCAAGGTGAAATCTGGTTACTCGACCTTAATTAGTTATTTACGTGAACAACAATCTCGTGCCAGCCACGATGATGGCGTATGGAAGTTACCGCAAGGTTCATCTTATTATCAACAACTGTTACAACAAGCCACCACCAGCAGCTTAACAGCCACCCAACTGCACCGTCTTGGGTTATCAGAAATAATCCGTATTCACAGTGAAATACGAAATTTGATGGCCAACTCAGGCTTTACCGGTGATTTAAACCAGTATTTTGAGTTTATGCGCAGCGACCAACAATTTAATTTTACACGCTCTGCTCAACGTAACACCGCCCTAGCGACCACAACAGCTTATTTGAATAAAAACATTATGGTGCAGTTAAAAGAGATCCTGACTTTAAAGGTTGATGCCAGTTTCAACCCACCCCAATATGTAGCGAGCAAAAATACCGGACACCACAGTAGCTTCAATACACCAGCTAACGCGGCAAAATATCAACTGGCAGCGTCATTGGTACACCACCAGTTTCTTGGCCACAGTTTGCAAGCAGCGGTGAGTAAAGCGCAACCCGATCTAGCAGGATTTAGACAAGCAATTAATTATGCCGCCTTCGCCGAAGGTTGGGCACTTTATAGCGAACGGTTAGCACAGCAATTAAATTTTTATCAACATCCTAATGATAACTTAGGCCGCCTAGCATTCGAGTTATGGCACGCCAGTTTGTTAGTGATTGATACAGGCATCCATTCACAACAATGGACCCGCGAGATGGCTATTGAATATCTTACTGTCAATAGCCCTGCGCCTGTCGCCACGATCACCAAAGCAGTTGAGCATTCAATTGTTAGCCCAGCCCAAGCAACAGCCGCATTCGTCGGCATGTTAGCCATTGTTGAACTGCGCCAAGAGGCACAGCAAACCTTGGCAAATAAGTTCGATTTACGTGAGTTTCATGATGTGTTGTTAAAAAATGGCCAACTGCCATTAAACTTGTTACGCCAGCAAGTTAATACTTATATCAAGGCAAAAAAATAAGGCTTTTATACCAACTGAATTGGCTATGTTCCCGTTAACTGTGTCTGGTTTTATCTTTTTCTTAAATACAACAAGTTAGCTTTAACCGCGCGTTGTGATTGGTTGTGCTCCCCGTTTTAGTTGCATTCAATTGGATAATCGTTAGGAGAAAAAATCAGGGACGAGTTTTTAGCTTTTCGCGCTGGGACGCGCATTAAAAGCGGTTACGTTAAGACGGTTATTCTATTGAATATCAGCAACTAAGCCGCGGGCCGATTTCTTGGTTACTTTCTTTGTCGGTCCAAAGAAAGTAACTGGTGTGCCTGCGTCCAAGCTTAAGAGTGAGGAAATACATAAAGCACATCATAAAGACCACTGAACCTAATTTACAGACACACTTAACTACAACATAGCCAACTGAATTAGCTGAGCCTTATCGTTAACTGGAGTACGGCGCCAACTTGAGGTGGATTATCATCAACTAATATTTGGTGTTTTTGTGGTGAGACATTAAGACTTAAGGCACGGTAAAAAACCCGCCAATGTTCGGTCTGAGCGCATTTTTTGTCATCTTTTTCAACACACTTAACATCGACCAACTTAAATATACGCTGCACATTATCAACGCGATATAAAGCGGTGACCGACTGAGCAGAAACTGCTGGCGTGGCAACAGACTGCCCACCAATGCTCAGGGCGCCTAGTAACAAGCCAATCACTAATGGCATTCGATACATTACACAGTTCCTATAAAATAACTCATAGGATCACTATACGTGATTGCTTAACCTGATTACCAGCGGTGATCGATTACCAATCTTAATCTTATCCAAAACTGAGGTTAAATATACTTAATTTTAACCAAATTATACTCAGAAAATTCTGGAATGCTTTGCTGTAATTCGTTTTCCAAAGCTTCTAGCTGCTCAATTTTTTCACACAATTTATTGGCTTGTTGACCAAGTACACCACCTTGACGAGCGAGTTGCTGGCTAAATTGTTGTAATTTTTGCTGGGCATCACCCCATTGCGCTTGTCCTGTCATGATCATTTGCCCCAATAGCGCCAGCATTTGGCCCGTGGCAGCGCTAGCAAGCTGCTTTAACTCTTGTGCCATCATTTGACTAAACTCTTCGGGATTAGTGCCAATAAGATCTGTTGATAATAAATACTCGCCTGCAGGCTGATTAATTAGTGGCGCCAAGCGCTGCTGGAGCGGATCAGAAATCACCTCTACTCGCTGCAAACTTTTGCCATCATCAGATAGGTCATTTAATAAGGTATTAATCGCTTCTTTGGCTAATGCGAGTCCTTGGCTGACTAAGTTCGAAATTTGTGGGGCCAATTGCTGCATGAGCGCCTGATATTGCTCAATCAGTGACTGCTGCTGTTTACTTAAATGTATTTGCACGCCATCAATATACAGCTGGCTGTTGCCGGTCATGCGATATAGTGGTTTGGTATCGTCTAATATCTGAATATAGTCTGGAGTGATTTTTACACTATGCTCAAGACTCACTTGGCAACGCAGCTTATTTAAAACATCGCTTTGAATGCCTGCTACCGCCGTCGATGAAACGAGCGCAGCCAATGTTAATGCCAATTTAATTTTCACAATAAGACCCTCATAGTTGAGATGAGTAGAGATGGCTTGAGTGTAGGTTTTTTTAGGGCAATTACAAGGCGAAAATAAGAGCGAAAAATAAGAAAGAATAGAGAGAGGAGAGCTAGGGCAATCTCAGTTAACTGACATTGCCCACTGTTGCTAATCTTTTAGATTAACCCCACCAAAGATCGAACAATTCGGTCACTTCAATATTTTGCATGTCTTTGCTCTCTAGGAAGCTTTGTACTGCACTGCGGTGCTCTTCAGTACACTTTCCAAGCTTTTGAGTACAAACAAGACCTTCCCAAACCAAATCGCCGCCGCCAGCAAATCCTAGCGTATTTACTTCAATAACGTCATTAACTAATTCATCAACTAACGTATCGATTTGCTCATTGTTGGTGCCTTCAGGGAACGCCCAAGTCACTTCAAACCCTAACTCTTGAAACTCATCAACGCGTAGTTTCTTACGTAAACGGGTATTACGCTTTGCATTCTCTTTCATAATATTTCCTCAATATAAACCTAGTTTAAGTCATAACTATTGACCATTGTAGCCTGATTCATTCAGGTTTACAGTGCTCTAGGATAAAAAATCAGTTTTTGATCTACTTTACCCGTTGATACATCATGTCCCACACGCCATGTCCTAGGCGATGGCCACGCGCTTCAAACTTAGTTAGCGGTCGGTGCTCAGGGCGCTCAATGTAATCACCGTCGGTTGCAATATTGCGGTAACCTTCCTGAGCATTGAGAACTTCAACCATGTGCTGTGCATAATTTTCCCAGTCAGTCGCCATATGAAATATACCATCAATTTTTAAACTGCTACGGATATTCTGGGCGAACGCACCTTGCACAATTCTGCGCTTGTGGTGGCGGGCTTTATGCCAAGGATCAGGAAAAAACAATTGCATGCAAGACAGGCTATCTTTAGGGATACAGTCAGCTAATACTTCAATAGCGTCATGGCAATAAAGGCGTAAATTTGTTACACCTTGCTCTGCCGCCTCTAATAAACACGCGCCAACACCCGGTGTATGAACTTCAATACCTATAAAGTTTTTCTCAGGCGCTGCTTTAGCCATCGCCACTAACGACTTGCCCATGCCAAAGCCGATTTCGGCCACAACTGGGTTGTCATTACCAAAAACTGCAACCAGATCGATTAAACCGTCTTTATGCTCTAGCCCCATGATTGGCCACTGGTTTTCCAAGGCGCTTTCCTGCCCTTTGGTTAATCGTCCTTCTCGCTTCACAAAGCTACGTATGGTGCGAATATAAACACCTTCTTTAATCTTTTGCTCGACGATATCGTTGTTGCTGTGCTCAGTCATACTAATGCGACCTACCCTTAGTTGGTTAATCAGTGGTAATAGTGCTACGGCGACGGTAAACTCAGCGCCATCACCTGCCACTTACTCTAAAAGCCAAATTATAAACAATGTCGAGCACAAATACATTTTCTAAAAAAATTATCTCTTGGTATCAAGAGCACGGTCGCAAAACGCTGCCTTGGCAAATCAATAAAACGCCGTATCGAGTTTGGGTATCGGAGATCATGTTGCAACAAACGCAGGTCGCTACTGTTATTCCGTATTATCAGCGATTTATGGAACAATTTCCGACTATTAGCGATTTGGCGAACGCCCCTAGTGATCAGGTTTTACACCTATGGACTGGGCTTGGGTATTACGCCAGAGCCCGTAATTTGCATAAAACAGCTCAAATAGTTCGTGATGACTATCAAGGGCAATTCCCGACTTCATTTGAACAAGTATTGGATTTACCCGGTATTGGTCGGTCAACCGCTGGTGCGGTCTTATCACTATCGCTTGGTCAACCCCATCCGATCCTTGATGGCAATGTTAAGCGAGTTTTAACCCGTCACTATGCAGTAGAAGGCTGGTACGGAGTGTCTAAGGTTGAAAAGCAACTCTGGCAATTAAGCACTGAGTTAACACCACCCGATGCAACCAGCCAATATAATCAAGCGATGATGGACTTAGGTGCCTCATTATGTAGCCGTAGTAAACCGCAGTGTCCACTGTGCCCGGTGCAACAAACTTGCATAGCACATCTTGAAGATCGCACTAAAGAGTTTCCTAATTCGAAGCCTAAAAAGAAAACACCAATCAAAACCACCAATATGTTAATTATTGAAGCGCAGGGCCAAGTCCATTTAATTAAACGACCACCGACCGGAATTTGGGGCTCATTACATTGCTTTCCTGAGTTTGACTCGACGGAGTTAATGCATGATTCTTTAGGCCACTTAATTGAGCAAGGCGAGCTTATTGCGCTTGCTCCTCTGCGGCATACATTTAGTCATTTTCATTTAGATATAAGTCCCTACCATTTAAAGTTAGCGCGCCTGCCTGATGATATTGTCATGGAATCACAACAGGCTCTCTGGTATAACTTAGCGCATCCGCAGCAGGTCGGCTTGGCCGCTGTGACTCAATCATTATTAAACCAACTTATTATTTCATAGGAGTTCCCGATGGCTCGTACTATTTTTTGTATTCACCTAGACAAAGAGGCCGAGGGCCTTGACTTTCAATCACTGCCTGGTGATTTGGGCAAGAAAGTATTTAACAATATTTCTAAAGAAGCCTGGGGCCGTTGGATGTCAAAACAAACCATGTTGATTAACGAAAAGAAATTAAACTTAATGAGCACCGATGACCGTAGCTTTCTTGAACAACAGATGATTGCTTTTTTGTTTGAAGGCAAAGATGTACAAATCGATGGATATACCCCGCCTAGTAAATAACTATCGATTTAGTAAGCTTAACTCGATAAAAGTAGCGCTTTTTTGAGCAATACGAGCAGTTTTCAAGCGACCGATACAATTCAACGTTTATTTATAAAATAAACGTTGACTTAAACCGCCAAAATCTATTTAATAGCCGCCGTTGCCTCGATAGCTCAGTCGGTAGAGCAGAGGATT
>Ga0209292_1001261_pt1 | contig 31230 bp, 26 predicted proteins | sample GOMGulsemesocosm_2_FD_184634 | JGI IMG/M metagenome (GOLD analysis project Ga0209292, IMG submission 184634) | Methane-oxidizing microbial communities from mesocosms in the Gulf of Mexico - GOM9C Gulf of Mexico (SPAdes) (version 2) | ecosystem: Environmental > Aquatic > Marine > Cold seeps... | reverse complement strand
CTTGACCGATATGTTGTTTTTGTAGCAATAACATCGCAAGACGTGATTGACCAATACCACCGCCAATTGTTTGTGGTAGTTTTGAGTCGATTAACATTTTGTGCCAATCAAGTTGTAGACGATCTTCATCACCTGTGATTTTAAGCTGTTTTTGTAATGCTTCTGGGCTAACACGAATACCATTGCAGACTTACATCTGCACGCATTAAAGAATACCAAGTTAATTCCAGTGCCAGATTATTTGGTTGTGCGTTATATCAATCAAGCCTTAAATATGGAGCAAGCCGTTGATGAGCATGATAAGAACTTGCGTGACCGTATTATCTACTGTTTAGCGATGTTGCCCGTCAGAGCACATTCAAATACAACGGGAAATTGAATATAAACTAATACAAAAAAACAAACACTTACACATTGATATGATATTTTTGTTACGTATAATTCACCTTTAAAAATTAAAACTATTTACACAAAAAAGGAATTATTATGTTTCACATTCAAAAAACTGTATTTTGTACAGCTATTATTTTTTTGCTCTGCTCCTGCGCTTCCCCTAAACCAGCAACACACCAAACACTTGTAAATGCGACATTACCAGAGCTTGTTCAATTTCGTGACATTAATGGTACCGACACTAAAGGTTATAATTATAGATTATCACCCGATGGCAAAATATTAGCCTGGATCGGCCAAACGAATGATACAGGTTACGCTTATCCAACCATCTTTTATAAAAATTTAGAGACTGGAAAGGTAAGCAACCTCAACGCATACATTAGTTTTTTTGAGTGGATGCCCGATAGTAAATCTTTCTATTTCACCTATATGTATCCCAATGAAACATCAAAGCTATATGTAGTGAGCATCAGTACTCGCGCACGAACTCTTGCCTCTCTGTTTTATGAAGAAGATACCATCGTATATATGATTGATACATTAAAAGACGACAAAAATAATATTTTAATTTTACACAACCAGCGAGATGAAAGTACCTTTGACCTTTACCGCTTTAATATAAAAACAAAACAGTCAAAAATGTTACTTAAAAATAACGACGCCTCTGTGAAAGAATTTGCGTTAAACCATAGCAATAAACAAGGTGAAGTTTTTGCCTATGTAAAAGGTGATCAAACTGTTTTTTTACAAAAAAATGGCCAAAAGATTTTTGATGCTGGCAAAGGAGGAAAAATTACTCAGATAGATTATGACCATCTCAATAATAAAATTTGGATAATCGCTAATAATAAAAGTGATAGAAAACAACTGTTACAGATAGATATTGAGACATTACAAGTGAAAGAGGTATATGCAAATGATAAGGTTGATGCCTCTTTTTATAATGTTAACACTGATAATCAGCCCTATTTAATTACTTCATACCCTGATTACCAACAGGTGACAGTATTAGACAAACGTTATAAATCAATGGTTGAACAGTTCAAAACATCTGATGATGTTCGTTTTAATATCAGTAGTAGCGATGCTAAGCTGCAACAATTTGTCATTCAAAAGACAACTAGTAAAGGTATTGAGCACTACCTCTACTCCCTAGAGGATAATCAGAGTGAACTGATTGCGGCAACAAACTCTTTAGCATTCTCAAAGCAATTAGCAGCAACAAAACCAATTCATTTTACAAGTCGCGATGGGTTAACGGTAAACGGATACTTAACAACGCCTAGCGGTATTGAAGCTAAAAACCTACCCATGGTACTGCTGGTACATGGAGGACCACATACTAGAGACTATTTTGGATATAGCGAAAGCGTTCAGTTACTTGCAAATCGTGGATATGCAGTTTTACAAGTAAATTACCGCGGTTCAACTGGTTACGGAACAGCATTCGCCGAAGCAGGCTTTGGCCAGTTTGCAAAGGCTATGCACAATGATCTGATTGATGGTGTTGATTGGGCGGTTAATGAGGGTGTGGCAGATGCAAATAAAGTTGCCATCATGGGCGCAAGTTACGGAGGTTATGCAACATTGGTTGGCATGACCATAACTCCTGAGAAATTTGCCTGTGGTGTTGACCTGTTTGGCATGTCAGACATTAACCTGTTTGTTAAAGAATACCCTACTTTTTGGAAGAGCGGTAAACCCACCTGGCAAAACCACCTTGGGTCTTTCACCGATGAGAAAAATGGACAACGATGGGCAGATATATCCCCTATTAACCACGTAGAAAATATTCAAGCGCCACTATTAGTCATTCAAGGGGATTCTGATTACATTGTTCGTCCCGCCCAATCCAAAAATTTTGTTAAGGCTGCCGAAGCGGTAGGCAAAGAGATAGAATATTGGGAGATGCATAATGTTGGACACTCTTTTGGAAGCTTAGGAAATGAAACGACATTACGCAGTAAAGTTGATAACTTTTTAAATCAGTGCCTGGGCGGGAGAAGTGCAGGTTAACTCACCTTGATTACAAGTTTATTTCAAAAAATTAGCTTTATTAATAAATAAAAAAACCTAAAAAGCGACAGGAAAAATTATTCACTGTCGCTTTTTGTAGTTTGTTTTCTTAACGACTTAGGGATCGTTTCAGGCTAACTTGCTCTAAATTGTTTCCAAAAAACCTTAACCGACAGGTTATTTTGAAAACTAAAGAGCACGTAATTTTGAAGCCAGCCCTTAATTAAAGAATCGCTTCAACTTCTTTCTTCAGACAATCAGACCAAACACCGACTTGTGTTTCAACGATATGCTGCATTAACATCTATTAAATACCAGATAGCCTATTTGATAACAGGCTAAACACCTTTAGATTCAGATATAAAAAAACGACTGGAATTAATGCTTCACAGTCGCTTTTAAAATCTATATGTAAGCAGTTAGCTTATAGAATCGCTTCAACTTCTTTCTTCAGGCAATCAGACCAAACACCTACTTGCACTTGACCGATATGTTGTTTTTGTAGCAATAACATCGCAAGACGTGATTGACCAATACCACCGCCAATTGTTTGTGGTAGTTTTGAGTCAATTAACATTTTGTGCCAATCAAGTTGTAGACGATCTTCATCACCTGTGATTTTAAGCTGTTTTTGTAGCGCTTCAGGGCTAACTCGGATACCCATTGAAGAGATTTCAAATACGTCTTCAAGGATTGGGTTCCATACTAAAATATCACCGTTAAGGCCTGCGTATGTATCACATGTTTGTGTAGACCAGTCATCGTAATCGGGTGCACGTACATCATGGATATCACCGTGTGATAATTGACCACCAATACCGATTAAGAATACAGAACCAAACTCTTTAACCGCTTCACGTTCACGTGCTTTACCATCTAAGTCAGGGTATTTTTTCACTAAATCTTCTGAATAAACAAAAGTAATCTCTTCAGCTAGGAATGGTTTCAAACCGTACAGTTTATCAAGTTGACACTCAGTTGCTTTGATTGCGCTGTAAAGTGTTTCCACTGTTGATTTTAAAAACTCTAGAGAACGTTCAGTGCTTTCACAGATTACTTTTTCCCAATCCCATTGGTCTACAAATATAGAATGAATTGGGCTGAGTTTCTCTTCGTCAGGACGCAGTGCTTTCATGTTTGTGTATAGACCTTGGCCTACTTCAAAACCGTATTCACCTAACGTTTTACGCTTCCATTTAGCAAGAGAATGTACCACTTCAAAGTCTTGATCAGCTTCAGGTAATGATTTAACCGTTACCGATACTGCTTTTTCATGACCGCTTAAGTTATCTTGAATACCATCACCCACTTTAGCTAGGATAGGCGCTTGTACTTCAATAAGGCCTAATTTATCTTCAAGCTGTGCTGAGAAAAGTTGCTTTGCTTTACTGATTTGTTGTTGGCTTAAAATGTATTCTGCGCTCATGGACTATCCCTTTTTATGATTTTGTTTAAGTTTGTGCAAGTATATTCATCTAAATGACAAGTAATTACAATAACCCATAACACAAATAGCTTTACACAATAAAAATCAACAATAGAATGGAACAATAACTAAAGATTCCATAAAAACAGGTGTGATATATGAGTGAAAATTATGAGATCGATAATCTCGATAAAAGCATATTGGCAGCATTAACTGAAAATGCGCGCATTGCTTATGCAGAATTAGCTAAAAACTTCGCGGTAAGCGCTGGTACGATCCATGTGCGTATCGAGAAAATGAAGCAAGCAGGCATTATTGAAGGTACAAAAGTCGTCTTAAATGAAAAAGCATTGGGTTATGACGTTTGTTGTTTTATCGGCATTAACTTAAAACATGCCAAAGATTACTCAAACACCATTGAAAAGTTACAAGCGTTAGATGAAGTCGTAGAAGCCTATTACACCACGGGTAACTACAGTATTTTCATCAAACTAATGACGCGCTCGATTGATCACCTGCAAATGACCTTAATTAATAAGGTACAAGCAATAGAAGCAATTCAATCTACCGAAACGCTTATCTCACTGCAAAATCCAATTAACCGCGATGTATTGCCTTAGATAAGCAAGCAGTCTGTTTTTAGCTTGCCATGTAGCAGTAAATGCTTAGGGCTAAGTTATTTACGGCGAATTCAAGGCGGGAAAGCGAAGTTTAGTGGGCTAAATACTACGTATATCCTGTACTTCGCCCTGCGGGCCATCCTACGGGTGTTCACATTCATTCTCGAGAATGTGTGATCATTTCCCAACGCAGACAAATATGTTTGGAACATATTTGAATCGCTTTAGCCTATCGCGAAGCGATGAAGCACAGGGATGTGTTTCATAACTAGCCTTAAATTACAACGGCCTAAGTATTTACCCTCGTTTGGAAGCCCGATACGCTGATGGGCTTTGCCCAACTAATGCTTTAAAACGTCGGCTAAAGTTAGCTAGGTCTTTAAAACCAACCTGCAATGCAACATCATTAATAGACCAGTTTTGAAACTCGAGGATCTGTTTTGCACTTTCAATACGCAAGGTTTGTAAATGTTGCATTGGGCTTTTACCTAACCATTGATTGGTTAATCTATATAAGTGTGCAGGCGAACAGAAAATAAGGGCAGCCATCTGCTCAACATTCCAGTTTTTATGTAACTGTTGACTAAGTAGGTAGGTAAAGTGTTGCAAGCGCATCTGCACAGCTGATACTTGGGTTTTACGGTGCAAACTTTGCTCCACGATATGCTGTAGTTGCTCCACCAGCATCTTCTCTAATACCGGATCATCAAACTGGCTATATTGAGTATTAAGCAATAGCGATTCGATCGTATGGCGCAATACCCCTGCATAGTTTGTGGTTTGTAGATCTACCGCGCTTTGTTTAAGTGAAGGCCACTTCAATTTTGGATCCAGCATCACCCATGCAATAGACCAGTGATCGCAGTTTAAATCAAAACCATTGACCTGCTCAGCGGGCACAATAATCAGAGACCCCGCCTCTAACTCAAAGCTCTCTTCAGGGGTATGTAAGATACCTGCGCCGTGAGTGGTAAATAACATCATATGAAAATCGGGATTTTGTCGATACATACTGAACTTATCAACGGCATCACAGTAACCAACCTGCATATAACCTAAGGTGGATAACGTTGATTGATCCGCTTTATTGAGCATCTGCTGCTTACAAAGACTGGATATTTCACTCAGCTCTGGCCACTCTTCCATTTTCGCTCCTTACGATTTGTTACTTTTTTAACCGTGATAGTTTAAGACAAATCTTTACAATACCGCAACAAGTATTATTAATAAAAAAGCATAAACTACAAAAGTAGCTGAGTGACACACTGGTCACTTACAAAATTTAAAGTGAGAGATATATGGAAAAATGGTTAGCATCAACAGGAAAACCTTTCTGGTCTAAATTTTTTAATTTGGCACTGCCAGTGTCGCTGCAATCGATGATGTTTGCCGCCTTAGGTATGTTTGATGTAATGATGGTAGCTTCACTGGGTAATGCAGAGATTGCAGCTGTTGGCCTGGGCGGTAAAGTTTTCTTCTTTAACCTACTTGCAGTATTTGGCATCTCGGGTGCCATTAACATTCTAGGGGCGCAATATTATGGCGCCGGTGAGTCCAATGGTATTCGTAAAATTTTAATTCAGTCCATTACTTGGGCGTTAATCATTAATGGTGGTTTTGCACTGTTTTACACGCTTAACCCAAGTTTCTTTGTTGGGCTTTCAAGTGAAGACCCACAACTGATTGAATTGGGTGCAACTTACCTGCAGATCACTGGTTGGACTATTTTAATCACCGCGATCATTGTGCCACTCGAAGGTGCATTACGTGTTAATAACGATGTTATGGCGCCAACGGTGATCGGTGTGTTAGCGATTATAATTAACGTTATTTTTAATGTCATTTTAATTTTTGGCGCTGGACCAATCGAAGCAATGGGGGTTGCAGGGGCGGCTTGGGCAACCGTAATTGGACGAATGAGTCAGCTTTTAATTATGATGCTGTATATACACTATAAGCGTCCGACCTTAATTCCGACATTAGCGGAGTTCAAGGATGCAGTTGAGAAGAGTGAAATGTTCAAGTTTATGAAATTTGTTTTTCCTATTCTTATTCAACATGCTGGCTGGGCATTAGGCATTTTAGTTTACAGCTTGATTATTGCAGCAATGGGCACACAAGCATTAGCGATTCACTCATTGGTTGCACCAATAGAAGGTATGTTTCTATCTGCTTTCTTTGGTTTAAGCAGTGCTTGCGGCATCATGATGGGCCACGAATTAGGCGCAAATAAGTTTGAACGTGCTTGGTATCAATCATGGACCGCTGTTTATACAGGGGTATTTTTAGCCCTTTCTACGGCTGGATTATTGGCACTAAATCAGCACTATTTATTGGATTTTTTACAGGCACATGAATTTGAAAATAGTCAGTTGATTGTTAACGTTTCACTTGTGCTAGCACTTGGTTTAGCCCTCAAAGTACACAATATGATGGGCATTAATGGCGTGCTTAAAAGTGGTGGCGATATCAAATACAGCGCATTTATCGATCTATTTGGTTTATGGTGCATTGGTATTCCAGCTGCAATATTAGGTGCGCTAGTATGGGAATTGCCGCTACACTGGGTATTGTTAATGATGCTCTCGGAAGAGGTCGTGAAAGCACTGTTAACCATCCAGCGTATGTTTAAAAAACGCTGGCTTACCAACTTAGTGAACGCGTAAATAAAATGCTAGCGCGATGACCAACAAAGGTGATCGCGCTAGCATCAATAGATAAGCGGCTTAAACTGCTACTTCTCCCCCATCATCTTTGCGAATAATGACCGTAGCCGCACGAGGACGAATTGATAAATCCTCAGGTGTTACCTGTGTGGCATCATTTGAATATGGCCAGTTAGCAGGATGCTGAATATTTAAGAATAGGTCGGTATTAGTGGACGTTAAGGCCACTCCCGTCACTTCACAGCCATTAGGACCCACAAAGAAACGCTTCAACTGCATTTGGTTTTCACTGTTAATGGTTGCCAACTCACCTGTTTCAGTGGTTAATTCACTTGGCACCACTGCTAGCATCTGATCATTTGTGTATTCAGTTAACTCAGGCGCACCATTATCGGTTTGTATCCACATAATACCGCGTGAATCAAAGGATAAACCATCTGGGCTCGCAAATTGGTTTAATGCCTGTAATCCAGAGCGATTGATATTTGGTTCGCTATCATGGGCAGCACCAAACACAAAAATATCCCAATCAAATTGTTTATTATTTTCACTTTCTTGCCAGCGGATGATGTGTCCGGTGCTGTTATTTAACCTTGGGTTTGCAGCATTGGTTGACTCGGTACGTTTAGTATTATTGGTTAGAGTTAAATAAACAGCGCCATTAATCGGATCAACGGCAACCCACTCGGGGCGATCCATTGGGGTTGCCCCCACCAAATCAGCAGCCCCAGCGGTATTAAGAATGATACTCGCTAAATCGCTAAAGCTATCGGATAGTGTCCCGCCAGAAGTGGTCGCACTCTCCATATTTAATGGTAACCAAGCACCTACCCCATTATCATCAAAGCGTGCAACATATAACGTACCGTTATCCATATATTTTGCACCAACCTCTAGGCGATCTGTTCGCGTTGCATCTGCAGGATCCCAAAGTGCATCGGAAACAAATTTATAAAGGTATTCAAAACGAGAATCATGGCCAGAGTAAAAAACAATCGGCTTTCCTTCACTGACTTTGCCATAAACACAACCTTCATGGCGGAACCGTCCCAGAGCCGTACGTTTTACAGCATTTGATTGCGGAGCATAGGGGTCAATTTCAACAATATAGCCGTGCCCATTCGCTTCATTACGGTAATCTTTACTAGCACTTTCACCTTTAACTGTAATATCAAATCGAGCGAATTCATCGTCCACTTCCCCTTCAATACCCGCTAAACCGTCCCAACCATAACGTGTTTTTTCATCGTCAATACCGATACGTTGTTGATCTTCTGTTTGAGTTTCAGTATTAACAAAATAACCCGGCCAGTTCTCTTCACAGGTGAGGTACGTCCCCCATGGTGTCGACCCATTACCACAGTTATTAAGTGTGCCACGCACTTTATCACCTTCTTTTGCAAAAGCAGTTTCAAGTAATGACTTCTTAGCAGCAGGACCTTGAATATCCATCACAGTAGCCCCGGTGAAGCGACGATTATGTACATCATCTTTTATCACATGCCACACACCATCTGATTGTGTAATACGCACAACACTCACTCCATGCGCATTGATTTCTTTACGCACCTCTTCCATTATCGTGCGTAGGCCATTATCGTCTTTTGTTGGTCCATCTGCATGCAGCGCTCGTTGATCGATATATTCATGATTAATACACAATAATCCATCAGTTGCACTGTCATTGAGTGGAAAGTAATGCATACCATCATGGTGCATACCTAATGAGTTCGCTTGATCAAGGGCACTATTTGAGCCATCCGCTTTCCACTCCTGCGCTAAGCTGTTCAGCGGAGTGCCCCAAGGGGCAAACACCTGTGCACTGTAACCATCAGGCACTACGCAACCATCTAGCTTAGCACCCGCGATTGAGTCGAATCCTAATTTAACGTTTGGTGATGTATCTATAGGGCTATTTACAGAATTATTGCTGCTGCTATTACAACCAGCAAGCCCTGCGCCACTTAACATACCTACAGCGGCCATACCCAGGCCCGCTCTTAATACGCTACGGCGAGAAAGCTCCCTCTCCATGACATTCGCAAATGCTTCATTATTACTTTTGTTGTATTTCGTTGGGTCAAATGTATCTCTGCTCATTATTTTATCCACTTATTGCTGGTTAACATGGATATAACTTAACTTCTGTTTATGTACTTTCTATGTCAGGGAAATGTTTTTTCAAAAATAAATGTGGGAATTTGATAGGAGTGTCAATGTTAAAGATGACAATAAGGCTATTTAGGAAGTAAATCGCTTCAATCACGGTCATGCCAGCACGATATTCAATCATGCTAGTCAAACGCTAATATTAGCCGTTAAAGCGACACAAAATTACTGTTTGCTATATCAGGCTTGATTGATGAGTGTAGTTTGCAACGACTTAAGCAAAGTCGCTTTAAACCATTGATGAGACTCACTATTATGCGTGCGCTGGTGGTCGCACAAACACGCCTCAACCCCGTATTCTTCTTCCTCAAAACTATAAACCGTAACAAAGTCATCGCGTAAGTTCTCGGCATCCATTAAATTACTTGAACCAATTAAGAGATGATTGGTACTTTTCATCACCTCTGTTAACACACCAAGTTGCCCACACTTTAAAGTTGTTTCAAGCTCAATACCGCGTTCATCAAAATAGGCTTTTCCAGGGTTAATCACTTGCAGTTTTGCATGATTATCCATTAGCAGGTCGACGTATTTATAGGATAAACAATCCTCAATAGAAACCTTTGATTTAGTTGTTAATGGGTGATTTTTACGCGCATGGATAACCGGCTTTAACATCGCAATGGTTGTTGATGAAAAAGCGCCAGATGTAATTGCATGCACACCGATGGAAAAATCAAACATGCCATTTTCAAGATGTTTTTCAGGTTGTGATGTTGCCGGGTGTAACTCAATGGTTACATGTGGCGCAATCGTTGCTAGCTGATTGATAAATGGCAACATTAAGCTTGGTGTCAGTAGCGATGGTAAAGAAACAGAAAAAGTTTTATCACAAGTAAGTGGATCAAAGCGCTCATTTTGAATGTAGGTGCTGATATTAGCTAAAAGAGGTTCAATACCTTTAGCAAGCTCCAGCGCTTTAATGGTTGGTTTCAAACCAGCAGATTCACGTAAAAAAAGGGGGTCATCAAACATGTCACGTAATTTTTGTAATACTCGACTCATTGCAGATTGTGACATATACAACTTTTCAGCCGCGCGACTTACATTGTTCTCCTGCAGTAACACACTGAATGCAACTAATAAGTTTAGGTCGATACGTGATAGCTGTTGTTCGATAGATTTCATAGCGAGCCTTAATTTTTTCTGTGATTGTAGCAATATAAGCGATAATAGCGATATACCTGCCCCCCTATTTTCACAGCGTTAGCGAACTCACATTATTAGTTCAATTGTGTTGGTTTTCTGTTAAAATCTTGCTCCGAATTCGTAGGAGAATAATTTATGACAGACAATAGCCAAGTTAAAGTGATCGTCGGTATTTCCGGTGGTGTTGATTCATCCGTTTCTGCATACCTATTGCAGCAACAGGGATATCAAGTTGAAGGGCTATTCATGAAGAACTGGGAAGAGGACGATACCGATGAGTATTGTGCAGCTGCTCAGGATCTTATCGATGCTAAATCGGTCTGTGATAAATTAGGCATTAAACTGCACACGATTAACTTCTCAGCTGAATATTGGGATAATGTATTTGAGCATTTCTTAGCAGAATACAAAGCAGGCCGTACGCCAAATCCTGATATCATGTGCAATAAAGAGATTAAATTCAAAGCATTTTTAGAGTTTGCCGCTGAAGATTTAGGCGCAGACTTTATCGCAACAGGCCATTATTGCCGCCGCCGTGATGTCGACGGTCAAGCACAACTGTTACGTGGTGTTGATGGCAACAAAGACCAAAGCTACTTCCTGTATGCGGTTGGTGAAAAACAGATCGCACAAACATTGTTCCCTGTGGGTGAGCTTGAAAAACCAGAAGTACGCCGTATCGCTGAAGAGCAAGACTTGATCACTGCCAATAAAAAAGACAGTACCGGTATTTGTTTTATTGGTGAGCGTAAATTCACTGATTTCTTACAAGAATACCTACCTGCGCAGCCGGGTGATATTGTTACACCAACAGGTGAAGTGATCGGCCAACACCAAGGGCTGATGTACCACACACTAGGTCAACGTAAAGGCCTAGGTATTGGCGGTTTACAAAACTCTAATGAAAACCCATGGTATGTTGTTGGCAAAGATATGGATAAAAATGTCCTATTGGTTGCACAGGGCGCAGACCACCCTGCACTGTTCTCATATGGCTTAATTGCTAAACAGTGTGATTGGGTAGATAGAACACCTAAAAAAGAAAGCTTTAAATGCACGGTAAAAACACGTTACCGCCAAACAGATATCCCATGTACTGTAAACCCGATTGATGATGACACATTAGAAGTTATCTTTGATGAGCCGCAATCAGCGGTAACACCAGGTCAATCGGCGGTATTTTATATCGATGAAGTGTGCCTAGGTGGCGCGATTATCGAGCAGCATCTACAAGAGAAAAAATAATTATGTCTTATCATGATCTTCCTTCTCGTGTTATCGCCTTTGCCGCGATGACACAGGCCGCTTACCTAGTTGATAAAATTGCAACAACCGGTTTATGCCCAAATATTGACGCCTTTGAAGCGTCACTAAAATCAATTATGGCGGTCGACAGTAATAGCCCAATTGATACTTTTGGTGGTTATTCATCATTAGAAGTAGGTTTTAAAAGCATGATAGAGCAGCTGGATAACCCTAATAACCAGCGTAATTTGCAAGTGACTAAATACGCAGTGGGCATGATTGCCCTCGAGAAAAAACTCTCCGGTAATGGCTCAGCAATGAACTTACTCGGCGAGCGTATTAATCAAGTAAACCGTCAATTGGCACATTTTGAGATTGGCGATGAAAGCGTATTAGCCAATTTAGATGGTATCTATAAAGACATTATTAGTAACCTTGGCCCAAAAATTCAGGTTAATGGTAAACCATCGTGCTTGCAACAAGTGATCACACAGCATAAAATCCGCGCCTTACTGTTATCAGGTGTACGCGCAGCGGTTTTATGGCGACAATTAGGTGGTAAACGCCGTCAGTTATTGTTTTCACGCAAAGCGATGATTCACCAAGCAAAACAAAATTTACAAAGAGTATAAAAACAAGCTGTCAGTTATTAGCTGTCAGTAAAGTCAAAAACTAACAACTATTTAAACAACCTTTTTTAGGAGCAACAAATGGAACTTTCAGGACTAACAGCTGTATCACCAGTTGACGGCCGTTACGGTAGCAAAACTGCAATTTTACGCGATATTTTTAGTGAGTTTGGTTTAATCAAATTCCGCGTACAAGTTGAAGTGCGTTGGTTACAAAAACTAGCACAAACAGATGGTATCGCAGAAGTTCCTGCTTTCTCTGACGCAGCAAATGCACACCTTGATGCAATCGTTGCTAACTTCAGTGAAGCTGATGCACAACGTGTTAAAGATATTGAAGCAACAACAAACCACGATGTTAAAGCGGTTGAGTACTTCCTAAAAGAGAAAGTAGCAAACGTTGCTGAATTAGACGCTGTTTCTGAGTTCATTCACTTTGCATGTACATCTGAAGACATTAATAACCTGTCTCACGCATTAATGTTAGGCACGGCTAAAAATGACGTTATTCTTCCTTACTGCAACCGTGTTGTTGCTGCAATTAAAGAAAAAGCGATTGAATACAAAACAATGCCAATGATGTCTCGTACACATGGCCAGCCTGCTTCGCCTACTACACTAGGTAAAGAGTTCGCAAACGTTGTTGCACGTTTACAACGTCAAGTTGACCAAATCGAAGCATGTGAAGTATTAGGTAAAACTAACGGTGCTGTTGGTAACTACAACGCTCACCTTAGCGCTTACCCAGAAGTTAACTGGCAGGGTTTTGCTGAAGAATTCGTAACAAGCCTTGGTGTTACGTTTAATGCATTCACAACACAAATTGAACCGCATGATTACATTGCAGAGCTATTTGATGCAATCGCACGTTTCAACACCATTCTTTTAGACTTTGACCGTGATATCTGGGGTTACATCTGCCTTGGTCACTTCAAACAAAAAACAATTGCGGGTGAAATCGGCTCTTCAACGATGCCTCATAAAGTTAACCCAATCGACTTTGAAAACTCAGAAGGTAACTTAGGTCTAGCTAACGCTATCTTTGATCACCTTGCTGCGAAACTACCTGTTTCTCGCTGGCAGCGTGACTTAACTGACTCAACTGTTTTACGTAACTTAGGTGTTGCTATCGGTTATTCAGTTATCGCATACGAATCAAGCCTTAAAGGTATCAGCAAGCTTGAAGCAAACGAAGCGAACATGCTTAAAGACCTAGACTCAAACTGGGAAGTATTGGCTGAGCCAATCCAAACAGTAATGCGTCGTTACGCTATCGAGAAGCCATATGAAAAACTAAAAGAGCTGACTCGTGGTAAACGCGTAGATGGCCCTGGTATGTCTGAGTTCATCGATACACTTGAGCTACCTGAGCACGTTAAAGTAGACCTTAAAGCGATGACGCCAGCTTCTTACATTGGTCAAGCAATTGAACTAGTTGAGAAAATGGCTTAAAAATCTGTCATTAGTTGCTAGTCATTAGCAATTAGTCACTTAAAGGCAACCTTCGGGTTGCCTTTTTTCTGGTTAACACTTTAATCCCCTCCTCCTTGTTTTATTATCATTTAGATGGCATATTTTTTAAAAATATAGCTTTAATGGAAATATAATGAATTTACTCAAAATGGTTGGTTTTTTGCCTTACTGTAAACTTGATGAACAACAACCTCATCGACTCGCTCAACCATTATTATTCGCAATAAAAAACCAAAATTACAACCAATGTGAAGCTATAATGTCTGATGCATCATTGCAAAATATCTCCTTTATTTTAGAAGGCTTTGCTTACCCACATAATGCAGTCACACTAGCCCAAGCATGGTTAGAAGAAGAGCCGAATTCATTTTGGGCTAATATCGTCTACGCGAGAACTAAAATTCATGAGGCATGGCAGCACAGGGGAGAAAGCTATGCTGAAGATGTGGATGACGGTGCTTGGCAACTGTTTTTTGAATGTTTAGCAGACTCTGAGCCAGCTCTTTACAGGGCAATGGAATTAGATAAAGAAAGCGCTTACCCACACTCATCACTGATCATTGTAGCAATGGCTCAAGATGCCTCGGCAGAACAATTATCAGATATATTCGAGCAAGCAATATTACTTCACCCATTACATTTCCCTTCCTATTACACTTATTTTTCAACGCTAACAGAGAAATGGGGGGGCAGTAATGAACTGATGTTCGATTTTGTACGAAAAACATGTCATGAGTTACCGACAGGCCATATGCTTCACGGTCTACTGGCACTCGCTTATAGCGAATATATTCTTCAACTCAGCACAGATAGAGATGTTAAGTTTGCATTACAAGTGGTCAAAAAACCACAACATGCGATGGAGCTTACGTCCTCTTTCTATCAATGGCTAGATGCAACGCCCGATAATATAGAAGAGAAATTAGAGCGTAAATGTGCAGATTCAACTCAAGGCTCGGTTAGATCATTTCTAAATCATTATGCCATGGTGTTATATGTATCTGGTGCAGAGTATGAGGCAAAACTTGCAGCAAAAGCCTTAAATGGAGAGATTCATTCAGTGCCTTGGTGTTGGATACCACAAAGTACAAAACAACAATATGGCACCGAATTCATCTTTGATAGCGTTTGCAAAAAGCTTGGTATTTTATAAAGTAGCCGTTTCATTGCTACTTTTTTTGTCTCTTTTTTTATTTAACCAAATCAACACCGGCTTTAACGCACTGTAACAAGCAATGCCCAGTGAGCAAATCACAATAGAGATCCAAACCTGAGCAGTGATCGTTTGCTGTAAAAAAATAGTTGCAAGAAAGGCTGACATAATAGGCACTAACGCCATAATCGTTGAGGCCGATACTGCTCCCAGTTTATTAATGGAGTAGGTCATAAAAAACAGTGCAATCAAACTTACCACTATGCCCTGATAAACCGCTTGTAACGCGATTTCAACAACAGGTGCCAGCATGAGATTACTGGGTAAGAAAAACCAAATAGGCGTAAAGAAAACCGCGTTAATCAAAGGAACAGCGATCATAATGCTTTTTAAGGGAATAGCCCACATCTTCATCGAAATAGAATAAAAAGCTAAAAAGAGTGCCGCTAACAATAACCATAATAGTGCAGTTAAGGTTGCCCCCCCACTGCTCGTAAATAACATAAAGTTAGCAATCAGGATCAATAACACCCCAATATATTGGGGTATATTTAAACGCGTTTTGCTCCAAAGATATAAGATAAGCGCACACATGATAGGCAACGTACCGTTAATGATCACTCCAGTATTAGCCGCATCAGACATTAGTAACCCGATCAAACTTGCACCGACATACAGTGAACCACAGGCTAAACTACAAGTGATAATAGGTAAGGTAAATAAAGACTTGATCGGAAACTTGCTAAAAGAGGCATAAACTAAAACAATTAATCCCGCGGTAATAAAACGAATACCCGTCACATCCCAGACGGTGAGCGCGCGAGAAAGCCCCCACTTAGAGATAATGATCCAACCAGACCAAATCATTACAACAGCAAGACCAGCCAATAAACCAGTCACCCGATTAAAGTGAACAGAATTAAACCTATTCGACGAAAACATAGTTATTTCCTTATGCACTATTTTTTGTAAGCGGTTGATCACCATACGCAACATTAAAAGACAAAGCGACCCATGTGCTGAAAAAGGTTTATTCTTGTTTAATAAGCAGTGGCTTTAATAACAACATCCCTGCTCTAATTTTTTCTTCACTTTGCCCAGCAAACCCTAAACGCAGATACTTATCTTGATCGTTGCTTTTATGTAAATGAAAGTGTTTTTCTGCTAATAAAAAGATACCCTGCTGCAACGCAAGTTTTTCGACTTTAGAGGCACTCCCCCCCACATTCACCCACAGTGCCATGCCACCAGCGGGTACCGTAAATTCAATCTCTAAGCCCTCATCACGAAATTCATTCAGTAGCTTAACCATACACAAACGACGCTTTTGATAAAGACGCGTTGCTTTGCGCAGGTGACGCTCAAAACCGCCATCTTTCATCCACCTTGCCAATGCATCCTGTGCTAAGACATTTACTTTGTGATTAATTAACGTACGATAATTTACGATGTGTGGCACAAGTGATTTATCCACGGCGATTATGCCAAGGCGGATCCCTGGAAACATGATCTTAGAAAAGCTCGACAGGTAAATAACTAAAGCCGCCGGATCATTAGCCGCCATAGGTGCAAGGGGCTGGCTATTGTAATGAAACTCATGGTCATAATCATCTTCGATAATGGCAATGTTATGCTTTTGTGCCAACAGGTAGATCTGTTTACGTTTGCTCATGCTTAATGTTGTTGTGGTTGGGTATTGGTGCAGTGGTGTAAGATATAACAAGCGGATTTTATGTTTTTTAATCAATACTTCAAAGTGCTCTACATCAATACCTTGGTCTGTTTGTTTAACAGCAATTAATTGCGCGCCTGCATTTTCAAAGGCATGCCAAGCAGGTTGATAACCTAGACTTTCTACGGCAACCTTATCACCATTTTTAATTAACACCTGTGAGAGAATATACAACGCTTCTTGTGTGCCATTCACCACCATAATTTCTTTATTATTGAGCGACCTTACACGGCGAAGATAGGTACTCACCTCTTTAATAAACGGCGCAAAACCATTGTTATCACCGTAATTTAACTCTTTGCTATCGGGCCGATTTAAGGCATCACTCATAAAACCTTTAAATTCATTAAAGGGGAAAAGATCAATATCTGGATTTCCCCCAGCAAAGTTATATTGATAACGACTTGCAGCTAGACCTGTTGCTGTTGGATTTTCTTTCGCCAATCGCCATTGATGCTGAGGGACAACCTGTTGATCTTGTTGCCATGTATTAACAGAATCATATATCGGCAACGATTCTGCTACGCGATAACCCTGCCTTGGTTTTGTTTCTACCCAGCCTTGTGCCACCAGCTCATTATACGCGGCCATCACAGTGTGGCGGTTCACGACAAGTTGCTCTGCAAGCACACGTGCAGAAGGTAACTTCTCTTGAGTGAGTACATGACCTTCCTCAATACTACAACGAATGGCATTGGCTATTTTTAGGTACAATTTTTTGGTTGAATTATCTAAGTTCAAATTTAGGGTTTTCATAAAAACGCACCTCTGGTCTATCTATTTATTTAAAACTGGTCGTTGTAGTTATACCACGGATCAATAATGATATGCCCAACTTTCAAGGAGAATAAATATGTTTAAGCCAACAGCAATTACCCTGAGCACCGATAAAATCATCCTGCGTCCATTAACCATGGCTCACCTTGATGACTTTTATTTAGCAGGAGCCTATCCAGAATTATGGAAATGGTCCTTGCCAGACCAATGTACGTCAAAAGCACAAAGCGCTACTTGGCTAGCTTACTCTGAAAAAATGACGCAACAGGCAGAGCATATCGCCTTCGCAATTTTTGATAAACAAAGTGGTGAGTTAGTTGGCAGTACACGTTACTGTGCAATCAGCACGCAAGATAAAACCTTAGAGGTTGGTTTTACGTTTATTACACCAAAGTATCAGCGTAGTTATGTCAATACCCATGCAAAGTATTGTTTATTAAAACATGCGTTTGAGCAGCTTGGCGCTATCCGTGTACAGTTCAAGGCACATGAAGATAATACAAAGTCACGTAACGCAATCAAACGTTTAGGCGCGACCTTTGAGGGTATTTTACGCCACCATCGCATTTTGTCCGACGGTAGCTTTCGTAACACAGCCATTTTTTCGATTATCAATCACGAATGGCCAAGCGTAAAAGCACAATTAACAGTAAAGCTGTAAGAGCACTTTTATAAAGGAATTGACGATGCATATCCCAAAAGCATTTGAGCAAAATAACCAAGATCATTTACACGACATTATTGCTAAGCATCCCTTTGCAACGCTAATCACCCATTCTGAATCGGGTATTGAGGTTAACCATATTCCCTTTTTCTTAGATAAACCTAATGGTAAATATGTGTTACAGGGGCATATCGCAAAAGCAAATCCACTGTGGAAAAGCGTTAACGAGCAATCTGAGGTATTGTTGGTTTTTCATGGCCCTAATTGTTATATATCACCCAACCACTACCCCACTAAAAAAGACAACGGCAGAGCGGTGCCAACTTGGAACTATGTGGCAGTGCATGTAAAAGGAGTATTAACATTCCGCTTTGATGATGAATTTAAACTAAGAATGCTTGATAACTTAACCAAACAACACGAGGCTGAACAAGAGACACCTTGGTCAATACATGATACGCCAGAGCAATACATAAATCGTATGTTACCCGCAATTGTAGGCCTAGAAATAAAAATAACCGCTATCACCGGTCAGTGGAAGGTTAGCCAAAATCAGCCAGAAGTGAATAAACAGGGAGTTATTGAAGGACTAAACAAACAGCAAACAAATGATGCGCTTAAAATAGCCGAATTAGTACAAGCACATACACAATAAATGCTTAAGCATTGAGCAATTGACGATATTGTCGTGGTGATAAACCAACCAACTTTTTAAAGTAGCGCCCCAGATGGCTTTGATTTGCAAAACCACACAACAAAGCCACCTCTGCAATACTGTGTTCCCTTTTGTTCAATCGTAGTTTTGCTTGTTCAATACGAATAGCCAATAGATACGCTTGGGGTGTTTGCGCGAGGCTTTGTTTAAACATACGACAAAAGTGATACTCACTCAGCTGCGCAAGCTCTGCTAATTCAGCAAGATAAACCTGACGTTGAAAATTTTCCTGCATATAATCGCAAACTAAGTTGGCAACTTTAGGAGATAAGCCCCCTTTTACAACGACATTCTGTTTAGTGATGCCCATATTTTGTAACATAGATACAAGAATGGTGTTGGTAACTTGCTGCATAGCAAGATGGTCGTTGCTACTTTTCCAATCACTGTTTGCTATACAGTGCCGATATAACGCCTCTGTGGCTGCATCATTAGTAAAAGTTAATTCTGGTAGCTGTAACATACGCGGATCAATATCAAATACTTTTAACGCTAACTGTTTGAGGTAATCATCGTCAAAATACAGATGCATGAATTGCTGTGTTTGTCCCAATTGCCAATGACTTTCTGAGTCCTTTGGCATCAAGCAAAACTTGCCCGGCGCACCAAATTCAGAGCAGACATCAGTACGATGGGTATCGTAGCCGCCAGAGAGGTACAAACTTAATGTATGTTGCTTTTTGTTTACATAATATAAACGCTCATGTTCATTTTGATAATGCGCCCATGATAATGACTCCGTTAACGACGTTTGTCGTAAACAGATTTTACTGGGTGATTGATCAAAGCTGGTTGCCCTCATTTTAATATGAGTATCGGCAACACCGGACAATTGATCTGATGCAGAATTAATTGAAGTCATCATAAAATATTACCATTAAACTCAGATAGCTCAACTCAGACTAAGCAGACGTCCCCATTAAAGCGCAATATTGTGTTAGTTTTGCCCATTTGGTGATATTTCCAACACCATAAAGTTGTCATCATATTCTTAATGAATAATTAAGGAACTATTATGTCTATTTTACTCTATATCTCAATGATCTTTCTCTGGGGGTTGTCGTGGATATCCATCAAGTGGCAACAGGGCACTGTGCCTATGGAACTGTCGATTTTTTATCGCTTTGTTATTGCAGCGATTGTTATGATTATTATCGGTAAATTGTGGAAAAAACTGCAACCGGTAAAAATGCAAGACCAGCCCTTTATCGCGCTACAGGGTATCTGTCTGTTTTGTTGTAACTTCCTCGCTTTTTACAGTGCAACTTTATACATCCCCAGTGGTTTAGTGGCAGTATTAATGGCAACAGCGCCACTATTCAACGCTTTCCACAGTAAGCTTTTTTACCAAACTAAACCTAGCGTAAATTTCTGGTTAGGTGCAATGCTTGGCCTTATCGGCATTAGCTTGTTATTTGCAGGAGACCTATTGCAGGCGGGTTGGTCACAGGATAGCTTATATGGATTGTTATTCGCACTTTTAGGCACTTGGCTTTTCTCAATGGGTAACATGCTCAGCATACGCAATAGCAAACTCAACATTCAGCCCTTCACAGCCACCAGCTATGCAATGGTTTACGGCTGTGTTGCACTATTAATCATTATATTAATTCGAGGTTTACCTTTTGAATTCTCCATCACCACTGAATATATTGGTAGCTTGTTGTACCTCGCTATTCCAGCCTCGGTACTGGGTTTTACCTTTTACCTTGTTTTAGTGGATCGTTTAGGCGCCAGTAATGCAGCTTATATTTTAGTATTAACCCCGGTTGTCGCGCTAGCTGCCTCAGCTATTTTTGAAGACTATCACTGGACGATATATTCAACATTGGGGTTAGTATTGGTTATATTAGGTAATGTATTAACCCAGTCTACAAAGCCGTTACTTGCCTCTATTAAGCAACAACCAATGCAAGTCAATTAATGTAAATGCTAAGTGGCACTCATAACACTTAAACGCGCTACAGGGCGATCATTAATCGGCAGATGAAGCAGTGCAGCGCAGAGTGCCATTACAACCGTTGTCCACCAAATCGGTTCATAGGAGCCATAATAATCGTAAATGATTCCACCAACCCAAGCACCTAAAAAGCTACCTACTTGATGAGTGAAAAACACTAACCCGTATAAGGTCGACATATATCTAGCCCCAAAAATCTGCCGTACTAATCCCGAGGTAAGTGGCACTGTGCCTAACCAACAAAAACCGATTGCTGCGCCAAACAGTGCTGCCGTATCCACCGTGACAGGTAAAATGACAAACGCTGCAATGACCAATGCACGGATAAGGTACAAAGAGGTCATCACATAACGTTTATCAAACTTATCCCCCATAACGCCCCAAAAATAGGAACCAAAAATATTAAATATGCCTACATAAGCAAGTGCCATCGCAGCAGTAGCAACTGGCAAACCTTTATCGGCAAGGTAACTTGGCAGGTGCGTCGCAATAAACATCACATGGAAACCACAAACAAAGAAACCTGCATGAATTAACCAATAACCGCGATGATGAAAGGCTTCTTTAAGTGCCTCTTTTAAGGTTTGATTATCAATCATAGGCGCTTGTTCAGCACTTGAAGCTTTGTCACTTTTTATAAAACAAGCAAAGGCGATGATCACACAACACATTAATGCAAATATTTGCAATGCATTCTGCCAGCCTACATTCGTTAACAAAAACTGTGCGCCGGGGATCACTGCAAACATACCAAATGATCCGGCAGCCGTGGTTAACCCAAATGCTTTTGCCGTATGCTGGGCGGGTACAACACGTGCAACAGCGCCAAGCACTATCACGTAACTGGTGGCACTTAAACCAAAGCCAACTAAAGTACCAAGCGAAAGGTATAACCAGCTAGGATCCGTTGTGATTGAGGTTAAATACAGGCCCGTTGCATAAGAAAGCGCCCCTAAAATAATGATACGTTTAGGCCCAAAGCGATCCGCCGCCATACCCACAAAGGGCTGAAACACACCAAAAAGTAGGTTTTGCAGCGCAATGGTAAAACTAAAGAACTCTCGCCCCATGGAAAATGACTCTGAAATCGGCAACATGAAAATACCAAAGGACTGCCTAATGCCTAAGCTAACAATCAATATGGCGATACCAGCCCAAACTAAAAAAGGAAAACGAAAAATACTCATTGGTGATGTTCCATATGTTGATGTTTATTATGCTGATGAGGAGAGTCCTGTAGATGACAACCACCACTGATTGCATGTTGTGCAAAGGCATCAACTAAGGGTTGGCATTGTGGCAATGCAATCAGAGTCACCAGCAGCAATAATAACCACCGTAACAACTGTGCAAAAAGTGATTGTGAAAACATAACACCTTCCTTCTCATAAAAGATGATCGGATAATATCTAAGGGTAATAGATGAAACAAATGACAATAAATCACAACAGACATGCATAAAGCGCAACTATTAAAAATATAAGTTACAATCTCTTAGGTAAAAGTACCTCTGCTACCAGCATTAAAGTGAGTAATAATATGGAACTAGAAGATATTTACCGCCGCGATTTAAACCTATTAGTTGCGTTAAAAGTATTAATAGAAGAAGGCAGTGTCAGACGTAGCGCAGTCAGGCTTAACTTAAGCCAATCAGCAATGAGTCGTGTGCTAGGCAGGTTAAGAGAGTTACTTAATGATCCGCTTTTTATCCGTCATGGACAACACCTACAACCAACACAACGCGCTATTGAGATTAGCCTTGCAGTTGATGCACCGTTAGAGTCATTACGTGGCGTGCTAGCTCCTAACAACTTTGACCCTAAGCAATGTGATTTGCATTTTTCTATCGCCACCACCGATTACGCGATGCAAACTATTTTACCCTACGCATTACCACGGGTTTATGAACAAGCACCTAATATCTCTTTGGAGTTTCCACCCCTTCAACATGAGAATATACTTGAACAATTAAGTAGCGAAGGTTGTGATATGGCGATCTGCCGTCCGACACAAAATATCAGCCCGTTAAACCATGAAAAGCTTGGTTTAGTGAGTGTTTTTTGTATGTTATCAAAATCCCACCCACTCGCAGAGAAAGAGATAACATTAACTGATTATCTTGCTTATCCACACGCCTTAATAGCAATTAGTGACGGAGTAAAAGCATTAATTGATACAGCGCTTAGCGGTTTTCAAAAGCCTAAAACGGTATTACGCGCTTATCATTTACAAGCGGCATTAGCGATTGTTGATAAAATGCCATTGATTATGACAGTGCCCGCAGACTTAGCTTACCTAGTGGCAGAAAAACACAACCTGATTGTGAAACCTTTACCCTTTGAGTTTAAACCTTTTGAATATTCACTGATTTGGCACCCGCGTTGTGAGCACTCAGCGGCACAGGTGTGGTTGCGTAATCTGCTAAAAGAACAGTGTGCTCAATTAATCGATAAACGTGTTCAGGAGATGGGGTTACTGTAATTGTTAAAAGAAGATAATCACACAATTTTTCAAGCTTAACCAGTTGATACCTCGGCTCTTTTTTCTATATCGTTTTGCGCTCGAAAACGACTTTGAATAGCAACTTGGAGTTTGTAATAATCCAAGTTTAAAGGCCTAACATACAGCAGGTAACACAACACCTTATAAAGTGTTAATTTGAAAAGTCACTGGGTTGGTAAGTTCGAATTGTCGTTGATAATCTTTTATCTAAACGCGCACCTTGGCCTTTTTTCCAGATATAAAAGTCAGCTTTGACTTTTCCGCCTTTAAATTCTTTCAGCCTACTGGCATCAATATTGATGAGAAGTTGATTGTCTCCCTCTTCAAGCAAACTCTCATGATAACGCCCACCAAAACTACTGCCATAGTCATCACTACTGCTATCCCTAAAATTCACATAATAACCGTATAAAGCGACATCATTAACCGCTACATTAAAGCGTAACTGTAAGGCGCTAATTTTATCGCTACCTAGTTGCTTTTGCTCTTCTATAAAAAAGCTTTTATCTACCTCTATATCCTCTCTACAAAAATTTAAATCCGCTAGCTGAAATGAGTTGTTGATTGTAGTGAACCTGTTTAAATATGCGTTGTAACCGCTCTTATGCTGATTTTCATAGTCTGTTTTTAATACTCGCAGAGGAGCAAAAGTGATGAGTTCCTTTTTTGAGAAAGAGGAGAGTAATGCTTTTTTAGGGTAACTTATTTCAACTTGATGCAAGCCCACTTCACCGTAAAAAAGTTCAAAACTCGGACCATAATAACTATTTTCACTGCCCTCAATAATGCCTAATAACTTATAATTCCCCGATTTTTTAAGGTGTATATCAGCGATTAACTTCACCTCTTTAATACAACTACCTGCGATTGATTCAGTGATAATTTTCACCTTCTCTACGCTAGCAAGATCTTCTGTTACCCAAATGTTTTTTAACGATTTTAATGTATAAACCTCATCAAGATAGGAAACATCCATTTCAGATTCAATAACATGTAATCCAGTTTGTTGATAGTTCAAGGTCTGATTTATTGTATAGCGATTTGTTGCATCAGCCCCGACTCCACCATCTAAGGCAATATATTGTTCACTGCTTTTATCTGGAAAAGTGATATTAAAACGTGCTTCAACTTTATCTGGTGCTTGCCCGCTGCTATGTAGATCAACGGAAATATCTAAACGGTCTGATAGCACGCGGTAATAGGGATCAGTTTTAATTTCACTATTAAAGATAAGAGAGCTACCTAGCGCTAAATATATTTCTCCTGAGCTTGCAGCATTTGGGTAATTTACCTCTACTTGCCACTTTCCTGAGTGATGCTCAGAAAACAGCTCCGGTAAAAAATAGAGCACCCAAGGATAAGCGGCGTCATCTTTTGCGCCACGGTTATGTTTCACAGCTGTATTTTTACTATCAAAAACAACAGTCCCATCTGGGGAGGTTATTTTGAATGTAGCCGATAACATTGGTAGGTAAAGCGTGCCTGAAAACTTCTGAGCTGCTTTTATATCAAACTCAATAATCGACTGCTGACTGCCTCGCTTGAAAGATGATTTAATACCAGGCCTCTCCTGCTCTAAGTAAGCGCCAGAGATCAAACCATAGACTCCCATTTTTATGCTTTGCCATAAAGTCAGATCATAATACTCCGCATTTACACGCGGTGAATAACTCACCGATAAGAAACTGATCAATAAAATCGAGTAGCACCTAAACATATAACCTCTCATTGGAAATAATCTATTTATCAATTTCACCATAGGAAAAACAGCACCATAAACACCAACAATGAACTTACAAAAATCGGCTCTTTCAGCTTCCACAAACGACGATTAACTCTGTCGCTAGAAAAACTGGCATCGTTGTTTATTATTTTTGATAATAGTTGCGCCTGTAACTTCTCTCTTTCAAACAGAAGAAAGTGGCCACTACCAACGGGTATCACGTTATTTTCATAAAAGAGATAACCAATGCTTAACGTTAACTCATCGAGCCCCGCGACTACTTTTTTACCGCGTATATAAAGGTGCACTTTATCGCCATCGACACCAATTTTCAGTCTGGTTAGGTAATTCATCAGATAGAAAAAAACTAGCGCTAAGAACATATACACAGTAACAAAACTATATATTGCTTGGTTTAAGTCAAACTCTACATTGATAGCAAAGAAGAGGGAGACTGGTGGCAACATGTAGAAAAAAGCAATCTTGTAGATCTTTCTTTTGTATTTAATCGCATTGTTAGTCAACCACTCAACGCCTAACTCATTGATCTGCTCAAGATCAGCTTGTTGCTCTGTATTCGTCGACTGCCCCGTAGCAGAAAATGGCCTATCTGTTTTTCGCCCCTTTGCATCTAGTTTCCATGCGCTAATAAAACCTAAAATAAGCGTAATAGTAAAAGCTAATTGACCAGACTGAGAGATTAATTGCCCCTTCTCCCATTGTCTCTCTCTCTGCACTAACAGCTCTTTTAAGGCAGGAATGACAAACAGACCTAAACTTTGCCCCTTTAAGTTAAACTGTTCGATTTGCGCTGTAATAAAATCAGCTACCAGTAAGTTGTTCTGCCAAATAAGCATCGAGGTTGGATCACTAATGTGTTGTAGTTCAGCTGTAGTGATTAACTCTCCACCACGATTATATTGCTGAATCAAACCGTTAGACATGCTGTTATCAGCAATATTGACCCAAATATTATCACCGCTTAAAACAAACTGATGCGGGAACTGATGTATTTCATCGGGCAGAGTTTCAAAGCGACTTAACTGCGAAGCAAAACTGTCTGTTTCTAAGCTCATCGCCACAATACTGTGGTGATTGGTGTCAGCAAGCCAAAGTTTATTGCTATCAACACTTAGCTGATTTGGGAAAGAAAAGCCTGCTTGAGAAGCCAATAGCCTGCCGTATTGACTTATTTTGTAAAGGTGGAAGGCACTGGTATCTGCAAGGTAAACAGTGTCATCTGTTTGGTTAATAACAACACGAAAACCACGCTCAATCAAAGGCAGTTGATAACCAAAACGTTGACACTGTTTATTTAAGAGCTGACAACGATAGAAGCCATCATCCCCCTCTGTAATTGAAGGGTTAGTTAATTTATCACTACTGATACGTAGGTAGACTTTGATGTTACCTAATAAAGTTAACGGTTGCTTACGATGATAAACTAGCAAATCACCATTACTAAAAAAGTCGTAGTCACCGACCACCTTTAAACCTAATTCATTACTATCAAGCTCTCTGGTTAACTGTTTATCAGCATCCAGCCAAAATAACTTTTGCCCATATTGAACCACTAAGTTATCTTGCTGTTTTTTAAAGAAGCCAAAATTATCAATAGCAAACTTTTGTTGCTCACCTGTTTGCCAAACAATAAAACTAGCTAATGCAGCAGTTACGATAGTAATTGCAACGTGTAATGAGCGCCCTTTCATTGGTGCCTCCTATCGAGAATAGAGAACAAAATACCATGTTCACTACTCTATTTATTGTTAACAGATCTGTTGTTGTGATATGAGCTTTCTTTTATTTAGTAGAGGCCCTACAACCTATGGAAACCTTTGTTTAGTGAGTATTTTTGCATGCAGTCAAAGCACCACCCGCATACTTTGATTATCATTAGTGATGAACTAGAAGCACTCATGGACCATTCAAAACCTAAAATAGTATTATGCGCATATCATTTACAGGTAACCCTAGCGACTATGGAGAAATACCATTGATTATGACGGAACCCGTAGGTCTCGCTTACCTAGTAGCAGAAAGGCATCACCTCATTGTAAAACCGTTGCCCTTTGAACCTTCACTCACTGGCACCCTCGATGTTTGCACTCTGCTACGCAGGTGTGGTTACATAATTTAATAAAACAGCAATGTGGACAACTAATCGATAAACGGGTGTAGGGGATGGGCTTGTTGTAGTTGCTTAGCAGAAGGTGTTACTTAAGTTTGTAAGATTAAACATCGTTATTATTAATAAAAAAATGCACCAATCATTACAATTGATGCATTCAAGCTTTGCATAATAAAGGCTATATTAAGACTTTTTCTTAACTCGACGTGTTGCTAAGCCAATAATTCCTAATGCAAAAATAGCTAATGTTGATGGCTCAGGAACTTCAGTTACGTTTGCAATAACACTCCATGAAACTAATTCATCACCTTCCCCTGCACAACAGCCTGTATTGGCAATTGATAACTGCCATGTTCCTGCAATTTGTTCGCCATCAAATATTGACAGTAAATCAACAGAGCGAAATGCTGGTGCAGCTACCGAACCATAGTTAGGGTGGAAATCAAGAGCAGCCTCATCATCAAAAATAGTATTAGTATCAGTGAAAAAATGTCCACCATTAAGGTTATCACTTAGCCAAATAGTCGCATCGGTACCAGTCTCGATATGAGTTAAAGAGACTGATAAATCAAAACTAACCCCTGTCATCTTAATTGCTAAATCTAAGTCATTAATAACACCAGAATCTGATGAAGCAATATTAACGAAAGTCGGCGCTAAATCATCAACATTACTCGCACTAGGTCCGTTTAATGTAATCAAGCCAGCATTAGCAAAACAGCTTGTTGTTAATGCGATTGTAATCAAAGCTATATTTAGCAGTTTATTGTTCATGAAAATCCCTTTGGTTTAATATAAATAGTTTTACTGTAACTAATGGCAGCATAAGCAAGTAATATACCAAAAACAACAACACATTAATATTCAGTTGGTTACAGAAATACAGGACGATTAAAAAGTGAAGAATGTAAAGATTATCGACAGCCTAAAACCACTATATAGAGGTTAATTAAATGGATAAATAGTCTTAGTCATGCTGGTAAACCGCCAACCTTGACTTAAAAAACTATAAGGCGCTTTAGAGTCCAAGCATCGATATATAGTATTTCTGAACTTATTGTTTTTTTCGCTTACAATAATACTAGATATCTACTTTTCAGAGGCTCCCCATGTTTGAACTTAATCTAGAAATAAACCACTTCCTTGATACTTACTGGCAGAAAAAACCAACGGTCATCAAACAGGGGTTCGTCGATTTTAACGACCCTATCCTGCCCGATGAAATTGCGGGGCTTGCAATGGAAGAAGAGGTGGAAAGCCGCCTTGTATATCGAGATAAAAAACAGCAATGGCAAGCAGAATGTGGCCCCTTTGAAAGCTTTGAAAAACTAGAAGATGATGGTGCGACATTACTGATTCAAGCTGTAGATAATTGGCATGAAGATGCACAGCAACTGGTACGCCCTTTCCGTTTTTTACCTAATTGGCGTATCGATGATTTGATGATCAGTTACTCCACCCCAAAAGGTGGCGTTGGACCGCACATCGATAACTACGATGTGTTTATTATTCAAGGCCTTGGTAAACGTCATTGGCGTGTGGGTGATAAACAAGCACTAACTGAATTTGCAGCGCATGGCGCACTTAAACATTGTGAAAGCTTTGACGCAATTATCGACGTAGAGCTTGAGCCGGGCGATATTCTCTATATTCCGGTGGGTTACCCACATGAGGGTTACGCCGTTGAACCTTCAATGAATTACAGCGTCGGTTTTCGTGCCCCGGATCAAAATGATCTGTTAAGCAGCTTTGCCGATCACTTAATTGATACCAACGAAAATGCAGAACGTTATAGCGACAGAGTGATGCAAGTGAGGGAGAAGCCCGGTCAAATAGAAAACCAAGAGTTACAAGAGTTACATCGTGTCATGCTAGCAAGTTGCGCGACACCAGAGCAAATCATTCCCTTAATGGGTAAAATGCTCAGTGAAGCAAAGCACGACTTGGATATTGCACCACCAGAAGTGCCACATACTAATGACGAGATTATTGAAGAGCTCAATGAAGGTGCACAGTTTATGCGCCTGGGTGGTTTACGTGCGATGTACTTTGAAGAAACACCGTCATTGATATTCATTAACGGCCAACAATTTAACTTTGAAGGCTGTAGTGAGTTAGGCCAACTACTTTGTGACCAAGATGAAGTGGGCAGTGAGTTGTTAACTTTAATTGAAGGTGATCAACAAGCAATGGCGCTGTTTACTAAACTAATTAATAAAGGTTATTGGTACGCTGTGTAACTATTTCCTAGCCCCTGTAAAGGGGCTAGATTAGGTTATTCATTGATAACTTTTGTTAAAGGTTTAAGCAAATAAATTCATCGCGCCAAGGTATAGAGAAATGCTACCTACCAAAGCCATAAATATCCCCGGCAGATAAAACAATGCCTTTTGCCAGAAAGCATATTCTAATAACTTTTTGGCCATGCCCGCATAGCCAACCATGATCAGCATATCCACCACGACCCATATAGCAAGAAAGATCATTGACTGCTCAAAAAATGATTGCCCAGCGACGATAAAAGAGGGTAAAAAAGCTAAGAAAAACAGGATATCTTTAGGGTTTGATAACCCCACCTTCATGGTTCGCCAAAAACAATCGTGGTGATGTGACTTGGCTGCTGAAAGTTTTTGCTTACTGCGCAGAATTGAAAGCCCTAAATAAGCGAGGTATAAGCCGCCAAGTACCCTGCCCCAATCTAATAACGTTTCATCAATCACTAATGCAAAATGTATCACTAATAATGAAATAGCGAGCAATAAAAATGCAGAAATAGCCCCGCCCCAAATGGTGCCTGTTGGCCAGCCATGTTTGGAGTCAGAAATAACCAATGAAATCACCGGCCCAGGTGATGATATAAGTAGCGTGATAGATAACGCATAGGTCAGGTATAAAGAGAGCATCTACTTTCCTCTAGTTAGTCCAGAATACGTCTGGCTTGCCAATACTTTTTCTTCCAATAAACATTGTCTAGCGATGAGGTGATCACCCCTTTACTGGTTGAGGCATGCATAAATTTATTATCTCCCATGTAGATGCCCACATGGCGAATGTTCCAGCCGGTTTTAAAGAATACTAAATCACCTATTTGTAGCTGATCTTTGTAAACTAGATAACCTTTCTTAACCTGAGTTGCTGTTGTGCGCGGTAGCTTTAGATTGAAGCTATCGTGATAAACATTTTTCACAAATGCGGAGCAGTCGATACCATTTTTACTGTTTCCACCTAATTGATAAGGGGTGCCTTGCCAATAAGCGAACTCTTTACGCAAGAGATAAAAAAGCAGTTGATCCTCTCCCATATTTTGGGTTTGAGTTGGTGCTTTGTTTTTATTAGCCGTTTTTGTTGGCCCATTGCTTTTAGGCGCTGTTGAACAACCCGCTAACAAAATCAGTAACATTACAGTGAAAAGTTTATTCATCGGTTAAAAGCCAAATATGCTAATAACTTAACATGTGCATTTCCATCATTTAGGCACTCAATGTAATTAAACTTATGTCCACCTGCTTGTAGAAACAACAGTTCATTCTCAATTCCCATCTCTTCTAATGTTTCCAGACAGTCTGTAGCAAACGCCGGGCAGATAACATCTACCGAAGCACAGCCAGATTCAGCAAGAGAAACCAATTCTTTATCCACATAGGGCATTAACCACTCCTCTTTACCAAAACGAGACTGGTAGGCTAACAAATACTGAGACTGCTCTAATCCAAGCTGTTGTACCACTAACTCTGTTGTTCGCTCACTCTGCTTTTGATAAGGATCACCGTTAGTCACATAACGCTTAGGAATACCATGGTAGGAAAACACCAGTTTGTCTGCTTTGCCATGTTCAGCCCACTGTTTTTTTATCGATTGGCATAACGCATCGATGTACAAAGGGTGATCATGATAATCGTGTTTAAAGTTAATTGCGGGAAAGTTAACCTGTTGCTTAATGAGATCTGCAACCTGATCAAATACAGGTGCTGTAGTTGAAACAGAGTATTGTGGGTAAAGAGGGATAATGGTTAAGTCTGTGATCCCTTTTTTTTCTAATTTAATAATGGTTTCTGCAATACTTGGTTTTCCATAGGTCATCGCA
>Ga0209292_1001260_pt1 | contig 31238 bp, 24 predicted proteins | sample GOMGulsemesocosm_2_FD_184634 | JGI IMG/M metagenome (GOLD analysis project Ga0209292, IMG submission 184634) | Methane-oxidizing microbial communities from mesocosms in the Gulf of Mexico - GOM9C Gulf of Mexico (SPAdes) (version 2) | ecosystem: Environmental > Aquatic > Marine > Cold seeps... | reverse complement strand
CCCCTATATTTAATAAGGTTTACGCTAGTTCAGCCAAACACATTTCATCATTGAGTTGACTAACCCATTTACTAACACGTGCATCGGTTAGTTCAGGTTGTCTGTCTTCATCAATACATAAACCAATAAAAGTATTTTCATCTATCAATGCTTTTGATGCTTCAAATTCATAACCTTCGGTAGGCCAGCTGCCCACAACAATAGCACCTTTGCTTTCAACAATATCACGTAAAGGTTCCATTGCATCACAAAAGTACTCTGCGTAATCTTCTTGATCACCTAAGCCAAAAATAGCGACTAGCTTGTCAGTAAAATCGATTTCTTCGAGGTCAGGCAAAAAGTCATCCCAATCACATTGGTTTTCACCGTAGTACCATGTAGGTATGCCTAGTATTAACATATCAAACTCTGCAATTTCTTCTTTGGTACTTTTTGCGATGTCTTTAACATCGATCATCTTTTTACCCAGTTTTTTCTGGATCATTTTACTAATTGCTTCGGTGTTACCGGTATCACTGCCGAAAAATAAACCTACGATTGCCATGGATATCTACCTTTTATACTTCAATTAAATTTGTTTTTTGTGCTAAAGATTCAATCAATAGCGATTCAATTAATTCACTGCGGCTAATATTTTTAGTTTTAGCCAGCTTTTCTAACTGTTCAAATAAGCTGTGGTGTATTTTAAATTCAACCCGCTTTAAACCTTTAGTTTTATCTCGTTTAACTTGATTACGTTTGTTTAATCTAATTTGTATATTGCGTGGATGCGGGCTTGTTTTAGGGCGTCCAGGACGCTTTTCATCACTAAAAAGGTCAATGGTTGTTAAATCAGTTAACTCTTTTGCCATTAGCCAACACCCTGACTTTCCCAGACAAATTGAATAATGCCTTTAGCTATAAAACCGAAACAGCCTAAAAAAAGCACGAAATAAACAACAAATCTTCCCATTTTAGGTACATCATTTTTATTCATTACATCGTGAATAGATAAACCAATGAATCCAAAAATGAAAAGAAAAAATAAGTTAAGGCCTATCGCCTCTATAAGTTCTAAATGTTCAGCTAGCATGCGTGTTCTTTTACTATGAAAAATACATCAAGTGATGTAAGCCAAAAAATTGGCGACACTATAGCATGTAATGTTATTAAACACATTTACTTTCATAGGCTTTAAGCTTAAAAAACTCTAACTTATCTACTCAGTTAATTTGTTGATCTTTATCAAAGGCTTAACATTATTTTTAAGAAGAGGATTGGCTAAGCAGGTTCTTTAGTTAAGAAATCGAGCACAATTTTATTAAAGGCAACGGTCTTTTCAGCATGTAACCAATGGCCTGCGCCTTGAATTATTTTAGCTTTAGCTTTAGGGAAAAGCTGGGCGATGACACTTTGATGTTCAGGTAGAATGTAATCTGAATTTGCACCTTTGATAAATAAGGTATCGCCATTAAATTGTTGCTCGGTTTGATTGGAAATACTTTGCATTATTTGTTGGTAGCCTTGTTCAATGTAATGCAAGTTACATTTAAACTGAAACTTCCCTTCTTCATTTATAGCAATGTTTCTAAGTAAAAATTGTCTCACACCACTATCCGTTACATATTTCGATAATTGAGTATCAGCATCTTTACGTTTATGAACTTGTATTAAGTCAATTGCTTGTAAGCCTTCAATAATTGTTAAATGGTGTGCGGGATATTTAACTGGCGAAATATCAGCAACAATCAGCTTATTTATACGTTCTGGGAAGGAAAGGGCAATTTTCATTGCTATTTTTCCGCCCATTGAATGACCTAATATATGGCAATGTTCAATAGAAAGCATATCTAATAAGTTAATCACATCTTGTGCTAAAACTTGATAGTTCATATCTTGTTGATGAAAAGAACTGCCATGGTTTCTAACATCGATACTGGTAACGCAATAATGTTGGCTTAAGCTTTTGGCAACCATGTTTAAATTTTCTAAACTACCAAATAAGCCATGAATTAGCACAATATGCTTACCTTCACCTAATTGTTTATAATTTAGCTGCATAGCTTGGTGTTGCGTTGCTTGGTTTAAATTTGTCATTTTATTAATTCATTCATTTTATTTTTTAACTTATAGTAATTTTATCATGAAATAACCTTGAATTTGGGTATAATCTCGCTGCACTTAAAAATTTATAGAAGTTAGTGATAAATGAAAAATATTGAAATAGACGATGAACTTTATCTGTATATTGTTTCGAATACACAAGCTATTGGTGAGAGCGCTTCAAGTATCTTGCGTCGTTTACTCCCACTAGGAGACGCTAATCAACAGCCGATTCCACCATCAACTTTAGTAACAGAAATCAAAGATGATGATACTCAGCAAGATGAACTACCTCAACATGCAGCAGTGGTTTCCTCTGATCTTGTTGATACTGATGTTAGCGAAGTAAAACCTATTACTAGCTCAGAAAGTGTTTTTAACTTCATTAATAAAGAAGAGCTTGCCATGCAGCGTGGTGCTGTAGGTCGTTTTTTATTAATTCTTGCTGCCTTATATAGAGCGCACCCAAAGACATTTAATATAGTAACCAATATAGCGCCTAAAGTGAGCGCGAGAAAAACCAAGCGTTTATATTTTGCCTTGAGTGAGGACATTTTAACAGCGAGTGGTAGCAGTACTAAGCCCAAGCAAGTTCCTCAAAGTCCGTTTTGGGTTATCACCAACTCAAATACCACGCGTAAAAAAATGATGTTAACCGAGGCCGCGAGCCTATTAGGTTACGATGAGAGTGATGTGATTAAAATTAGAGAATTACTCTAAATCAGTCCTGAATAAGTATTTTGAAGTTGCTTGAGTTTAAGTAGTCATTAGATAAAAAGAAACAAAAGGGAATAATATGTCTGTTCATCCGCATGCTGGTAAGCCAGTTCGTCCAGAAGATAGAGTTAATCTTGGTCAATTAGTCAGTGAGTATTATCTCAAGGCACCTGATGTAGATATTATTGCTCAACAAGTAAGTTTTGGTACCTCTGGCCATAGAGGCACAGCGGCAAAAATCAGTTTTAATGAGCACCATATTATTGCTATTTGTCAGGCCGTTGCTGAGTACCGTTTAACGCAAAATATTACCGGGCCACTTTTTTTAGGTAAAGATACTCATGCATTGTCTGAGCCTGCTTTTGCCAGTGCAATTTCAGTGCTGATTGCCAATGGCGTGAATGTTGTTATTCAAGATGATGTTCTATCAACGTCTCAAACAAATGCTGGCTTTACACCGACACCAGTGATTTCCAGACTTATTATTTCACATAATAAAACCCACGATGAGTGCTCAATTGCTGATGGCATTATTATCACGCCTTCACATAATCCGCCAACTGATGGTGGTATTAAGTATAACCCGCCACACGGTGGTCCTGCAGAAGGAGAAATCACTAAACAGATTGAACAAAGAGCAAATGCACTTATTAAGGCAGGCTTAATTGATGTTAAGCAGCTCTCATATGTACAAGTACTAGAGTCTGAGTTGTTAATACAGCAAAATTTTATTGAACACTATGTTAGTCAACTTGAACAAGTTATTGATATGGATGCCATAGCAAAATCTGGCGTAACCATAGGTGTGGATCCCCTTGGTGGCTCAGGTATTGCTTATTGGCCTGTAATCGCTAAAAAATACGGTATCAATATTACTATTGTCAATCCTGTTGTTGATGCTAGTTTTGCTTTCATGCCGCTTGATAAAGATGGCAAAATCCGCATGGATTGCTCATCTCCTTATGCGATGGCTGGTCTTATTGCTATGAAAGATGATTTTGATATCAGTGTGGGGAATGATCCAGATTTTGATCGACATGGTATCGTGACTAAAAGTGGTGGCTTAATGAATCCTAATCATTATTTAGCTGTTGCCATTAACTATTTGATGACTCATAGAGATTGGCCACAAAATAGTAAGATTGGTAAAACACTTGTTTCTAGTTCGCTGATTGATCGCGTAGCGAAAAATATTAATAGACCTTTATCAGAAGTACCAGTAGGTTTTAAATGGTTTGTTGATGGCTTATGTGATTCAAGCTACGCTTTTGGCGGTGAAGAGAGTGCCGGTGCTTCATTTATAGCTCGTGATGGCAGTACTTGGACTACTGACAAAGACGGTTTTATAATGGCCTTATTAGCTGCTGAAATATTAGCCGTTACTGGTAAAGACCCGCATCAGCATTATCTTGATTTGGTTAGTGAACTAGGCGAACCCTGTTATGGCCGTGTTGAAGCGGTAGCTTCATTTGATCAGAAAAAAGTATTAACCGCACTATCAAGTAAAGATGTTACTGCAGATATGTTAGCAGGCGAAAAGATAGTGCAAATTCTTTCTCATGCACCGGGAAATAATGCTGCTATCGGCGGTATTAAAGTTGTTACTGATAATGGTTGGTTTGCTGCTCGCCCATCAGGCACCGAAGAAATTTACAAAATATATGCTGAAAGTTTTATTGATGAAAAGCATTTACAAACCATTATAAAAGAAGCTCAATACATTGTCAGTGCGGCATTTAAAGCGGCAGGGCTGTAATAAAGTAAGTCAATAGAAATAAGCTGCAAAGATTGAAGCATAAATGAACGTGCCTATGTAGAAGGTTCAGGATCGTCATCCCCGTGATTTCTTAATCGGGGATCTAGTGTATTAAGAGCAATAGACCTTCGAACAAAGACTTCGAAGGTGACGTCTACAGTTACATTCTGAGTTAACTGCATAGCCATGTAAAAGAAAGCAAAGAAAAATAATTAAGGTTAACCATGTCATACCCACAAGAGCAATTATCTGTATCACAGTTACAAGCTCAACTACAAAGTAAAGGTGACTTTTTACATTTAACTCGTAGTCATGAGGTTTCGATGGCTGCGTTTACTTTTAAAGTTGATTGCACAAATAATTCGTCAAAAGCTAAAGTCTCAGTACTTGATACTGGCATTATAATTTTTGAACCTCTGAGCCATACCTCAAGCAAAGATATTGTTTTATCGAGTGCGGTCCATGGCAATGAAACGGCACCTATTGAAATATGCAGTGAGTTAATCAAGCAATTAATTTTAGGTGAGTTACATCTAGAAAATAGAACGTTATTTTTATTTGGTAATCCACCATCTATTAATATCGGACAGCGCTTTGTTGAAGAAAACCTTAATCGACTTTTTAGCGGTGGTCATTCATTAGATCAAGGGCAGGGCGAAGGTTTGATAAACAAAGAGCGTCATCGTGCTTTGTTATTAGAAAATACCGTAAAAGATTTTTATGAAAATAAAGATTATAAAGAAGCAGGCACAGTAGGTAACAGTGAACGTTTTCATTATGATTTGCACACGGCAATTAGAGGCTCTAAAAATGATAAATTTGCCGTTTATCCGTTTAGACATAATAAGCCTTGGGTAAAAGAGCAACTTCAATTCATGCTTGCTTGTGGTGTTAACACTATATTGTTCTCTAATTCACCAACCACTACCTTTAGTTATTTTTCTTCTAATAACTTTGGCGCACACGCTTTTACCGTGGAACTAGGTAAAGTGAAGCCTTTTGGTGAAAATGATATAGAAAATTTTGCGGGTATCAGAGCTAGTTTGAAGTCATTAATTTCAGGACAGCCATTAATATTGACTGAATATAATAAAGATAATTTTAGTTTTTTTGAAATAGACCAGATTATTGATAGACATCATCAAGATTTTTCACTGCACTTTAGTGATGAAGTAGAAAATTTTACTGATTTCCCCATTGGCACTATTATCGCAATTGATGGCAACAAAGAAATCAAAACCCAAAAGCAAGGAGAGGCAATTATTTTTCCTAATGCCAATGTTGCTATTGGACAACGCGCACTATTAACAGTGGTGCCTGTAGCCATAAACCCGGAATAATACTCTTTACTTATTATGATAATTGAAGTGGTGTAATGTTACTTCAATTATCTGTATATTTTCTCCCTTATTATCATTTCCTCTCTCCTACTGTAAACATTCCTGCTCACTTTTCACCTAATTCTGTTCATTTCATTGTTCAACAATCTTGAGAATCAGTTAACGTAAAGGTAAAGTTTTGCGCGATTATTGCAATTTATTGACTATACTCAAAAACAGTAAAAGTCAGTAATAAACAACAAGTGTTAAAGAATAAAAATAATGCACCTATTTTGTTCAGCCAATTTGTTATTCATTAAATAGTGCGAACAATTAAAATAAGAGAATGTTATGAGTAGTGAACTTTATAATGATGGACCCGTTGTACATAAACCTACGTTTATCGATGGTACTAGCGTGGAAATTCCAGAATTAAAAATATTGAAACAAGACGGTAGCACCTATGAAGGTGCAGAATTGCCTGATATGGATGAAAGCTTAGCAATAAAAACATATAAAACATTAGCTTTTCATCGTGTCCTTGATGAGCGCATGGTGGCATCTCAACGACAAGGTCGTTTAAGCTTCTATATGGCTGCCCTAGGTGAAGAAGCTGCCAGTGTTGGCGGCGCAGCAGGGTTAAAGTCTCAAGATATGATCATGAGCCAATACCGTGAGCAAGGTGCCTTAATGTTTCGTGGTTTTAGCTTAGAAAACTTTATGAATCAAATGTTTTCCAACGAAAAAGATTTAGGTAAAGGGCGACAAATGCCAATTCATTATGGCTCAAGTGAACTGAACTATATGACAATTTCATCGCCATTAGGCACACAAATTCCACAAGCAACGGGTTATGCATACGGTCAAAAGCTTCAAGGTTTAGATGAAGTCACTCTGTGTTATTTCGGTGAAGGTGCGGCATCTGAAGGTGATTTTCATGCAGGCTTAAATATGGCCGCGGTGCATAAAGCTCCGGTGATTTTCTTCTGTCGTAATAATGGCTACGCTATTTCAACGCCCTCAGATGAACAATTTAAAGGGAATGGTATAGCTTCGCGTGGTGTTGGTTACGGCATTAAAACCTTGAGAGTAGACGGTAATGATATTTTAGCGGTAATTAAAGCCACTCAAATAGCACGTAAATATGCACTGAAAGAAAATGCTCCTGTATTAATTGAGGCGATGTCATATCGTTTAGGCGCACATTCAACTTCTGATGATCCATCAGGTTATCGAACGCGAGAAGAAGAAGCTAAGTGGCAGGCTAATGATCCAATTTTAAGGATGAAAAATTGGCTCTTGGCACAAAATTGGTGGGATGAAGATCAAGAAAAAGCCTTGTTTGAAAAACTTCGCGAAAAAGTATTAGCAGCAGTTAAAGTATCTGAAAAAATTAGTAAACCTCACATCGATACCTTAATCACAGATGTTTATGATGCTCCGTCAACACAATTGAAAGCGCAATTAGAACAAGTGAAAGTGCACGTTAATAAATATCCAGAAGCCTATCCATTTACCGCGGGGAAATTTTAGTCATGGCAAAAATGAATATGTTACAAGCGATTAATAATGCGCTTGATATCGCCATGGGCGAAGATGAATCTACCTTATGTTTTGGTGAAGATGTTGGTCATTTCGGTGGTGTTTTTCGTGCTACAAGTGGTTTGCAAGACAAGTATGGAAAATCACGTTGTTTTAATACGCCTTTAGTTGAACAAGGAATAATTGGTTTTGCCAATGGTTTAGCTGCACAGGGGTCTCGTCCTATTGCTGAAATTCAATTTGCCGATTATATTTTTCCAGCCTTCGACCAAATAGTTAATGAAGCGGCTAAGTTTCGCTATCGTAGTGGTAATGAGTTTGATGTGGGAAAATTAACCATTCGCTCACCATACGGCGGCGGAATAGCAGGTGGCTTGTATCACAGCCAATCCCCAGAAGCTTATTTTGCTCATACTCCCGGCTTAAAAGTGGTTATTCCACGTAATCCCTACCAAGCCAAAGGCTTATTGCTCGCCTCTATTCGCGATGACAATCCAGTGATATTTTTTGAGCCTAAACGCTTATATAGATCATCAACGGGTGAAGTTCCAGAGGAAGACTATCAATTACCTATTGGTAAAGCTGAAGTACTACAAACGGGCAGTGATATCACCTTACTTGCTTGGGGCGCACAAATGGAAGTTTTACAAAAAGCGGCTGATTTAGCGGCTAATGATGGTATTTCTTGTGAAGTGATCGACTTACGCAGCATATTACCTTGGGATATAGAGACAATAGCAAACTCAGTAGTGAAAACCGGTCGTTTATTAGTAAGCCAAGAGGCACCACTAACGGCAGGTTTTGCCAGTGAAATAGCGGCAACTATTCAGCAAGAATGTTTTTTACATCTTGAATCACCAATAGAACGAGTTTGTGGTTTAGACACCCCATACCCACTGGCGTTAGAGAAAGAATATGTAAGTGATCATTTAAAAATATATGAAGCGATTAAACGCAGTATTAATTACTAATACGTAACTGACAAGAATGATTGATAAGAATTACTAGGAAAAAGATATGAGCATTGATTTTATATTACCTGATATTGGCGAAGGTATCGTTGAGTGTGAATTAGTTGAATGGCTAGTTAAAGAGGGTGAAACAGTCGTTGAAGATCAACCTATTGCCGATGTGATGACCGATAAAGCACTAGTGCAAATTCCTGCGATGCATACAGGCGTAATAGATAAATTATTTTACAAACAAGGGGAAATAGCAAAAGTACATGAGCCGTTATTTTCAATGGTTCCTGCTGGCGATGACGTCGGTAGTGAAGCGAAAGAAACTGTTAGTGATGTTCAGGTTGAAGTTAAAGCAAAGCAAACTGAAGAAAAAATTTCTAGCAATGTGATAGTAGAAAACGAAACACAAGTTATTGAGCAAAGAAGTACAAACGGCAAAGCGGTTGCTAGCCCTGCTGTACGACGTGTCGCTCGAGAGTTAGACGTAAATATTAGTGAAGTGGCTGGCTCTGGTAAAAAAGGCCGCGTTTATAAAGAAGACGTTGTATCGTTTGAGCAAGGCGGCAACTCTGCTAGTGTTCAATCTCTGGAGCCTGCTACACGCACAGAGCCTATTCGTGGTATTAAAGCGGTAATGGCTAAGGCGATGGTTAATTCGGTTAGCACCATTCCTCACTTTACATATTGTGAAGAAATCGACATGACAGAATTAATTAGTTTGCGTAAGGAGCTAAAAGAGGCAACGATTGTTAAGGATATGGCAAAGCAAGATATTAAGCTAACCATGATGCCATTTTTTATGAAAGCAATGTCGTTAGCATTAAAGGAGTTCCCTATAATAAACAGCCAAGTAAATGAAGATTGTACAGAATTAACTTACTTTAATGATCACAATATTGGTATGGCGGTTGATTCAAAAGTAGGCTTATTAGTACCTAATGTAAAACAAGTACAAAATAAATCAATTTTAGACTTAGCCACAGATATTACTCGTTTAACGACTGACGCGCGCAGTGGCAGAGTGCAATCGGCTGATTTAAAAGGTGGCACAATAACAATATCTAATATTGGTGCAATAGGGGGAACTGTAGCTACACCAATTATTAATAAGCCAGAAGCTGCCATTGTGGCTTTGGGTAAATTGCAAACTCTACCCAGGTTTAATGAGCAGGGCGATGTTGAAGCACGTAGCATAATGCAAGTCAGTTGGTCTGGCGATCACCGAATTATTGATGGTGGCAGTATTGCTCGTTTTTGTAATTTATGGAAATCATTCTTAGAAAAGCCAACTAATATGTTAGTGCATATGAGCTAGAGTTAAAGCAAATTATCTTTAAGTAAAAATGCACTCAATTTGAGTGCATTTTTTTGCCTGAAAATTATTTTTTATTATCAATAACGGGTAAGATGTTTATTTAGTTAAGCCGTTATTTTTTAGAATAGGTTACTTCTGTGACAACAAATCAACCTGAAAAAAATACTGAACAAAAACTCCAACATTTCTATATTGCTGAAGAGCAATCTATTTACCTGCTCAATCATAAAGATGCCACTAAATTAAAGCAATGGGTTGATCTTTGTCAGCAACAACTAAAACACCTCGGTTACAAAAATATCGCCTTGCTCGGAAAGGGGGCTTATGGCTTTGTATTTTGTGCTAATAACAGTATTGGTGATGATGTGGTGTTTAAATTTTCAAGGTTGAACCTGCCACAACATGTACAAGATAGACTCAGTGAAGAAGCCGATATACAAGGACAGTTAAGTCATATTAGAATACCTCATGTTATTGATTATCAAAAGATAAAGCGACAGTCCATTTTGCAAATGAGTCGTGCACCAGGTATTGACTTAGAGCAACTTTCACAGCAACAAGGCCCACTTTCACCAGAATTGGTCGTTAGTATTGCTATTCAGTTAGCTGAAATATTGATTTACTTGCGCGATGTAAATGCTCACAAAAACAATAAACCTTATGTGCATGGTGATATAAAGCCTTCTAACGTAGTTTTTGACAAAAAAACAGGATTAGTACAGTTAATTGACTGGGGCTCTTCAGTTGTTGCTCAGCTCGATGTCGAGGGGCAGACTACTAGCAACAATATTATGGATCTAATGAGCAGTGACTTGCAGCATAGCAATGCTAGATTAGGTGATGTTTATTTCATTGGTCCAGAGCAAATCAATGGTGGGTTATCATCGCCACGTTTTGATGAACAAGGTCTAGCCGCAACACTTTATGCGATAGCGTCAGGACAGTCATGTCGATATGGTACAAAAGTTATTACGCCTAATTCGTTAGGGTTACCAAAAATGTTAGCGAATGTGCTAATGGCAATGCTTAATGATGATGAAAAACGGCGCTGTCAGGGTGGTGATTATTTTTTCAATAATTTATCTTACTTAAAGCAATTAGTTTTATCAGATAAACCGACAATTATCCAAGTTGAGTCGTTAATTCCAGTGTGGACTAAACCTAAAAAAGAAGAAATTGATACCGTTGTATATGGCTCACGGAAATCTTTTTTACGAGAAGAGTCTGCTGGTGAAAGTTTAGAAAATATAGATGATGTACAGTTAGAGAAGTATTATAAAAATTACTTAATGGGAATGGGCGATAATGAGAAAGCCTTTATTGCTGCCTTAAGCCGTTTAGGTAATTTTCCTGTGGTAGGCGGGTTAGCAATTCGTTGGGCAAAAGAAGGGGTTTATATCGACTCTAATTTAACCTTGTTTGAACCTAGTTTAAAAACGTCTTTTGAAAGCGCCGTTAATAATATGATTCATTTGGCGCAGGGAATATTTCGCATAGGTGTGTTTAAAAGTTGCTTGTTTAATGCTCGTAATACCTTACATGTGGAACGCGAAGATCAAAGTACCCCATTTAATGCGCTAGCTGAGCAGCGTATTGCTTTTGAAGTGAGTGACGTTGCTGACATTGATGATATAACGCGGCTACACTCTTATTTTGAAGATGGTAAAGACCCTGATGAATATTTGTACTTACCTGATGAGTTAATGGCTGTATTGGCAAGACTAAATCTTATTCATCATACCGGTTGTATTATTTTTGAAGTGTTACCCACCCATTTAAAAATTCATAGTTACTTAATGCTGCTAAATCATGATAAAGAAGATGAATTTAGCAAATGTCTGGCTGAAATTATGACCTTATTACCAACCATTAATGGTATTGGTATTTCTGGCTTTATGAAACTACCTTATAAAGACACTCGTTTTTTTGAACATATTAGCAGCTTACCAGAGCGTTTTTATCCTAAAAACCCTAAACTAATATAAATTAGCTTTCTTTTTATTACAGAATAAAAAATTGATAAGTAAATAAAAAGCCAGCAAATCTGCTGGCTTTTTGATTGAAACTTTATTTAACGATATTACTCGTCATTAAAAGTTATAAGAGGCTCTTACGTAATATTCACGGCCAGCAAGTGAAAATGGAAAGCTTGACCAACCATATTTAAAGCCAATATCAGGGAAAATACCGCCCTCTGTGCCCCAATCATCAGGATACTCATCTGTTAGATTTAAAATACCACCGCTGATGTCTAGCTGATCTGTTACATGCCATTGCGCGGTTAAGTCAAATAAGCTTTTCGCGTCCCACGTTTTACGTTCAGTACCGTAAGCTGCAGTAGATACTTCACCGTAATGCGTCATGCGACCCGTTACTGTCCAACTATCTAAATCCAACATGGCAGAAACACTTAATCGGTCTTGCGGCTGGCCTTTCTCAATTAGTAGTTCCTGAGCTTTATCAAAAACAACCTTATCAGGGACTATTGTTGATGAAGTATTAATATTGGTGACTCTAGTTTCGTTGTGATGATAAGCAAGTACGTAGACAATGCTACCAAAATCTTCAATTTCTTGAGTATATTCGTTTACCCAATCAAGGCCAAAGGTTTCAGTATCAATGGCATTGGTGAATATTGAAGCATTCTTCACTCCATCTAATGCTTCACCAGTGCCAGAGTGACGATCAAAAAAGTCATCTATATCATCATTAATACCGCGGGTAATGTTACCTGAATAAGCAATACGATCATCAATGGTTATCATATAAATATCAAGGGTAGATGAGAAAGCGTCTCTGTTGTATACCAAACCACCAGAAATACTGGTTGAAGTTTCTTCTTTAAGCTCTTTAAACTCAAGCTCTTGTGCAAGCGCATCATTTGGGCGTAAAGTGACTAAATCAGCTAACTGACCATTATCCAAGGAAATAGAGCGTTGGGTAAAATTATTTTGCTGCATACCCGGTGCTCGGTAACCTGTTGAAGCAGAGCCACGAAGAGAAAAGTTGTCTGTTAAGGTTAAATGCGTTGATAACTTACCAATAATGGTGCTACCAAAATCATCGTAGTCTTCATAGCGAACCGCTGCGGCAACTAACAGGTCTTCAGTCAGGTATGTTTCAGTATCTAAGTAAAGCGCAAAACTTTTTCTATCGGTATCTATCGCCATTGCTGGGCTGTAACCTTGGAAGCCTTGCATACCAGGTGCAGTAATATCTCCACCAGAACATGATGTAAATAATGGATCACCGGTTGGGTTGACAGATTCAGCACATAAGGTATCACCACGATCATAAGTAACAGCATCCCCAGCTTCTTGCTCATAACCATCTATTCTATATTCTACACCTATAGCGATAGACGTTTCGTCATAAAGTCCGAAATCAACAGCGGTAACCGCGTCTACATTAAATGTAGTTTGAGTGAATACAAGCGCGCCATCATAGGCAGATGTTGGGCTATCTGGACCATAACTGGCATTAAGAGAGTTAGTATTGCTGAATTCAAAACGGTTTTCACCAGTAACTACACTTGCATCAATTTCCCAATCACCCACTTCGGTTCTATAACCTAAGGCAAATGAGGAATCTTCAGATTTAGTGCCTAATCCTGGCGTTATGCCATCTGGAAATAATTCACTCCATACACGATTATCCGAAGCACCACGATAAAAACCTAGTGATTCGCCTTCTTTAGCGGTAAAACCACCAAAGGCGTATAATTGACTACCTTCACCTAAATCATAAGAAAAGTTTGCCCATAGGCTAGTCATTTCTGTTTCAGCTTCACCAACAAGTAATAATTGTTTAGGCTCAGGGATAGAGCCAAACCATGTTGTTGGTGTTGCTCTATTCATTTCACCATTATCAGCATATTCAAAGGTAAGGTTTAACATGCCTCTATCGCCAATTTCAAAACCGTAATTAGCGCCTAGTTCATAGCTTTCACCGTCACCTTCGCTTGTTTCGCCGTATTGTGTCCAAACTGTACCACCACCACTATTTTTCAGAACAATGTTAATAACACCAGCAATTGCATCAGAGCCATATTGAGCCGCAGCACCATCTCGCAATATTTCAATGTGAGAAATAGCTGTCATAGGAATTGAGCTAAGATCTGTACCGGCACTACCACGACCAACATTTTCTTGTACAGCAACAACGGCTTGTTGATGACGACGCTTACCATTGATTAATACTAATACTTGATCTGGTCCTAAACTTCTTAGAGACGCTGGTCGCATTAAATCTTGACCATCAGAAGTTGTGGTGTTGTTCATATTAAATGAAGGGGCAAGTTTACGAAGCATATCAGGAGTGCTAGTTGCACCTGAATTTTTAATTGCATCAGCTGAAATGATATCAATTGGTGCAGGGCTATCGGCTACTGTTCGGTTAGACATACGCGTACCAACGGTTATGATACGCTCTATATCTGAATTTTCAGCACTTTCAGCCGCATTTGCTTGGGCTATTGATGAAGTACCTGCTAGCGATAAACACACTGCTAGCGCAAGTGTACTATGCTTAAATTTTACTCTCATGTTTCGTTATCCTTTAGTTATTATTTTGTTGTTATAATAAATCATTACATATATGTAAACATTGGGCGTAATGATTATAGTTATTTTATAGCATTAATTATTATAATTGACCTTATTTATTGTAAATATTGGCCTTGTTTCTTGTAGAAGCAGCTAAAACATTCCATTTACCGATACATTATCGGTTTGTAATTAATGGCACCAGTATGTAATTAACTTAAGTTCCAAGATTGCATAGAAGGCAACTAAAATTCAAGGTTGTTCTGTAATTATTTGTGTTTTTTCTGGTTGTTAATGTATAGAATTGTTTGCGGTAAAGTGTAAACTGGTTAAAAAATTGGCGCATTTGGTCAAAGTGTTATGCGGGAGGGGGTTCAAGGACATTAGTAAAGAGAGTCTTCTGTAGCTTATAAAGCTCAATTGTTATGATAAAATGTGTGCCAAGTCAAAAAATGTACAATTAAGCAGAGAACTTGGTTTTTGTTTTAATCAATTGTTGATTTAGAATAAAATAAACATGACAATCTTCAGGTAGCTGAAATAGTGCTTATATTCGCATGTAAAAATAAAAATAAGGAGGTTGACATTAATCATTTAAAGAAGTAGTTCATGTTAGAAAGTAAACAAATAACCCTAGGCTTTTCCCTCATTATTGTCACCGTACTCTGTTTAGCTCTCAATTTTCAGTGGCAACTATCAAAGCTCTCCCAAGATAATAACGATTTGTATGAGCACCCTTTTGCGGTTTCAAATGCAGCTAATAATATTAATTTCCATCTGGTGTCGATGCATCGTTATATGAAAGACGTAGTTCTATCAACGAATGAGCAAGAACTCATGCTTGCTGTTAAGCTAGTGAGTACTCATGAGAGCAAAGTCTTGTCTGAGTTTGATCTCATCTTTGAAAAATTTTTAGGTGACAAGGCTCAGCTTAATCGAACTTATCGTTCTTTTATTGCTTGGAAGGCAATTCGCCATGAGGTCGTTCAACTAGTTGGCGCAGATCGCAGTTTAGAAGCTATAGCGATAACTAAAGGGAAGGGAGCTGAACATGTTGCTAACCTAAATGTGTTAGTTGCTCAATTAGTCGATTTCGCACTAAACAAAGCTGAAGAATTCCATTCAAGTTCTTTGATTCGTACAAGTAAAGCGCAAACAACAAACGCAGTGATTTCTTTTTTGGTATTTGTTTTAGTTATTGCTTTTGCCATTTATATTAAAAAGCATTTGATAAAAGCACAAGAAGAAAGGAATTATCGAACTCATTTAATCGATCAACACATTATGTTGGCAACTCTCAACAAAGATGCTGTTATTAGTGATGTTAGTAGTGCGTTGTGTCGTTTCTTAGGTAGTCGAAAAGAGAATTTGATTGGAAAGGCAAGTCATTTTTTTGATAATTCAGATGATTGGCAAGACCTAGAAGAAGAAATTCTATCGTCAATTCAAACGGGTAAAGAGTGGAGTGGTGAAATAAAGCACTTTGATCATCATGGGAATATCAGCTGGGCAAGTTCAACAATATTACCAAAGTATGATGAAAATTTTCAGGTACAAGAATTTACCAATATATTAGTTAACATTACGAATAAAAAATTATCAGGTGTAGATAAACTTACTTCTATGTTAAATCGTCGTCGGTATGATGAGTGTATTACTCATGAAATGCGGGTTGCTAAACGTAATGGTCAAAACTTTACTTTGGTTATCTTAGATATTGATTACTTTAAAAAATATAATGACCATTATGGACACCCGCAAGGTGACATCACCTTACAAAAGGTATCTGAAAAAATATTAACCTATATCAAACGACCTAATGACTTTGCGTTTCGTATTGGCGGGGAAGAATTTGCCATTATTTTTTCAAATTTAGATAAGCAAGAAACTAAGCTATTTTTAAAAGAGATTCGCTCTGGTGTTGAATCACTTAATATAGAGCATAGCAAAAGTTTAGTTAGTAACTCTTTAACTATATCTATTGGTGCATGTGTTATTTCTCAAAACTCTCAACTTGATGAAGAAAAAATATACATTGAAGCGGATAAAGCACTATATATAGCGAAAGAAAAACGTAACACTGTAGTGGTTGTTTAGCTTAATATTTTAGGGGTGCTGTTGGTTTCACTCATTATATGCTTGCAAGTTTATCTTTTGTACTTTTAGATTATGTTAAATCATATGAGCTTGCAGAATTGGCAACAAATAATGTTTGATGTAAACGACTTGCGTATTCATCAGTCATGCCGGCAACATAGTCAGCAATTACTCGATGAGCATTGTTATTATTATCTAAGGCATGTTGCCACCGCTTGGCACTATTAGTTGGTAGTAGCCTTAAAGGATCAGAAGAAAGCGTTTCAAATAGTTCCATTACTATTTGTTGTCCTCTATATTCAATTCGCTGAATACTAGTTTGTTTGATAACAAAGTTATAAACGAAGTCTTTAAAAATTTGTAATGCTTGCAAAGTGGTTTTTGGTAAGGTTGCATTATAGCGAAGCAGACTCTCTTCAAAATTCACATTATCATGTTGTTCATTTAAATCAGTTAACTCAATCGCGGTAATTAGATAATTAACCAAACCGCCAATAGCATCCTTTTGTAAGTGGTGCTGCTCACTAAAAAGTTTAGTAGTTAATGTTTGAGAATATTGCTCAAGCCATGGGTCACCTAATGCTTTTACGTTATTGATAACGTGTAGCTCAAAGTCATGTTGATTGACTATGCCAGTAACAATCGCGTCTTCAAGATCATGAATGCCATAAGCAATATCATCAGCGAGTTCCATGATTGAGCAGTCAAGTGACTTGAATCGTGTTTTCCTATGATTATTATCACGAGACTCCATCTGCTGGAAAAGTTTACGATCGTTTACGGATAAGGGAGATAATAACCAATCAATTATTTCGCTATCATCGCTATATAAGCCTTTTGGTGGATGCCAATCACTGGCTTTAAGTTGTCTAAAGTTATTAACATCAGATTTTTGTATTGGTTTGTTTAGTCGCTCTAATACCTGTGGATACTTCATTAAACCGAGTAAGGTTCTTCGGCTTAAATTCATACCGTGGTGCTCACTAAAAGGCTCAAGACGAGCAACAATCCTAAAGGTTTGTCCATTCCCTTCAAAGCCTCCGTGCTCGCGCATCATATAATGCAAAGCAACTTCACCGCCGTGACCGAAAGGGGGGTGCCCAATATCATGCGCTAAACAAATGGCTTCAATTAAACTATCGGTATTAGGAAACAAAGCATGGCAAAGGGTCGGATATTTATAACGAAGCTGTGAGGAGATGCCTGAGCCTATTTGGGCTGCTTCAAGTGAATGGGTTAAACGAGTTCGGTAAAAGTCACTTTGCCCACTACCCATTACTTGGGTTTTTGATTGTAAACGTCTAAAAGCTGCTGAATGTAATATGCGAGCACGATCACGCTGAAAGGGGTCTCGGTGATCTTGTTGTCTCCTTGATACTTTTGTTAACCGTCGCTCTAACCAAATATTTTCCATTAGATTACAAACCTATAAATTTATTTAACGATATTTTACAAAGAATTCAATTATCCGTGAGTTCAAAATTTACCTTAACATGCTACTATTAAAAAAAGTATATTGTCGAAACCATTTTTTAAAAAAGAGCAGCCATATTGAATAACAAAGGAAAACTTTTTCAAATATTATTTTTTTTGTCTAGTTGTTCTTTTGCAGCGGTAGGAGACCATTCAGATGCTATTGAGTTAACGGCTGGTTTATCTAAACCTCCTTTTGTTATCGAAAATAATGAGCACTATAGCGGTATTCAATTAGATTTAATTAGCGAAATTTTTGCGGTAGTAAATCAGCAAGTCCAGTTTATTCATGCACCATTAGTACGTAGTTTTTCAACGGTAAATAAATGGCATTCAGACGGTACTATTACCTTGCCAATGATGCATCAACAAAAAAATGTATTTATTTCAGAACCCTATATCAGTTATCAAAATGTTGCTATTAGCTTAACAGAAGATAATTTAACAATAGATAAACTTGATGATCTATCAGGAAAGCATATTATTGCCTTTCAAACGGCAAAACAGTTTTTAGGAAAAAATTATATTAAGGCCATTGAAAACGCCGCCGATTATCAAGAAATGGCTGATCAAATAAAACAAATTGAATTACTTTATATTAAAAGAACACAAGTATTAATATTAGATCTTAATATCCTAAAACATTTTTTGTATAAACATCGCGAGCTGATATATAGCAAACGGTATAAAATTCACCGTTTATTTCCACCAAAAGTTTATTCAGCGGGCTTTAAAAGTAAAGCAATCCGCGATCAGTTTAATCGCGGATTAGCGGTAATTAAAGCTAATGGTAAATACCAACAAATTTTAGACAAATACTTGCGGTAAGTTTTTATTCGCTATGGTTTAGTGGCAATAAAAATGGCTCGTTGCGGGGCAGGGTAACCTTCAATCGTTTTGCTGTTATCAAGGGGGTCAAGAAAGTCAGAGAGTGATTCAGAATCAATCCAGTCAGTTTTTCTTTGCTCATCAAGGGCAGTAATATCAGTGTTAACCACACGAATATTGTTAAAACCGCAGCGTTCTAACCATGCACACATGGCTTTGGCACTAGGTAAAAACCAAACATTGCGCATTTTAGCGTAGCGTTCACCGGGGACTAATACGGTATTTTCATCGCCATCAACAATCAGAGTTTCCAAAATTAACTCTCCGCCTTTGACTAATTGTGCTTTTAATTGATAAATAAAATCAATGGGTGAGCGACGGTGATATAAAACACCCATAGCAAATACAGTATCAAATGCACCAAGCTCAGGTAGCTGTTCGACGCCTAGTGGTAATAAGTTGACCTTGTCATCATTGATAAAGTGCTGCATGGCGTTAAATTGCATCAAAAATAGTTGGGTTGGATCAATGCCGACAACAAATTTTGCGCCCGCTCCGCGCATACGCCATAAGTGATAACCACTGCCACAACCAATATCAAGAACGTACTTATCAGATAAATCGCCAATATGCTGCGCTAATCTATCCCATTTAAAATCACTACGCCATTCAGTATCTATATGTAAACCATGAATGTGGTAAGGCCCTTTACGCCAAGGCTTAAATTTTTTCAATAAATTTTCTAAGCGTTTATGCTCACCGGCATTTAAATCCTCTTTATTGCCAACAGTGACGCTATTAACCAAATCAACCGTTGAGATCTGTGTTTTTGGCAGCGCATCTAACGTTTTCTGCCAATGTTTATATTCACCATGAAGGTTGTTTTTATGCCAAAAATCAAGTTGTGATGGCAAAGTGTTTAGCCAATGACTTAAACGGTTTGTAGCAATTTGTTGGTAAAACTTATTAAAATTTGTCATGAGTTATTCATTTTGTTGTTGTTCGTTTATTTAGAACTTGTCTTCCTTCGACAGCTTTGCTTTCAGGATGAACGATAAATTTTCACCCTATTATTCTTAACATGTCGAAGGAACTTATTTTATGGCGATAAAAGAGATAAAGTTAAAACATTGAAACCAGGGGGAAACATGACTAAAGCCTGCTTTCTTTAAGCGGTTTATATGCTGTTCCACTGAATCAGTACGCATGACGTTTTCTAAAGCTGTACGCTTTTGCGCAACTTCTAATTCGCTATAACCGTTAGCACGCTTAAAGTTATGATGTAAATTGATTAAATGTTCATCAATAATAGAGTCACCATGAGATATTTTTTCTGAAATCACTAACAAACCACCGTCATTAATACCTTGTGCAACACGATTAATTAATGCTTGTCGTTCTGTTTTTTCAATAAACTGCAAAGTAAAGTTAAGTACTACCATAGAGGCATTTTCAATTGCTATGTCTTGAATGTTCGCTTCAACAACGTCAACGGGCGTGGTGCCTTTAAAAGCATTAATATGCATTTTACAACGTTCGACCATTGCTGATGAATTATCGACAGAGATAATTTTACACTGTTTAGCTTGAATACCTTTGCGCATAGCTAATGTGGCAGCACCCAATGAACAACCCAAATCATAAATAGTGGTGTTTTGTTTGACAAATTGTTGGCTAAGACGGCCAATTGTGTCAATAATAGTAGTATAACCAGGTACAGAACGACTGATCATATCAGGAAAAACTTCTACTACTTGTGCGTCAAAAGTAAAGTCGTTCACTTGGGTTTGAGGATTTGAGTAAATTAAATCGGTATCAGAAGTGTGCATGGTAATTAATTTTTAATACATTATTGCTTAGAAAAGTTACCCCATTTTAACTGATATTGATTCGATATAAAAACAAATATATAACAACAATTTTGAGAGATACTTTGTTAAAATTTTTTTGTACATTAATATTTCTTGGCTGCAGCTTTATTATTGCTAGTTTTAACGTCTTGGCCCTTGAACAACCAACAAAGTATCAATCATTTAGTGGCCCATTAACAATTGCGATTAACGAAACTTCTTATCCCTACCACTTTATAAATAAACAAGGCCATGCAGAGGGGTTGATGCCTGACTTATGGCGTCTATGGGCAAAAAAAAAACAAGTTGATATAGCGTTTGTTGCGCTTCCTTGGCTTGATACTCTTAAACAAGTAAGTAATGGCAGTACAGATATTCATGCAGGTTTGTCAATTATTGCTAGTAGAAAAAAACAACTATCTTTTTCTCAATCGATATTTCCCTTATTTATACACTTATATATACATACCTCGTTAACTAATATTGATGACATAAATGAATTGCAACCTTATTTGGTTGGTGTAGTCGCAGGCTCAGCGCATATAGAAATTCTAGCTAAAAAATTCCCAAGGCTTAAGCAGAAAATATATGCAAACCGACATGAACTCTATAAAGCCGCCTTAAGCAAGGAAGTGCTAGTTTTTACTGGCTTAGAGAATATTTCTAGTAACTATAAATATTATCAAAAATTACAAGAAATGTTCCCTACTTACCAACGTTTACGTTACCAACAGGGTGACTATGGCGTTGCTGTTGCTAAAGATAATACCCCATTGCTTGAATTTATTGAGCAAGGGTTGGCAAAAATAAGCGCAAGTGAAAGAATGAAAATAGAACGTAAGTGGCTAGGAATAGATAAAAGTAAAAACAGTTTACTGATTGCATTTTCTCCTAAATTCTCCCCATATTCGGCATTATCACCCACGGGAAGTCCACAAGGCTTATTAATCGACTTTTGGCGTTTGTGGGCTAAATACAGTGGCAATAATATTGAGTTCATTGCGCGAGATATCGTTGATAGTTTACCCTTGATTGAACAACAGCGAGTTGATGTTCTACTTGCTTATCCTGATGTATGGTTAAACTCTGAAGAATTCTCATTAGCAGACCCTATTTATCAACCTCATGCAAAGGTGTATGTGTCAAACAGAATAAAAGGAGTCAACGCCTTGCACTTTTTTGATGTCACTGAACAGTCAAAGGGTTATAAAAATACAAATATAGTCGGAGTATGGCAGCAAGCCCCTTTCAAAAAAGAACTATTAAAAAGATACCCAAATTTAAACGTAAAATATTTTACAACGATTGATGCCATGCTCAAAGCTGCTGAGTTAGATGAAATAGATGCGATGATTTCTTTGGTTGACATGATGAATGTTCGATTGACCCAAAGAAATTTACAATCTTCTTTTTACCTTATTGATTTTCCGGTGTTTACTATTAAATTATCTTCGCTAATAAACAAGAATAACCCACAATTAATTTCGATGGTGAAAGAAGGTTTTGAACAAATAGAACTGAGTGAATTGGTTCATTTGGAAGAACGTTGGTTGAGTGATGAACAATCTTACTATCGAAGTTTATTAGAAAAAGTCACTCTTAATGAGCAAGAAGAAAGCTATATTAAAGAAAATAGTGAAATTAAAGTTGGGGTGCTCAATTCATTAGCGCCAACAGCATTTGTTAATGAACAAGGACAGTTTGATGGTATTGACAGAGATGTGCTCGATTTAATTAGTTTAAGAACAGGATTACATTTTCTTTATCAAAGTTATGATTCTTGGCACCAACTATATCAAAGTATGCTTGATGGTGAAGTCGATATGTTGACTAGCATAACACCCACAGAAATGCGGCGAACAGAATTGTTATTTACTAATAGTTATTGGCATACACCTTGGGTGATTTTTCACCCGCAACACTTTGGCCAACAAGCGAAATTAAAGAATTTTTATGGGAAACAATTAGCTATTGTTAAAGGGCATTATTTAATTGATTTTCTAAGAGAAAATCACCCTTTAATTACTTTGAAAATGGTTAATAACAGAAAAGATGCTTTAGTAGTGCTGCAACAAGGACAAGTCGATGGTGTGATAGAAACAATTGCTTCTGCAACTCAATTATTAAAACAGGAAAGTTTAGTCAGTTTAACTATATCGGTAGTTGAAGATATGCCAATAAGTAAAAGCCACCTTGGTGTACAACTAAATAACGTCTTGCTAACGAGTATTATTGATAAAGGTTTAGCCAGTATAAGTGCACAGGAAAAAAGTAGCATCTATGAAAAGTGGTTTAGTATTGATATTAGTACCGGTCTTGATAAAAAAGTTGTCCTGCGCGTGGCTTTCCAAGTGGCGATACTTATTATTGTAGTACTTGGTATTATCATTATGTGGAATAGACGTTTAAAAGCTGAAATTACTCATAGAAAGCAGCTTGAAAAACGAATGAAACATATGGCTACCCATGATGAACTTACCGGACTAGCTAATAGAGTGCTACTCAAAGATAGGATAAATACGGCAATTGAGTTTCACCATCGACAGTCACTAATGATGGCTGTGCTTTTCCTTGATTTAGACGGTTTTAAAATTATTAATGATACCCATGGGCATGATGTAGGTGATGAGTTATTACAACAAGTCGCTAGGCGTTTACAATCCTGTGTGCGTAAATCAGATACTGTGGTTCGTTTTGGTGGCGATGAATTTGTGCTGTTGCTAACAGGGCTTCATCATGTAAATGAAGCAAAACTTGTTGCTGAAAAAGTGCTGTACTTACTGCAGGCCCCCTTTGAGTTATCTGCCACCACTATTCAAATTGGTTGTAGCATTGGTATTGCGCTATATCCAAATGATGGTAGCAATGATGTCGATTTATTAAAAGAAGCTGATACGCTTATGTATAAAGTGAAGGCAACAGGAAAAAACAATTACTTAACTTCTCCTTAATTTAATGAAAATTAACTCGTTCAGCGAGGGTGACTTTACTAATCTTTGCTTTATAATATGCGGCATTTATCGCTAGCTAAAATAAATTAAGTTAGCGTCTATTTCTAATTCTCAAAGTAGCAAGGCAAAAAATACATGCGTAGTCTTTATTGTGGTGAAGTTAACGAATCTCATATTGGTCAAGAAGTCACACTTTGTGGCTGGGTTAATCGTCGTCGTGATTTAGGCGCTGTTATCTTTCTTGATTTACGTGATCGAGAAGGTTTAGTGCAAGTTGTTTATGATCCCGACCTTCCTGAAGTGCTTGCTATTGCCAACACTTTACGTAATGAATTTTGTGTTCAACTTAAAGGTACAGTACGTGCTCGCCCTGAAGGTCAAATTAATAAAACGATGAAAACAGGTGCGATCGAGATACTAGGCCTTGAGCTGACTATTTTAAATAAATCAGCCCCTTTACCGCTTGATTCAAACCAAGTCAATTCAGAAGAGCAGCGTTTAAAATATCGCTACCTTGATTTACGCCGTGTTGAAATGACTGAACGTATGCGTTTTCGCGCAAAAGTCACTTCAAAAGTGCGTAGTTCATTGGAAGCTTTAGGCTTTTTAGATATTGAAACACCTATGCTGACTGCAGCAACACCTGAAGGTGCTCGTGATTACTTAGTACCGAGTCGTACTCATAAAGGCAAATTTTTTGCTTTACCTCAATCACCACAACTATTTAAACAATTGTTAATGATGTCAGGTATGGAGCGTTATTATCAAATTGTTAAATGTTTTCGAGATGAAGACTTACGTGCAGACAGACAGCCTGAATTTACTCAAATAGATATTGAAACCTCATTTATGAGTAGCACACAAGTCATGGATGTTAGTGAAACCATGATTAGAGAGCTATTTAAGGAAATGCTTGATGTTGATCTTGGCAAATTTCCTTCTATGCCATTTAGCGAAGCAATGCGACGCTTTGGCTCTGACAAACCTGACTTACGTAATCCGTTAGAGTTAGTTGATGTCGCTGATATATTGAAAGACGTAGAGTTTAAAGTATTCTCTGGCCCTGCAAATGATGAAAATGGTCGTGTAGCGGTTATTTGTGTGCCGGGCGGGGCAGCTAAATTCTCAAGAAAAGGCATTGATGATCTGACTAAATTTGTTGGCATTTATGGCGCGAAGGGGATGCCATGGATGAAAGTTAACGATATTGATTCAGCGTTAGCGACAGGGCTTGAAGGTTTACAATCACCTATTTTAAAATTCTTATCAGCAGAGGCAGCAAAAGCGTTACTGGAACGTACTAATGCGAAAACCGGTGATATTATTTTCTTCGGCGCAGATACTTATAATGTAGTGAGTGAGTCTCTTGGTGCGTTACGCCTTAAATTAGGTGAAGATTTGGAATTACTTGAAGGCGATTGGAAACCATTATGGGTTGTTGATTTCCCAATGTTTGAAGAAATCGATGGTCACATGCATGCACTTCATCATCCATTTACCGCACCAACTAACTTAACACCAGAGCAGCTTGAAGCTAACCCATTAGGCGCCTTGTCAGATGCTTATGACATGGTACTCAATGGCTGTGAACTAGGTGGTGGTTCAGTGCGTATTCATAACCAAGATATGCAGTCTGCCGCGTTTAGAATTTTAGGTATTGGTGAAGAAGAAGCACAAGAGAAATTTGGTTTCTTACTTGAAGCGCTACAATACGGTGCGCCACCACATGCTGGTTTAGCTTTTGGCCTTGATCGCTTAGTGATGTTAATGACCGGTGCTAGCTCTATTCGTGAAGTGATGGCATTCCCGAAAACAAATACAGCAGCATGTCCATTAACTAATGCGCCAGGCAATGCAAACACTGCCCAGTTAGCTGAGTTAGGTGTAGCTATAATCAAAGAAGAAAAGAATCAAGAGTAAAGATTCGCGAACATAAAACCGCTGTTTTATGTTTCAAAAAAAATACGAGTATAATGCAGCTAAAATAATTATTTTAGCTGCATTTTTATTATTTAAAGGTTATCACTGAAAATGTCTATTATTTTAGGTATTGACCCCGGTTCACGCTTCACTGGCTACGGGGTTATTAAACAGCAAGGTCGTTCGTTTACCTATCTTGGTAGCGGCTGTATTAAAGCACTGAGTCAAGGTGAAGATCTTGCCTCACGCTTACAAACTATATTTGCCGGTGTTTCTGAAATAATTCTACAATTTAAGCCTGACATGTTTGCCATTGAGCAAGTTTTTATGGCAAAAAATCCAGACTCTGCATTGAAACTAGGCCAAGCAAGAGGCGCAGCTATTGTTGCTGCCACGAACAGTGGCTTAGCAATAGCGGAATATTCTGCCAGACAAATTAAACAATCTGTTGTCGGTACAGGTGGCGCAGACAAAAGCCAAGTTCAACATATGGTAAAAACCATTCTTAAATTACCGGGCACACCACAAGCCGATGCCGCTGATGCGCTTGCTGTGGCTTTATGTCACGGTCATAGCCATGAAAGCTTACTAAAACTTGCCGGACAGGCGAGAAAAGTTGTCAGAGGAAGATTAAGATAAGCCGCTTGAGTATCGAGTTTTAAGTGGTGAACTGTAGACCATTATTACTTTGTTCGTTACTTTTTTAGCTCATCACTCGAAACTACAGTTTACTGTATAAATATATAGTGCTATGCTTTTGGTATCTTAATCATTACCTTTAGGTTATTAACTGTGATCGGTCGTTTATCGGGCACTATTGCTGAAAAATCCCCTCCTGAAATCCTTATTGAATGTGCTGGCGTTGGTTATGAAGTGACTATGCCGATGACGAGCATATACGCATTACCTGAACTGAATGAACTCGCTGTTATTTATACGCATTTTGTTGTTCGCGAAGATGCTCAGTTATTGTATGGCTTTGCTAATAAAACAGAGCGTAAATTATTTCGTTTATTAATTAAAGTCAATGGTGTTGGTCCTAAGTTAGCCTTAGCCGTGTTATCAGCTATGTCAGCCGATCAATTTGTCAGCTGTGTTAGACATGATGATGTCTCGGGTATTGTAAAAATACCCGGAGTAGGTAAAAAAACCGCTGAGCGTTTATTAATTGAAATGCGAGATAGGTTAAAAGATTGGCAAATGTCATCAACGCCAGCAACTGATGCTATGCCAGTACAGTTAAGCACGGAACAAACTTTTGTAAACTCTGTTAACGATAGTTCCTATAACAATAAAGGCGATGCCACTAATGCCTTAATATCATTAGGGTATAAGCAGCTGCAAGCAGATAAAGCAGTTAAACTTGTTTATGCTGATGGCATGTCAAGCGAAGATATTATTCGTCATGCATTAAAGTCCATGTTGTAACTGCGCAACTTGTTGCGGTATCATTCAATTTCTTTATCAGAAGTACTCACAAATTCTTCGGGAAAGAATTTGAACATCCAACGGATGGCCTGAAAGACGGAGTACAGGATGTACGGAGTAATGACTAACGTCAACTCCGTGCTCCTTTTTTAAGTTGAACCATACCTCTTAAAGTTGAACAGTTACATAAGTAAACTGTACCTAACAAATGTTTAAAAAGTAGGAATAAACATGATAGAAGCGGATCGCTTAATTGAGCCAGTTGCCAGTATTGAAGATGAAGGTGTCGATCGTGCCATTCGTCCGAAAATGCTTAGTGACTATACTGGTCAAGCCCATGTTAAAGCGCAAATGGAAATTTTCATTCCGGCAGCAAAAAAGCGTGGTGAACCACTTGATCATCTACTTATTTTTGGTCCTCCTGGTTTAGGAAAAACCACCTTAGCGAATATAGTTGCCAATGAAATGGGCGTGAGTATTCGTACAACGTCTGGCCCAGTGCTTGAGAAAGCAGGGGATCTAGCCGCATTGTTAACTAATCTAGAAGAAAATGATATTTTATTCATCGATGAAATTCATCGTCTAAGCCCTATTGTGGAAGAAATTTTGTATCCGGCGATGGAAGATTATCAGTTAGATATTATGATTGGTGAAGGGCCTGCTGCTCGTTCAATAAAGTTAGACTTACCTCCCTTTACCTTAATTGGCGCCACAACACGTGCTGGGGCCTTAACCTCACCATTGCGTGACAGGTTTGGCATAGTACAAAGATTAGAATTTTATAATGTGCAAGATTTAACGACCATCGTAAAACGTTCGGCGCATTTTTTAAACTTAACTATTGACGAAGAGGGCGCTTTTGAAGTTGCTAAACGTTCACGTGGAACGCCTCGTATAGCCAATAGGTTATTACGACGAGTACGTGATTATGCCGATATAAAAGCTCATGGTTTAGTGAATAAAAAAACAGCGGCCGCAGCACTTGATATGTTAGAAGTTGACCATGAAGGGTTTGACATTATGGACAGGAAGCTACTTCATGCCATTATAGATAAATTTATGGGTGGGCCTGTCGGGCTTGATAATCTTGCTGCTGCTATAGGTGAAGAGCGAGAAACTATTGAAGATGTACTTGAGCCATTTTTAATTCAACAAGGCTTTTTACAACGTACACCACGTGGACGAATTGCGACAGATAGAGCCTATCAACACTTTTCTATTATTAGGCCTAGTGAGTAAAACCGTTTACTAAGCTAAGAGTAAACTAACAAATAAGTAACTGTAGTAGTCCGTAGGCAACTTACTGTTTATTTACTCTTTTTTTCCATGCCTTTATCACACTATAACGCCATAACCCTTGAATACAAAAGTAACCAAGTATGGCAAAAGTTATCGCTAAAACCCCACAGCCTAATAAAAATGCAGGCCCAATAGTTGATAGACTATCAATTACCCATTGCCAGCTTGCTTCAAAGTTAAACTCTTGAGTTGTTGTACCTATTAACCATGCCCCAACCATATAACAAGCATAAAATATTGCTGGCATAGTAAATGGATTTGTTAACCATACAATAGCGACTGAAAGCGGTAGGTTGGAATGCACTAAAATGGCAGTACCTGCAGCTAATACCATTTGAAAAGGAACGGGTATAAAAGCAAAAAATAAACCAACGGCAAAAGCTTTAGCAACTGAATGACGGTTCATATGCCATAAGTGAGGATTATGTAAAAGGTTACCAAAAATTTTTAAGTATTTATTATCTTTAATACTTTGGCTGTCTGGCATAAAGCGCTTAATTAGTTTTTTTGGCATATACTTACTATTATTTTTAAACTTTGTATTAAAACCAATGTTGTAAACAGTATAGGAAATATTTCGTTCGCTATGGATTGGTGGCTCGCTAGTTTTTTTCTTGGTTCTATAATCTCATTATTCTTGCCAATAGTGCCAGATCTTTTTGTGCTATTTTTGCTTATTTTACTTTCTATCATCCTTTTTACATACAAACCCCTGCGTTTAAGCTCTGGTTTATTTTTTGGTGCTAGCTGGATGTTATTAAATGCCTTACAACATCAAAATCTTTGGCAAGATAATAACTTAGATTCATTAGTGCTATCGGCGGCACCTCAATGGGTTCAAGGTGAAGTGAGCAGCTTACAATCATCAGCTGATTCAACTCAAATGATTAGTGATAAAAAACAACTCCGCTTTAATCTAAATGTTACCCATTTAAACTCAAAAAAACTAAATAAAACTATAAAAGTACGATTAAGTTGGAAAAACTCTAAATTTACTGTGTTTCAAGGGCAAGTTGTTAACTTAAAAGTAAAGTTTAAGCCTGCCCATGGTTTGGCTAATATCGGTGGATTTAGTTACCAGACTTGGTTGAGGAGTAAAGGTATTCTTGCAACAGGCTACATTATTAATAATAAAGAAAATAAAATTTTAATGGCAACGAATTCAACGCGTCAAACCCTTTTTAATACCTATAAAGTTTTATTGCCTGAACATGATTTATCACCCTTATTACTTGCGTTAGGCTTTGGCTCTCGTAGTGAGTTAAATCAACAATTATGGCAAGTATTGCAAAAAACAGGAACAGGTCACCTTATTGCTATTTCAGGTTTACATATTGGCTTAGTCGCAACCGGCAGTTACTTTATTATTATGATTTTTATTCGTTTATTGCCCTTAAGTCTTTGCAATCATTTATGTTGCTTTCAAACGATCAATATCCGTTATTTTGTTATCGCTGTAAGCCTAGGTGTTGGAGTAATCTATGGATATTTAGCGGGCTTTTCTCTGCCAACAATTCGCGCTTTACTGATGCTAAGTATTTATTGGTTTTCACGTGTATTAGATATCAATATTTCAATAAAACGTTGGCTGTTACTAACACTTTTTTTATTAACACTAACGACACCTTTTAGTTTATTCACGGCGAGTTTTTGGTTATCTGTGTATGCCGTTACTATTATTTTTCTTACTTTGTGGCGCTTTAAAAACATGCTTAATAGCGGTAATACTGTTTGGCGATTTATTAAAGGGTTATTGGTTATTCAATTAAGTTTAACAGTGATGTTATTGCCCATTAGTGGGGTGTTTTTTCAGCAAGTTACTTTTGTCGCGTTGTTAGCCAATATAGTCGCAGTGCCGTGGATGAGTTTCTTTAGTATTCCTCTTTGCTTGTTATCAGTCTTAGTGATGCCTTTTTCTGAGTCAATATCGCAGTTTTTGATGGAGTTTTGCATCGAGAGCCTGCAGGCTTTATGGCACTATTTAAGTTTTTTGTCACAGCAAACATGGGCAGTGGGAAAGCTTTCAAACATGGGTATTCAATTCTTGGTATTATTTGGGATTATTAGTCTTGTTACTTTGTTTTGTCAGCCACAGGTATTTCCAAGTAGCTTTACTATTTATAAAATAAAGGGTTTGAAAAAAATGTTAGTAGTGGTAATCGTGGGTGTTATATTATTTTTTACCTTAAATACCCATACCATGAATAGCGATACCGTGAATATTAAGAGCGCCAATATCAATGAACAAGATATAACTGACGAGACCAAATGGCAGCTAGTCGTTTTTGATGTTGGACAAGGCTTATCTGTATTGATTCAACGGGGCTCGAAGGCTATTTTATATGATACAGGGGCTGCATATCCTAGCGGATTTAACATGGCTAATGCCGTGATTTTACCTTATTTGCAACATACCGGTGTAGAGCAATTAGATAAAATGATAATTAGCCACAGTGATAATGATCATGCCGGCGGTTTAACAGAAATACAAGAAACCATTGTTATCAATGAGTTGATCTATAATGGTAAACAAGCAGAAAAAAATGCTGTTTGTTTACAAGGAAAATCATTTATTTGGCAAAACTTACATTTTAAAATGTTATGGCCCAATAATATTGTAAGCAAAGATAATGATGATTCTTGTGTGTTGTTAATCTCTGATGGTCAGCATAGTGTGCTGCTTACAGGGGATATTTCAAAGAAAGTAGAAGCTGAATTATTACAACAATACCCAAAACTTAGCGCTGATGTTTTAATTGTGCCACATCATGGTTCTAAAACCTCATCAAGTGAACTCTTTATTACTAAAGTACAGCCATCATTTGCTGTTGCGAGTGCAGGCTACCTGAATCGTTGGCATATGCCTGTTACCGAAGTTGTTCAGCGTTATCAACAACACAATGTTAAATTACTGAGTACTGCAAATACGGGACAAATTATTTTTACTATGTCAGGGCAAGGTATAACCGAGCAAACTTATTATAGTGATTTGTGGCCCTTTTGGTTTGCTCATTAGTGCTTATCCCCTATATACCCGTTATCATTCAAAGTGCGTGATTTCAGTGGGAATTAAAAGCCATTTAGGCAAGGCATTAAATTGATAGAATGGTTGTTCCATTCTTTAATTTAATAACGCAGCGTAAATAACTTTTAAA
>Ga0209292_1001256_pt1 | contig 31267 bp, 24 predicted proteins | sample GOMGulsemesocosm_2_FD_184634 | JGI IMG/M metagenome (GOLD analysis project Ga0209292, IMG submission 184634) | Methane-oxidizing microbial communities from mesocosms in the Gulf of Mexico - GOM9C Gulf of Mexico (SPAdes) (version 2) | ecosystem: Environmental > Aquatic > Marine > Cold seeps... | reverse complement strand
ATTGCGACTTTACGGGGGATATATTGGTGAGATAGGTATACGATGATGGAGACGCAAGGCATTGCGTCTTTACCGGGATATATTGGTGAGATAGGTATACAATGATGGAGACGCAAGGCACTGCATCTTTACGGGAGATATATTGGTGAGATAGGTATACGATGATGGAGACGCAAGGCATTGCGTCTTTACGGGAGGTATATTGGTGAGAAGTGTGTACAATCGTAGAGACGCAAGGCCTTGCCCCATCAAATCCATACATTTATTGTTTTATATCGCTCAAAAAATCAAATTACTTAAAACATAAATAAAGAATCAACCTAATTAAATTTATATTTACCTTTGCTCACATATATAATGTGATTAGTTAAATGGAATTAAAACGATTGAATAAAGCAATTTCGGAAACTGGATACTGTTCTCGAAGAGCTGCTGACAAATTAATAGAAAACGGATCTGTAAAAGTAAATGGAAAAGCAGTGGGACTTGGAGTAAAAGTCGGTCCAAGTGATTCCATAAGCGTCCACGGTCAAATTATAACGGTAGAAGTTGAACCTATTTATTTAGCATTTAACAAACCTGTCGGAATTACGTGTACCACAGATACTAAAATAAGAGATAATATCATTACCTATATCAACCACCCTGAACGTATTTTTCCCGTTGGAAGATTAGATAAACCTAGTGAAGGCCTTATTTTCATGACAAATGATGGTGATATTGTGAATAAAATATTGCGTTCTAAAAATAATCATGAGAAGGAGTACATTGTAACTGTTAGCAAAAAGATTACCAATTCTTTTATTAAAAAGATGGCAAATGGTGTCCCTGTGTTAGATACGGTATCTGACAAATGCTTAGTTACAAAAGTAAATGATTTTACGTTTAACATTACCCTAACCCAAGGATTAAACAGACAAATTAGACGTATGTGTACTTTTTTAGGTTATGAAGTAACCAAATTAAAACGCATTAGAATCATGAACATAGCCTTAGGAAATATCAAGCCAGGAAGCTATAGAAGTTTCACAAGAAAAGAATTAGAAATATTAAATAAATCCATCTCTGGATCTAGCAAAACAGAAGAGGCTTCTAAGCGAAAACGCTAAAAATTACGATTGGCCGATGTCAATTCAAATACATCGGTCAAAATTTGTGCTTCCACCTCGTCAAAATCAACATTTTTACGCGCCATTACTAATTTTACAGTTTCTAATACTTTTTCTATTTGGTATGTAGTAAAACCAGCAGCACCTCCCCAACTAAACGAAGGAATAAAATTTCTTGGAAAATTACTACCGTATATATTTGCACTAACACCAACAACAGTTCCAGTATTAAACATCGTATTGATTCCACATTTAGAGTGATCCCCCATCATCAAGCCACAAAACTGTAGGCCTGTTTTGGCAAATCTTTTTGAATCATAATCCCAAACCCTAACTTCTGCATAATTATTTTTAAGATTGGAATTATTAGTATCGGCTCCTAAATTACACCATTCGCCTAACACAGCATTTCCCAAATAACCATCATGACCTTTACTAGAATTAGCAAATAGCACTACATTATTTAACTCCCCTCCTACTTTACAAGCAGGTCCAAGCGTAGTAGCTCCATAAATTTTAGCACCCATTTTAACTACGGCATCATCGCACATAGCAAAAGGGCCTCTAATCAATGCCCCTTCCATTACCAAAGCATCGTTCCCAATATAAATAGGACCTTTCTCTGCATTTAATGATGAGAAATGTATAGTTGCTCCTGGCTCTATAAAAATATTTTCTGGATTGATAGCATGGACACTATCCGGAATTTTTTGAGAGGTTCTATCTTCCGTCAAATAATCAAAATCTTCTTGTAATGCTTTTTCATTCAGAGAAAAGATATCCCAAGTATGCTGAATTTGAATAACATCTTGATCAAACTCAATTTGGTCGTAGGCTTCAAAATCCACTTCCTCTTGTTCTTCAGAAGTATAAAAAGCAATTACTTCATCACCTTTAAAAATAGCTTGATTTTCTGATAGATTCTCCACCAATTCGATCAAAGCATCAGTGGGTAAAAATGAAGCATTTAACATCACATTTTGTTCCATTTCCACCATAGGATATTTAACCTCTAAATATTCCTCCGTTAATGTGGTGGTGGTAGTTCCTAGGCGTCTCTCCCATTTTTCGCGAATAGTCAGAATCCCAACACGGATATCTGCCACAGGGCGCGTATAAGTAAATGGTAGTAAACTGTTTCGAACTGCTCCATCGAACAAAATATAATTCATACTAATAATTTTAGGCAAATATACTTTTTTACACTAAATAATCAGTAATAAACTTATGAATACATTTTTGCCTTCCTAAGCAAAGTATCCAAACTATCTGCAGCATCAAAACAAGCGGTAACGGTCTTTAATCCAGAACAGTATCTACTATCAATCTTATGTCCTTTACAAGCGATCATCTTGACATCTACTTTTTTAAATCTATCATCAATTTTCGCACACATTTTAAGCATGCTATCAATAGTGTCTTCTTGTGTAGGTTCAACTTTATTGGACAGTAAAAAACCTCTTAAAAGGTTATCCATTGCAAACTGTGCATTTTTACAAACGGAGTAGGCTACAATATCTTCTTCTGGTTTAAATAATTCCTCGTTGGCTTGTTTCAATTTTTTTACACCTTCTTTTAAAAAAGCGTCTGATCTTAATTTCATCATCGTCATAACTATTAGCGTTATTATACTTCTTTGGGAATAATTATATCAATAATAACACATCAATATAACACTGTATAAATTTACAAAAAAAAACGCTAGAAATTTAAATTTCTAGCGTTTTTTAATTCTATGAAAACCGAAGTATCTCGACTACATTGTTTTGAACATTTCCAAACGTTCCCAACGAGTTTCTGACTCTTCTTGTGCTTGATCCAATAACTGCTTTCCTAGTTCTGGATTGTCTTTTACAACACGAGTAAATCTAGTTTCGTTGTACATAAATTCACTTAATGGAGCAGTAGCTTGTTTACTATCCAATTTGAATTTTTTCCCTTTAGGTGCTAATGGATTAAATCTAAACAATGGCCAATAACCAGTTTCTACAGCTTTGGTTTGTTGTGTTGCACCATGCTTAAGATCATATCCATGTTCCCCACAGTGAGAATATGCAATAATTAATGAAGGTCCTGGATAAGCCTCAGCTTCTTGAATAGCTTTTAAGGTTTGTACATCCTTAGCTCCCATTGCTATTTGAGCAACATATACGTTTCCGTAAGAAATGGCTTGCATCGCCAAATTTTTCTTAGAACTACGTTTACCAGACATCGCAAATTTAGCACTTGCTCCTAATGGAGTAGCTTTTGACATTTGACCTCCAGTATTAGAATACACTTCTGTATCCATTACCAAGATATTGATGTTTTCACCTGATGCCAATACGTGATCTACACCACCGTATCCGATATCATAAGCCCATCCATCTCCACCGAATATCCAAACTGTTTTCTTACGTAAGTATTCGATTAAATCAGCTAATTTTTTCGCTTCTGGTAAATCAATTGATTTTAAAATTTCTTTTAATTCATCAATTTGTGCGAATTTCAATTCTTTAGACGCTTCTGAATCTTCAGGATTGTCCAACATAGCATTTACTAAAGTACTTCCGATTTTACCTTCTAATGATTTTAATAAACCAACAGCAATCTCTTGTTTTTTAGCCAATCCTAAGTGCATTCCAAGTCCAAACTCAGCGTTATCTTCAAATAAAGAATTTGCCCAAGCTGGTCCACGTCCAAATTTATTAGTTTTATAAGGAGTCGTTGGTAAGTTTCCTCCGTAGATAGAAGAACAACCAGTTGCATTTGCAATCATCATACTATCTCCATATAATTGCGTGATCAATTTAATATATGGTGTTTCACCACATCCAGAACAAGCTCCTGAGAACTCGAATAAAGGCTCTAAGAATTGTGCTCCTTTTACAGATCCAATTTTCAATTCTTTACGATCGTAATCTGGTAAATCAATAAAGAAGTCCCAGTTTTTATCTTCTACTTTTTCTACCTCTACTTTCTCGTGTAAGTTAATCGCTTTTAAACTTGCATCTTCTTTACTAACAGCAGGACAAACTTGCACACATAAATCACACCCTGTACAATCCTGAGGAGATACTTGTAGTATATAAGAATCTTCTTCTTTTACAAATGGACGACCAATAGCTGGTACAGATTTTAAATCCTGAGGCGCTGCTACTAATAAATCGTTATTTACCACTTTTGCACGGATTGCAGCATGAGGACATATAGCCACACACTTGTTACATTGCGTACATAAATCTGCATCGTCCCAAACTGGTACAACATCCGCAATACCACGTTTTTCGAATTGCGTAGTTCCTGTTGGGAAAGTTCCATCTACTGGGAATGCACTCACAGGTAACTCATCACCGTTTCCAGCTAAAATAGTTCCTAAAATATCTTTAACAAACGCATCCGCATCACCAACCATCATCGGAATTAATCCTTTTTCGTTAGTTGTATGTCTTGGGTATTCAACTTTCTGAAGGTTGTCTAAAGATTTATCAACCGCATTAAAGTTCATTTCCACTACTGAATCTCCTTTATGAGAGTAAGATTTTACAATAGCATCTTTAATTTTCTGAATAGCAGCATCTTTTTCTATCACACCTGAAATAGCAAAGAAACAAGTTTGAAGTACTGTATTAGTACGTTTTCCTAATTTCGCTTCTTTCGCAACTTTTGTTGCATCCACTACGTAAAAATCTAAATTTTTATCAATAATGGTTTGTTGCATATCTTTTGGTAATTCTGTCCAAACTTTATATTTGTCTAAAGGAGAATTTAGCAAGAAAATACCGTTTTGTTTTGCGTGTTTTAATACTTTGTATTTGTGTACAAAGTTAAATTGATGACAGGCAATAAAATCAGCTTCGTCAATTAAATATGATGAATTAATTTCGTCTGGTCCAAAACGTAAGTGAGATACTGTTTGAGCACCCGCTTTTTTTGAATCATACACAAAATATCCTTGTACAAAATTGTCAGTAGTATCACCAATAATTTTAATAGAGTTTTTATTTGCACCCACCGTACCATCAGAACCTAAACCGTAGAACATACAGTTTTTCGTAGTACTTGCAGCAATAAAACTAGAATCGTATGTTAAACTAGTATGAGAAACATCGTCATTAATACCAACAGTAAAGTGGTTTTTAGGAGTTTCTGCGTCTAATGAATCATAAATTCCTTTTACCATTGCTGGTGTAAATTCTTTAGAAGATAATCCGTAACGACCACCAACGATAGTAGGCATAGCCTCTCCGTTTTCAACCATTGCGTTTACAATATCAACATATAAAGGCTCACCAACACTTCCTGGCTCCTTAGTACGATCCAATACTGAAATTTTCTTCACAGTTTTTGGTAATGCTGCGATATAATCTTTAATAGAGAATGGACGGTATAAGCGAACAAACAATGCTCCCACTTTTTCTCCATTAGCTACCATAGTATCAATAGCTTCTTTTACAGCGCCACTACCTGACCCCATAATAATAATTACTTTTTCCGCTTCTGGATGTCCAACGTAATCGAATAAGTTATAACGACGTCCTGTGTGAGCGTAAAATTCGTCCATAGTTTCTTGAACTGCTGCAGGTACCGCTTCATAAAATCCGTTAGCAGCTTCACGTGCTTGGAAAAATACATCAGGGTTTTGAGCTGTTCCTCTTAATTTAGGACTATCTGGATCTAAAGAACGTTTTTTATGTTCCATTACCTTATCTTCTGGCATCATCGCTTTGATAATATCATCCGTAATTCCATCAATTTTAGAAATCTCATGAGAAGTTCTAAAACCATCAAAAATATTTAAGAAAGGTATTCTTGTTTTTAATGTAGCAACTTGAGTAATTAATGCAAAATCTTGTGCCTCTTGAACAGAGTTTCCAAATAACATTGCAAAACCAGTTTGACGAACAGCCATCACATCTGAATGATCTCCAAATATAGATAAAGCATGTGTAGCAATAGTTCTTGCAGCAACATGAATAACAGCTGGCAATAATTCACCTGCCATTTTATACATGTTAGGGATCATTAATAATAACCCTTGAGAAGCAGTAAAAGTAGTTGTTAATGCTCCAGCTTGTAAAGATCCGTGCACAGAACCTGCTGCTCCACCTTCACTTTGAAGTTCAACAATTGTAGGAACATTGTTCCAAATATTTTCTTGTCCGTTAGAACTATATACATCCACATGTTCTCCCATAGGGGAAGCAGGAGTAATCGGATAAATTGCACAAACCTCATTGGTTTTGTGCGCGATTCGTGCCACTGCCTCGTTGGCATCACAAATCAATTTAGGAAAGTCTTGTCTCATAAAATTACATTTAATTCTCTTAATTTGCAGGAACTTTGAATAAACTTCACCGTATTTGCAAATTCTTTATTTATTGCTAAAACATTTAGCATGGTAAAATTAGCAGAACAAGCAGTAGTTTTAAATGACATATGTCAGCAAAAAAACCTAAAAACCTATTTAAAATCACTTAAAATAAACTTTATATCTAGCTAATTACCAATACATTAAGAGCGCAAAAAAACAACCCTTGGAATATATGTAACATTGGAAACGTTTTGAGTTTGTAAAATCCGTGGAATATTTGTGGATATATACGTTGGTTTGACCTTTAAAAATTTACTTCCATTTCCTTACGGAAATCATCAATTAAATCAATTATTTCAATCTATTTACTCAAATAAACTATTTTTAATTGAATTATATCACTAAAACGTTTTCGTTGAGAACTAAGAAAAAACAAATTACGAAATCACTAATTTTTTTAAATCCGTGAAATCATGAAAGTTAGGCACTATTATTGTAAAGTGAAAAATCAAAAAAAAAATGTAAATATTGTAATCATTAAGTCTTCTTTGCGACTAAAGCAGCAACTAACTCAAAAACTATGAAAACCATCCTAAGAACATTCGTATTTATTTTTTTGACACTTGTTTGGACTAGTTGCTCTGACAGTAATTCTGACGATATGGTATCTGAACCTCCAATATCTGGAGACATCACTTATACAAACAGTATTAGATCAATTGTCAATAGTAACTGTATAAGTTGCCATGGAAGTACCCCTTCTAACGGAGCTCCAATGTCTCTTACCACTTATACTGAAGTGAAAAATGCTACACAAAATAGAGGTCTTATTACACGAATTGAAAATGGAACAATGCCACCTTCAGGTAATTTAAGTACTTCACAAATTCAATTATTTAAGGATTGGAAGTCAGATGGATATTTGGAATAAAACGCCCTACTTATAGAGAATTTAGAGCATAAAAAAATCACCTTTACAATTATTATAGTCAAATTGTAAGGGTGATTATTTAGTTAGGAATAAATATTCCTATTATTTATTTACTCAAATACATTTTTCTACGAGCATATAATTCGTAAAAAGTATCGTCTTTTAAATCATCTATAAATAAGATACTTTCTCCTGTCGATTTCATTTCAGGACCTAAGTTTTTATCTACATTCGGGAATTTATCAAAAGAAAACACCGGTCTCTTAATAGCATAACCGTCTAATTTAGGGTTAAACTTAAAATCCTTCACTTTATTAACACCCAACATTACTTTAGTTGCATAGTTTACATATGGTTCTCCATACGCTTTTGCAATAAATGGTACTGTACGAGATGCTCTTGGATTAGCTTCTATAATATAAACTATATCATTTTTTATAGCAAACTGAATATTTATCAATCCGACTGTTTTTAGCGCTTTGGCTATTTTTACGGTATGATCTTTTATTTGCTGCATTACAAACTCTCCAATATTAAAAGGAGGTAATGTTGCGTTCGAATCTCCAGAGTGCACTCCACAAGGCTCAATATGCTCCATAATTCCGATGATATATACATCCTCTCCATCACAAATAGCATCTGCTTCCGCCTCTATGGCTCCTTCTAAATAATGATCTAATAATAAAACGTTGTTAGGTATTTTATGTAATAACTGAACTACGTGTTTTTCTAACTCGTCTTTATTAATAACAATCTTCATTCCTTGACCTCCTAAGACATAGGAAGGACGCACCAAAATAGGGAAATCTAATTCATCAGCTATTGCCAACGCTTCATCAGCTGTAGTAGCAGTCCCAAATTCAGGATACGGAATATCTAAGTCTTTTAACAACTCAGAAAATCGCCCCCTATCTTCGGCTAAATCTAATGCTTCAAAAGAAGTTCCTAAGATTTTAATGCCATGTTTCTCTAATTTCTCTGCTAATTTTAGGGCTGTTTGACCACCAAGTTGCACAATTACTCCTTCTGGATTTTCATGTTTGATGATGTCGTAAATATGCTCCCAAAATACCGGTTCGAAATATAATTTATCCGCTGTATCAAAATCGGTAGAAACCGTTTCTGGATTACAGTTTATCATAATGGTTTCGTAACCTGCTTCTTTTGCAGCCAATACTCCATGCACACAACAGTAATCAAATTCAATCCCTTGACCAATACGGTTAGGACCAGAACCTAATACTACAATTTTCTTTTTATCAGTAACTATACTTTCATTATCCGCATAAGTACCTTTAGCAGTAATCATGTTTTTTTCAAAAGTTGAGTAATAATAAGGTGTTTTTGCGTCAAATTCAGCAGCACAAGTATCTACCAATTTAAAGACACGATTTACGTTAAGCTCCGTACGTTTTTTATATACTTCACTTTCGAAACATCCCATCATATGACCAATCTGGCGATCCGCAAATCCTTTTTGCTTAGCCTCAAGCAGTAAATCAGTATCTATTGTTTCGAGTGTTTTAGAAGATATTTCTCTTTCCAAATAGAACAATGCTTCGTATTCCTTCAAGAACCACATATCAATTTTTGTGATTTCGTGAATTCTAGTCAATGACATCCCAAGACTGATCGCATCGTAAATTACAAATACACGATCGTAAGAAGGGTATTTTAATTTATGCATAATGGTTTCGTAATTGGTTTCTCCTTTCCCATCTACTCCCAATCCGTTTCTATTAATCTCTAGAGACTGTGTGGCTTTCTGTAAAGCTTCTTGGAACGAACGTCCAATCCCCATTACTTCACCAACAGATTTCATTTGTAAACCAACAACACGTTCAGACCCTTCAAACTTGTCGAAGTTCCAACGTGGTATTTTTACAATTACATAATCCAAGGTAGGTTCAAATAAAGCTGACGTTGTTTTAGTAATTTGATTTTTTAATTCGTCTAAATGATAACCGATGGCTAATTTAGTGGCGATTTTTGCAATAGGATACCCCGTTGCTTTAGATGCTAAAGCCGATGAACGAGAAACACGAGGGTTAATCTCAATGGCAATAATCTCTTCTTTTTCGTCTGGACTAACTGCAAATTGCACATTACAACCTCCTGCAAAATCTCCGATATTACGCATCATATGAATGGCATGATCACGCATTCTTTGGAAAGTAGTATCCGACAACGTCATGGCTGGAGCTACGGTGATAGAATCTCCAGTATGAATCCCCATAGGGTCCATATTTTCAATAGTACAGATAATTACAACATTATCATTTTTATCACGTAATAATTCCAATTCGTACTCCTTCCAACCTAATAGTGCCTTATCTATTAAAACTTCATGAATAGGAGAAGCTTCCAATCCTCTTTTTAATAAAGTATCAAAGTCTTCTTTATCATACACAATAGAAGCTCCAGAACCTCCTAATGTAAATGAAGGACGAATAACCAACGGAAAACCGAACTCCTGTGCTATTTCCTTTCCTTTTAAATAGGAACCTGCAATTTGAGAAGGTGCTTGTCCAATACCAATCTTTATCATTAATTCACGGAATTTCTCACGATCTTCCGTTACGTTAATAGCATCGATATTTACACCTATAATATCTACACCAAAATCTGCCCAAATCCCTTTGTCTTGCGCTTCAATACATAGATTTAATGCAGTTTGTCCACCCATAGTAGGCAGTACAGCATCAATATTGGGATGTTTTTTTAGTATTTCGATAATTGATTTTGCGGTAATCGGTTTCAAATAAATATTATCTGCCAACGAGGGGTCCGTCATAATAGTTGCCGGATTAGAATTGATCAATGTCACTTCTATTCCTTCTTCTTTTAATGATCTAATGGCTTGCGATCCTGAATAGTCAAACTCACATGCTTGTCCAATTACAATAGGTCCTGACCCTATTATTAGTACTGATTTTATCGAATTATCTCTCGGCATTGCTATATTATTTTAGGTATTTTATTTCTTTAACGATTTTAAATATACTACTTAATTTCTTGAATAGGTATAAAAAAAGGTGTTACTAATAAAAGTAACACCCTGTATATAAAACTTACGTTTCATTATTTTTTTGGTCTAGGATCTGAAGAAACAGAAATTCTTTTTCTTCCTTTAGCTCTTCTTCTAGCTAAAACTTTTCTACCAGTAACAGAAGCCATACGCTCTCTAAAACCGTGCTTATTTCTTCTTTTTCTTTTTGATGGTTGGTATGTTCTTTTGCTCATTACAAATATCTTTAATAATCCTATTTTTCTATTTAAAACTTAGACATTTCTCTATGCTGTCTAAAAGCGTGTGCAAATATACAAATCCATTTCTTTTTGACAAATAGAATCTTGTATATTTTACAAAAAAAAATGCAAGTATCAAAAACTGACCTATTTAAAAAGAATTTTCGAATGCCGAAACGCCCTTTTCCTTGAAAAATAAGGCTCTTTTTAAGATTCTTCGCATAATCTCACGAGTAACACACCGCAAATTTAGTAATTCTAGACCCAATAACGAATAAACTCCTAACTCTTATTAAAAAAAAAAAAAACAAACCAAGAGCTCTCCTTTATCAAAAATAATTTGATCTTTTATATATCCTTCCACTTTAAAAATCGCATTCTTATATAAAAAAATTATCGTAGTCTTACTATAATTCAGTGCTTTGGTGAAGTAAAAAATAATACATCTATTATCACCAAACATTTCAAAGCACTACTTATTACGTTAGATTTCAAAACTAAATGGCATCATTTTATAAGAAAGAAACCCATTCATATACAATTTATGAATCGCATCGCTACCTTGTAAAGATAAAAAGCAATAAAATTATAGGAAAACTATTTGTCACCTAAAATACCTTTAGTACTTTTGCGCAAACCAAAACACCATGAAGAATACCAAATACGTTTTTGTAACTGGAGGCGTTACATCATCACTTGGAAAAGGGATTATTGCAGCATCTTTAGCTAAACTACTACAGGAACGAGGCTATACCGTTACCATTCAGAAATTAGATCCGTACATTAATATAGATCCAGGAACCTTAAATCCATACGAACACGGTGAGTGTTTTGTAACAGACGACGGTGCTGAAACTGATTTAGACCTTGGACATTACGAACGTTTTTTAAACACTCCTACTTCTCAATCTAACAATGTTACTACTGGAAGAATATACCAAAGTGTCATAAATAAAGAACGTCGAGGAGAATTTTTAGGAAAAACAGTTCAGGTAATTCCTCATATTACAGACGAAATCAAAAGCCGTGTCCAAATATTAGGCAACACAGGTGACTATGATATCGTTATTACTGAAATAGGTGGTACCGTTGGTGATATAGAATCTTTACCTTATGTAGAGTCTGTACGACAATTATTATGGGAGTTAGGTGATAATAATGCTATTGTTATTCATTTAACATTAATACCTTATTTAGCAGCTGCAGGTGAACTAAAAACAAAACCAACACAGCACTCTGTAAAAATGTTAATGCAAAGTGGAGTGAGTCCAGATATTTTAGTGTGTAGAAGTGAGCACGAAATTAACGATGGGATTAAGCGTAAACTGGCATTATTCTGTAATGTAAAAAAAGAAGATGTAATCCAAGCATTGGACGCAGAAACCATATACGATGTTCCTAACTTAATGTTAGAGCAAGGGTTAGACAAAGTAGTCTTAAAAAAATTAGATCTACAAGGAGCTAAAGAACCTGCTTTAATAGAATGGAACAATTTTGTAAATAAACATAAAAACCCAAAACATACCATTACTATTGGTTTGATTGGTAAGTATGTGGAATTACATGATGCTTATAAATCTATTACAGAAGCCTTTATTCATGCTGGCGCCACAAACGAGGTAAAAGTAAAAATCAAATGGATTCATTCGGAAGAATTAAAAGCTGATGATGTAGCAGATTTATTAAAAGGACTAAATGGTATTTTAGTTGCTCCTGGTTTTGGTGAACGTGGTGTAGAAGGAAAAATAAAAGCAGTACAATACGCTAGAGAAAACAACATTCCTTTTTTCGGAATTTGTTTAGGAATGCAAATGGCAGTGATTGAATATGCTAGAAACGTATTAAAATTAGCGGACGCTAATTCCATAGAAATGAATGAGGACACAAAAAACCCTGTCATCAATTTAATGGAAGAGCAAAAAGAAATTACTAATAAAGGTGGAACGATGCGTTTAGGTGCTTGGGACTGTAAGGTGGCTAAAGATTCTAAATTAATGGATTGTTATAAGAGTGACATCATAAGTGAACGTCACCGTCATCGTTATGAACTAAACAATACATATGTAGCAGATTTAGAAGCTGCAGGTATGAGAGTTTCTGGTAAAAACCCTATTACTGATTTAGTAGAAGTAGTAGAAATCCCAACACATCCTTGGTTTGTAGGTGTTCAATATCACCCAGAATATAAGAGTACTGTGGAAAACCCACATCCTTTATTTGTTGATTTTATAAAAGCAGGTTTGGAACACTATTTGAAATAGTAGTAAGAGCAGTGTCTTATGTCCATAGGTGTATAGCCATAAGACACTGTGTTTAAAGGATTAATACAATATAATTAATAACCAACAAAAAACAGCGTGTCGTATTATTGCTATAGCAATACAGTAAACATGACACAATGACATTTGAATATAGTATATGGAACAAAAAAAATTCGATTCAACTTCCTTAATTGGAATGTTACTTTTAGGAGCAATCATGATTTGGTATATGTATACCAATCAACCAACTCCTGAAGAACTTGAAAAACAAACCACTACAGAACAAGTTGAAAAACAAGAATCATCTACCAAAATAGATGTCATTACAACTAACGATGCCATCATCGTAAACCCTACAGATTCTTTAGCGCTTGTAAAAGCTCAAGGAAGATTAGGTGCATTTGCATATTCTGCCACTTTACCATCTGCTTCAGAAGGAGAAACAGTGCTAGAGAATGACGTACTTAAATTAGTAATATCAAATAAAGGTGGGCAAATAAAACAAGCCTTAATTAAAAATTATGTAACACATGATTCGTTACCTCTACATTTAATTAAAGAAAACAATGCCAAATTTAACATCAGCTTCGGTACTTCTGATAACAGAACTTTAAACACCAGTGATTTATTTTTCGAACCTTCTTTAACTAAAAGTGGTGATGAGCAAATATTATCCATGAAATTAAAGGTAAGCGAACACGAATTCCTAGAATACCGTTACGCGATGATTCCTGGAAAGTACATGTTAGATTTCACCATTCGTTCTCAAGGCTTATCACAACATTTAAATAGTAGTCAGAAAATTAATTTAGACTGGAATTTGAATGCTTTTAGTAACGAAAAAAGTGTGCGTTACGAGAACCAACAAACGGAAATGTACTATGAAAAAGAAGATGAAGATATAGATTACTTATCTATGGGTGGTGATGATGACGCTGTAGAGAGTGATGTAAATTGGGTTGCCTATAAACAACATTTCTTTTCATCTATACTAATAAGTGAAGACGGTTTTACTTCGGCAAATTTAGCTTCAAAAACCTTAACTAAAGATGAAAAAATTGATACTACGTTTACGAAATCATTTGCAATAAATGCTCCATTGGAACTAAAAAGCGGAGAATTTGATTCAAAAATGCAATGGTACTATGGACCTAATGATTATCAAATTTTAAAAGAATATCCTAGAGATCTTAAAAAGATTCTAAACTTGGGTTGGGGAATATTTGGAATGATAAACCGCGCTGTATTTATTCCAGTATTTGGCTTCTTACAAGGGTTTATGGGCAATTATGGTTTGATTATTATTCTGATGACTGTTATTGTACGTATTTTCATGTCTCCTTTGGTATATAAATCTTATTTATCTAGTGCTAGAATGAAGGTATTGCGTCCTGAGATGGAAGCTATCAACAAAAAACTACCTGGTAAGGACAATGCTATGAAACGTCAACAAGAAACGATGGCGCTACAACGTAAAGCTGGTGTTAGTCCACTATCCGGTTGTATCCCTGCCTTGTTACAAATGCCTGTATTCTTTGCTTTATTCCGATTTTTCCCGGCAAATATAGATATCAGACAACAAGGATTCTTATGGGCCGATGATTTATCTGCTTATGACAATGTGTACCAGTTACCATTTGATATCCCTTTTTACGGAGACCACGTAAGTTTGTTCCCTATCTTGGCATCTATCGCTATTTTCTTTTATATGCGTATGAGTCAGAGTCAACAAATGAATATGCAACAGCCTACCCAAGAAGGGATGCCAGACATGCAAAACATGATGAAAATGATGATGTACTTCTCTCCTATTATGATGTTGGTATTCTTTAACATGTATGCTAGTGGGTTGAGTTTGTATTACTTTATTTCTAACTTGTTAACAATTACAATAATGTTAGTGATTAAAAACTTTATTATTGATGAAAACAAGATTTTAGCTCAAATAGAGGAAAACAAAAAGAAGAAACCTAAAAAAGAGAGTAAGTTCCGTCAGCGTTTGAATAGTGCTATGAAGCAAGCTCAAGAGCAGCAAGAAGACAAGAAGAAGAAAAAATAATAAGAATCTATCTATACCATAAAAGCATCATTAGACAAACGTTTAATGATGCTTTTTTTATTAATGCCAATTACGATACAAAATGACAGACACAAATGGTTTATTTTACGTTTTGACGGTATTGAAAAACAGAATGATAACTAAGGCTATCCTTAGATTTTTCGCCTAGCTAAAACAACTAATAACCCCATTTCCAAACACAGTCACCAGGAAATATATTTTGCATAATTCCTTATCACTTTTTTTTTAACCAAAAAGACCACTGCCAAATGAATGAGCAGTGGTCTTTTTTAGTTACAAATAAGAAAATTGATTATAAGTAATTCACTACATTATTTTCAATTCTTTGTAAAAGATTCTCCGTAGCTCCTTTTTCAAATTTATCACCTGTAATATTTTCATATAATTCTATATAGCGCTCAGATATTTCGGTAATCTTAGCAGCAGACATTGCTGGAATTTCCTGTCCTTCTAGGCCTTGAAAGCCTTCAGAAATTAGCCATTGTCTTACAAATTCTTTAGACAATTGTTTTTGAGGAACTCCTCCTGCTTGTCGCTCTTCATAGCCATCAGTATAAAAATAACGTGAAGAATCAGGGGTGTGAATTTCATCGATCAACACAATTCTTCCGTCTTTAGTTTTTCCAAACTCATATTTAGTATCCACTAAAATCAATCCTCTTTTAGCTGCTATTTCAGTACCTCTTTCAAAAAGTGCTCTCGTGTATTTTTCCAATACTAGATAATCCTCTTCAGAAACAATTCCTTTACTTAAAATATCTTCACGACTAATATCTTCGTCATGTTCACCATTCGCAGCTTTTGTAGAAGGTGTAATTATAGGATTAGGAAACTTATCATTCTCATTCATTCCTTCAGGCATACTTATACCGCAAAGCATTCTTTTCCCTAATTTATATTCTCTCGCAGCATGACCAGACATATACCCTCTGATTACCATTTCTACTTTAAAAGGATCACATAAATGACCAATAGCAACATTTGGATCCGGTACATCAATAATCCAGTTAGGAACTATATCCTCCGTTTCTTTCATCATTTTAGCAGCAATTTGATTCAATATTTGCCCTTTAAATGGTATTTGCTTAGGCATTACCACGTCAAAAGCTGACAAGCGATCAGTTGCTATCATCACCAAAATTTCATCATCTATATTATAGACTTCTCGCACTTTTCCAATATACAAAGACTTTTGTTTTGGAAATTTAAAATTAGTTGCATTAATTGTGTTCATTATCTTTTAATTAGTTGTGTTCTTTTACTATTCGCTTTCAATTCCTTTATAAGCGAAAATTATTTTTTTGACCAATCGGTGGCGAACCACGTCTTTCTCGTCTAGATATACCATATCTATACCTCCTATATCTTTTAAAGCCAATAAAGATTCTTTTAATCCTGAGATCTGTTTTCTCGGTAAATCTATCTGCCCTGGATCACCCGTAATTACAAATTTAGCTGTTTTTCCCATTCTTGTCAAAAACATTTTCATTTGATTATGCGTAGTGTTCTGAGCTTCATCCAAAATAACAAAGGCATGATCCAATGTTCTACCTCGCATAAACGCTAAAGGTGCAATTTGAATAATCCCTTTTTCCAAATATTGTTCCAAACGTTCCGAAGGAATCATATCACGCAGTGCATCGTACAATGGTTGCATATATGGATCCAACTTCTCTCTCATATCACCAGGTAAAAAACCTAATTTTTCTCCAGACTCCACTGCTGGCCTTGTCAATATAATTTTACGTACTGTTTTTTCTTTTAATGCACGAACCGCCAAAGCAACCGCTGTATACGTCTTTCCAGTTCCTGCCGGTCCTACAGCAAATAACATGTCGTTTTTATCAATACTATCCACCATTTTACGCTGATTAGCAGTCTGTGCTTTTATCAACCTACCATTCACTCCGTGCACTAATACTTCCCCAGCAGCAACCGAAGTCTTCTTTTCCTTTCCATCACTCAGAATAATACGTTCTATACTGTTCTCGTCGAGACGGTTGTATTTTAATAAAAATTTAATAAGCATACCAATCCGTTTTTCAAATTCGTCTAAAACTTCTGGATCTCCATAACCTTTTAAAACCGCCCCCCTAGCCACTATTTTTAATTTCGGAAAGTATTTCTGCAATAAAGCAACGTTAACATTCTGTGTTCCAAAAAGGTCTATTGGGCTAATTTCTGATAAGTCTATGATACGTTCGTTCAAATGGATTATTTTAGTTGGTTCGATATTTTTCCGTGGTCTTAATGCTTTTTAATATACGATAATTCATTAAATTTGCATAACAAAAGTAACAAAATTCAAATTAGTAAAAACTGTTATGGTTAAATAAGTTTTTAACATTATATTTGATAAGTCTTTTCTATAAAAAAATAGTTAAATCAGTCATTATACACCTATGTCAATTATTACACTTACTACCGATTTTGGCATGAAAGATTATTTCGTTGCGGCCATTAAAGGTGCCATTTATTCTGACTTACCTGAGGCTAACATCGTAGACATTACCCATGACATTTCTCCTTTTAACATTACAGAAACAGCCTATATTATAAGAAATGCCTACAAGCATTTCCCAAAAGGTAGCATCCATATTATTGGTGTAGATTCTGAAGCTACTCAAGAGAACAAGCACATAGCCCTAAAACTTGATGGACATTATTTTATAGGAACAGATAATGGAATTATCTCTTTACTAACAGAAGAAATTAGTCCAGAAAAAATTGTTGAAATTTCCATTCAAAACGAAACTATCACTGGTTTTTCAGTGCTCGATGTTTTTGTAAAAGTAGCCTGTCATATTTCGCGTGGAGGTTCTTTAGACATTATTGGAAAAAACTGCCAACACTATAAAATCATCAAAGAAATGCAAGCCGTAATTTCTGCTGATAATAATAGTATTAAAGGTGCTATTATTTATGTAGATCATTACGGAAATTCTATCAGTAATATCAGCAAAAAAATGATGCAGTCCGTAGGACAAGGAAGGGCTTTTGAAATAAGAGCAGGACGTCATAGTTTTAAGACTATCCAGGATAAGTACAGCGATATTGTGGATTTTACACTACCTCCCGAAAACAGGTTTAAGGACGGTATCCAATTAGCCATATTTAACGCTGCTGATTATTTAGAAATAGCGCTCTATCGAAGTATTCCTATTGCAGGTGGATCCGCTTCCAGTTTACTGGGCTTGGATTACCATGCTTCTTTAACCATAAATTTTGAATCCTAATGATGTTAATACGAATTGTAAAATTAAGTTTTGATCCTGATACTATAGAAACCTTTCTTGCAATTTTTGAAAAACACAAAAAAGCTATACGAAAATCACCTGGCTGTCGTTTATTAGAATTATATCGCGATAAGAATGATACTGATGTGTTTTTCACTTATAGCAACTGGGACCACGAACAAGATTTAGAAAATTATAGAAAATCTGAATTATTTATAAAGGTATGGGCACAAACCAAACCATTATTTAATAAAAAACCCGAAGCTTGGAGTGTTGACAAATTAGAAAGTTTACACTAAAAATTAACACTTACTCACATTTATATGTTTGCCATTTTAAAAAAAGAACTGACCCTATTTTTCTCCTCTGCTATTGGTTATTTAGTCATCAGCATTTTCTTACTAATTACCGGCCTATTTTTATGGGTTTTTAATAGTGACTTTAATTTACTAAATGCTGGGTTTGCAGATCTTAATTCTTTCTTTTTCTTAGCTCCATGGGTGTTTTTATTTTTAATTCCAGCCATTACCATGCGTAGTTTTTCCGATGAAATAAACGCAGGAACCATCGAAATTCTAAAGACAAAACCACTGAGTACATGGGAAATTGTATTAGGAAAATACTTAGGAGCATTCACTTTAAGTCTTATTGCTATACTCCTTACTTTTGTGTATGTTTTTAGTATTTATAAGTTGAGTAGCCCTGTAGGGAATATAGACATGGCCAGCCTAATAGGTTCCTATGTAGGCTTGTTTTTTATGCTGAGTACTTATGTGGCTATAGGTATTTTCGCTTCAACTATTTCTTCCAATCAAATTATCACTTTTATCATTGCAATAGCGCTTATTCTTTTCCTTTATTCAGGGTTAGATGCTTTTGCAAATCTATTTCCAACACTAGAGTTAAGTATTCAAAAATTTGGAATGTTAGCGCATTATAAAAGTATAGGGAGTGGTGTTTTAGATACCCGAAGTATTATTTACTTTGTCAGCATTAGCGGTTTCTTTTTACTAATTACTAAACATAAAATTGCAAAAAACATTTCTGCAAAGCAACTCGTCAGTTACTTTGCACTATTAGTCTCTTTTAATATTGTGTCCAGTAATTATTATACCCGTTTCGATTTTACCGCTGACCAACGCTATTCACTTTCATCAACAAGTAAAGCTATTGTTGAAAAAATTAAAAGCCCCGTACTCATAAAAGTATACTTAAAAGGTGATTTCCCTACAGAATTCAAACGGTTACAATTAGAAACTGCACAGTTCTTAGAAGAATTGACGGCTGAAAATAACTTTATTTCGGTTGTTTTTATAGACCCTACAGATTCCTTGGATGCATTAGTAAAAACAGGACTTAAAGCAAGTCGTTTGCAAGTACAAGAAAATGGCAAACTCTCCGAGGTAGTTATGCTACCATGGGCTGTTGTTTCCTATAACAATAAGACGGAAAAAATTCCTTTATTAAAAGATAGCCATTTTAATTCTCAAGAACAGCAATTAGAAAACTCTGTGCAACATTTAGAATATGCTTTTGCAAATGCATTTCATAATTTAACCAGTAAAAAATCTAAAAAAATAGCCATTCTTAAAGGAAACGGAGAGTTAGATGATGTGTATATCGCAGATTTTTTAAGAAGTATAAAATCCAATTACCACCTCGCTCCATTTACACTGGATTCTGTAAAAAATGCTCCTGAAAAAACACTGCAACAATTATTGAATTTTGACGCTGCTATCATTGCAAAACCAAGCATTTATTTTAGCGAAAAAGAAAAGTATGTCTTAGATCAATTTATTTGTCAAGGAGGAAAAACACTTTGGCTAATAGACAATGTACAGGCAGAATTAGATAGTTTAATGACCACAGGAGAATCCATGGTTTTTCCAAGAGACTTAAACCTAACAGACCTTTTATTTAGTTATGGTGTACGAATCCAACATGATTTAGTGCAGGACTTATACAGCTCAAAAATAACTTTAGCAACAGGAAATATAGGAAACCAAACGCAGTATGACCAATTCTTATGGCATTTTAACCCTTTGGTAAAAAGTACTATAAATCATCCCATCACACATAATATAGAGCCCGTAAATTTACGTTTTACTTCCAGCATAGATACCTTAAGTAATAGCCTGAAAAAAACGATACTCCTCCAAAGCTCCCCGCTTTCAAAAACCGTAGGGACTCCCCGCTTGGTATCTTTAAATAGTTTAGCTAGTCCAGAAAACCCAAAAACATATACAAAAAAGGGAATTCCATTGGCTGTTTTACTAGAAGGAAACATTAAATCAGGATACAAACAGCGTGTCAAACCTTTTATATACGACGAACATAGAGACGACAGTCCCCTTTCTAAAATGATTGTAATTTCCGATGGAGACATTATATCCAATGGAATAGCGAATGGAAAACCTCAAGAATTAGGACTTAATAAATGGACACAAGAAACTTATGGAAATAAGGAGTTTCTTTTAAACGCTATTAATTATTTGTTAGATGATTCTGGATTGATTCATATGCGCTCTAAGGAGGTCTCATTACGTTATTTAGACAAACAAAAAGCATTTGAAAACAGAACGTATTGGCAGGTAGTAAATATATTGGTCCCTTTTCTTATTCTCACACTATTTGGGATTGTATTTTGGCAAGTTAGAAAAAGAAAATATCGATAAGGTATCTCTTAAAAAATTGTTAAACCCATAAGAATATCCATAATTCACAAGTGAAAAAGTTATTTTTGTTATAAATCATAATCACAAAACTAACTTATTATGCAAAAAAAAATCATGTTACTTTCCGCCATCTGTTTATTCATGGTCGGTACAAGTCAAGCACAAATTAAAACTCCAGCACCAAGTCCTTCCTCTAAAACAGAGCAAATGATAGGACTTACAACCGTTTCTTTGGACTATTCAAGACCTGCAATGAGAGGACGCGTTATTTTTGGAAACCTAGTTCCTTTTGGAAAAACATGGAGAACAGGAGCCAATGCCAATACAAAAATCACTTTTAGTACCGATGCTACCGTGGCCGGTACAAAACTAAAAAAAGGAACTTATGCAGTTTATACGGTTCCTAATAAAAATTCTTGGGATGTTATTTTTTATAGCGATGCAAAAAACTGGGGAACTCCTGCTAAATGGGATGACACTAAAGTGGCAGCAAAAGCTACTGTAACTACTTCAAAGGTTAACAAAACAGAATCTTTTACGATGGCATTTAGCAACTTATCAAATGATGCTGGTTCTTTAGATATTTCATGGGAAAACACGCAAGTAAGTGTAAAAGTTGAAGTACCTACTAATGATATCGCTTTAAAAAGCATCAAAAAAGCAATGAATGGACCTTCTGTAAATGACTATTTTTCTGCTGCTTCTTTTTACCACGAAACAGGTAAAGATTTAAACAAAGCATTGGAATGGATTACAAAAGCAACTGAAGGAGAAAATCCTCGTTTTTGGATGATGAGACGTAAGAGTCTAATCCAAGCGGATATGGGAGATTATAAGGGAGCTATCAAATCTGCCAATGTTTCTTTAAAAGGAGCTGAAAAACAAGGAAACGCAGACTATGTAAAAATGAATACAGAATCTATTGCTTCTTGGAAAAACAAGTAGGACATCACTAAAATTAAAGCTAAAAAAAGGGCGATATCAAATTTGATATCGCCCTTTTTTATTATGCTGTTTTTACTATGAAATAATCGTTTGTTCCGTATCATCAGACATAAACGATTGCAATAAAATAGCGATTCCCATCACCAAGAAACAACCAAAAAGATTCAACCATAAATACGGCATCCAATCGAACCACCAACCTATGATTACGATAACCTGCGTGATTAAAGCGGCGGTAAAAACAGCCTTACTGTGAACGAATTTCACAAACATGGCCAATAAAAAGATCCCCAACACGTTCCCGTAAAAAATAGAACCTATAATATTTACTAACTGAATTAAATTATCGAATAAATTGGCCACAGAGGCCACTAAAATCGCTAATACACCCCACATTAAGGTAAAAAACATAGAAGCTTTTACATAATGCGCTTCCGATTTTTCTTCCGTTTGGTTTCTCTTGTATAAATCTATTACGGTGGTAGAAGCCAACGCATTTAATTCTGACGCTGTGGAGGACATAGCTGCGGATAATATTACTGCCAATAACAATCCGATGAGTCCTTTGGGAAGTTTTGTTAATATAAAATGAATAAAAACATAGTCCTTATCATTTGTTTCTACGGCTTCATCTGCTTTTTTGATCATCACTTTTGCCGTTTCTCTCAGTGATTTTTCATCGGTATTAAGTGTTGCTATACGATCTTTTAATTGCTGATTTTCTGAATCTTTTGAAAACTGAAATAATAAGGTTTGTTTTTCAGTACTCAGTTTTTTATACGCATCATTCAATTCAGTATATTCTTGCGCATACTCAGATTTTTCAATAGCCTCATTGGCTACAGGATTAAAGTTTAAAGGCGCTTGGTTGAATTGATAAAAGACAAAAACCATCACTCCTACCAATAGGATAAAAAATTGCATTGGCACTTTTAATAAACCATTAAAAACAAGTCCCATTTGCATTTCCTTTTTAGATTTCCCCGACAAATAACGTTGTACTTGGCTTTGGTCAGTTCCAAAATAAGAAAGTGCTAAAAACGAACCTCCAATGAGCCCACTCCATAAGGTATACCTATTAGTCATATCAAAAGAAGTGTCAATAATATCCATTTTACCACTTGCCCCCGCAATTTCTAATGCTTTTACAAAGGTAATATCGTCCGGCAAATAATCTAAAATGATAAAAAACACCGCAAACATTCCTAAAAATATAATGGCCATTTGCTGTTTCTGCGTCACACTTACTGCTTTTGTTCCTCCAGAAACCGTGTAAATAATTACTAAAACTCCAATTATAATATTTAATGTTAGTAAGTCCCATTCCAACACCGCTGACAATATAATTGCAGGTGCAAAAATGGTAATTCCAGCCGCCAAGCCTCGTTGAATCAAGAACAATATAGCCGTTAAGGTCCGTGTTTTCTTATCAAATCGAGATTCTAAATATTCATAGGCCGTGTACACATTTAAGCGATGGTAAATAGGAATAAACACCAAACAAATAATCACCATGGCAATAGGCAATCCAAAATAAAATTGCACAAAGCCCATTCCATCAGTAAACGCCTGCCCTGGTGTAGATAAAAAAGTAATCGCACTTGCCTGGGTTGCCATGACAGACAAGCCTATAGTCCACCATTTGGCTTCACTTCCTCCTTTTAAATATTCAGAAACGTTTTTACTTCCTCTCGTTTTCCAAACACCATAACTTACTATAAATAATAGTGTTCCTGCCAGTATAATCCAATCAATTTGATGCATAGCTTAAGAGAAATATTTCATTAATACATAAAAACAAACGATATACAAGGCGTTTAATAACAACACCCAGGAATAGGATTTTTTCCACTTATAATTCATCTCTGGCATGGCTAATTTTTTAATGGTTGTTGCTTATTTTTCCCTACAGATAACATGTTTGCAAACAAACGATAGGCCCCAGGAACTCCTGCAGGCAATTCTCTAAAAAAACTAAGTCCTGTATAAATATAATGTCCTTCGCCATATTTTGAAACGAGTAAGCTCCCTTCTTTTGGATGCTCGTTCGGATCATTCATTTTTAGTAATGGCGTATATTCTTCTCCCCATTCATCAGGAAAATATAAGCCACGTTCTTGTACCCATCCATCAAAATCGTTTTCCGAAATTTTGTTTGGGTAATTCAGTACTTCGTGTTGAGTATTCAATAAGGTAACTTTAGCATCCTCCACTGTAACTCTATCCCTAGACAACTTTAGTTTATAAGGACCAATCTGATCTACTTTTACTCTATGACTCGTATTGTACTGCACAATCATAGTTCCTCCATTTTTTACATATTCATTTAAAGTAGCTTGGTAAAACTTAGATTTTTCGTTGACGTTAAAAGCACGGATTCCCATCACAACCGCATCAAAATGTTGAATTTTATCAAAACTGATGTCTTCTTCTTGAATTTCAACCACGGTATAACCAATCTGTCGTAAACTCGTAGGCACCGCATCACCAGCACCTTGGATATAACCAATGGTTTCTCCTTTTTTCATTATATCTAAGCGCACCAATTTACTTTCCGAAGGCAGCAATACCGTTTGAAAAGGAATGTGATCGTAATCTATGGAAAGCATTGCGTTTGTATACGCTATACCTTCCACCGTAACTACAGGAGAAATAGTCCCCACATGCTGTTCTTTAGGAGGTGTTATACTAAAATCAAACCATTGCTCTTGCCCTTTTTTAGTGATAGAAACTTGTTGATTATCAGGACTAATTCTCCAACCATTTGGCATTTTAAAAGAAACATCGCCTTTTAAATCATTCATGCCTGCCGTCACTTTTACACGGATTGATTTTGCATTGTTATCATTAAAAATGAGTACTTTCTCTTCCAATTCAATGGCTGCTTTTGGAATAATTTCAAACGGACGATATATCTCTCCTTTTACAGGAGAATTGTACTTATAAACAATGTCCTTTTCATAAGAAATATCTACACCAGCTATGGTCAATAAAAAATGTACAGACAATGCTCTAGGACTGATTGGTTTCCCTATTAAATGCGCATCATCCACTTGATACATCCCTAAAGTTCCTTGCTTATTTAACCAATAAGAATTGGTAAGTCCTAATCCACTTGGAAGCGACAATTTTTCTTTTAGGTTTATTTTTTTATTGGTTAATAGCGGTGTATTTTCAAGTATAGAGCTATCCAGACCAGGTATTGCTATCCTTTTTAGTTGAATGTTTACATCACTTCTATTAATGGCTTCAAAATTCACAGTAATTTCACTGCTAGTTGCTGCCCTATGTGATGTACTTGCAGCTTCCAAATACAAGCCACTACAGGCGTAGATAACTGCTTTTAATTCTTTTGTTTTCTGAATTGACCAAAATTTATCTTCTAAGTTTTGCACCAATTTATAGGCTTTTAATAAAGCAGGAATACTGAGAGAAGGCTTTTTAAAATCAAAATCTGCAACTACTTTATCCATAATCACTTGAATTTCCTCCCCTCCTTTTACACGAGACCATGTGGTATTTATGCCCTCAAAAACATCATTTTTAGAAGGCATTGTTCCTTTAAGTAATTCTAAATATTCCACTTGAGAACCTCGGGTACCAGTACTACCGAATCCTTGCGATTGATGTTTGCTCCTACTCAAAGATGCAATTTCGTTATTAGACAATCCTTTGGACGTATAATAGGAACCAATATCCATGGAAATCAAATTAGATTTATCCGCTTTCTTAAATTTTTCTCTACTTCCATAAAACCACCAAGAAGTATTAAAAAACAACCGTTGTGGTGACCAATTATCAGTATTTTTCTGTGCACGTTCAAATGCTTGCAAGCCTAGCATAGCAGAACTTGTATGATGTCCATGAGTAGCACCTGGAGTTCGATAATCAAATCTATTAATGATTACATCAGGTCTAAACTCTTCTATAATTTTAGCAATATCACTTAATAATTTCTCTTTGTCCCATATTTCCAAAGTCTCGTCAGAATGTTTAGAATACCCAAAGTCGTTGGCTCTTGAGAAAAACTGTTCTCCGCCGTCTACTCTTCTTGCTTGCAACAATTCGTTGGTTCTGATAAGTCCTAATAATTCCCGTAGTTCCAGTCCTATTAAATTTTGTCCACCATCGCCTCTTGTTAAGGACAAATAAGCGGTACGTGCTTTTACATCATTAGAAAAATAAGAGATTAAACGGGTATTTTCATCATCGGGATGTGCGGCCAAGTAGAGCACATTTCCTAAAAAATTGGTTTTCTGAATGGCTTCAAAGATTTCACCCGAAGTCATTTTTTTTGGTTCTTGTGCGTGTACATTCGCATAAAATCCCACTACAAGAAGTAAGGAAAGGAATTGTTTGGTCATAAAGATTTGATTTGTTGCTAGTAAAACAAATGTAACTTATAAAAACTCCCTCCGGAAAAACAGCTCTTTTTTTAACATAAGTTTCACATAAAAACGTTTTAAAAAAAGGCGTAAAATATTTTTTGTAAACCACCTATTTAAGTATATATTTGTATTTAATTATATAAAATTTAGACTAAATGAAATTTATTGTATCAAGCAGTCAATTATTAAAGCAATTACAAATTCTTGGAGGCGTTATTAACAGTAATAACACCTTGCCTATACTAGATAATTTCTTATTCGAATTAACACAAAACGAATTAAAAATATCTGCCTCTGACCTTGAAACTACTATGACTACTGTTATAGAAGTGGAATCAGAATCAGAAGGAGCCATTGCTATTTCTGCTCGATTATTATTGGATACATTAAAAACATTTCCAAATCAGCCTTTGACTTTTAAAACTGAGGAAAATAATACGATAGAAATAAGTTCTAATCAAGGGAAGTATGATATGGCCTATTTTGACGGTGGAGAGTTCCCTACCGCAGTAGCCTTAGAATCTCCTAGTACCACTGTTATTGCAGGTGATATTTTAGCTTCTGCCATTTCTAAAACTATTTTTGCTGCTGGAAACGATGATTTACGCCCGGTAATGAGCGGTGTATTTTTCCAATTCAATACAGAAAGTTTAACATTTGTGGCCACCGATGCTCACAAATTAGTAAAATATACGCGTACCGATGTTACTGCAAATGAAGTCGCAGAATTTATCATGCCTAAAAAACCTTTAAATTTATTAAAAGGAATCTTAGGAGGCTCTGAAAGCGATGTAACCATTGAATACAACGATTCTAATGCCAAATTCATTTTTGACAATGTAGTACTAGTTTGTCGTTTAATTGATGGTAAGTACCCTAATTACGATGCCGTAATCCCAAAAGAAAACCCAAATAAATTAACTGTTGACAGAGGAACCTTTTTAAACTCTGTAAAACGTGTGTCAATTTTCTCTAGTAAAACGACACATCAAATCAGGTTAAAAATGGCGGGTACAGAATTACATATTTCTGCAGAAGACATCGATTTCTCAAACAAAGCAGAGGAACGTTTGACTTGTGATTACCAAGGAGATGACATGCAAATAGGATTCAATTCACGTTTTTTAACAGAAATGTTGAATAATTTAAGTTCTAACGAAATTCTTATAGAAATGTCTATGCCTAACAGAGCAGGAATTCTGACACCTATAGATGGTGTGGATGAAGGAGAGTTCATTACCATGTTAGTAATGCCTGTTATGTTAAATAACTAAGGACGCATACAACCAACATTTTAAGCGAAGCTTTAAAAATATATAAAGAAAACCACCAATTCATGCGTGGTTTTTTTGTATATTTATTACATGAACTTCCTTGCACATCTATATTTATCAAAGACTCATAAAAACATTATGATTGGTAATTTTATTGCCGATGCTGTAAAGGGGCATCACTACCATCATTTCCACCAAGATATCCAAAGAGGGATACTCATTCATAGGGAAATTGACTCCTATACGGATGCGCATCCGATTGTACGAAAAAGTAAACGTCGATTACATCCACGATACAGACATTATGATGGTGTTATCATTGATATTTTATATGACCATTATTTGGCTAAAAACTGGGCCAATTATTCAAAAATTCCATTAGATATTTACGTGAACAGTGTGTATAATTTACTACAAGAAAATCATGTTATTTTACCTGAAAGAGTACAACGCTATTTACCTATTATGGTCTCACAAAACTGGTTATTAAAATACGAATCTATTCAAGGGATTTCAGAAATATTAGCAGGAATGAATAGAAGGACTAAAGGTGTTTCAAAAATGAATTTGGCTGCGGATGATCTATTAGAACATTACGGTGAATTTGAAGATGATTTTACCTCGTTTTTCGAAGACATTACAATGCATCTCTCAGAAAAATTCTCCTTGTTAACCACCCTCTAAAATGAAAATAAGAACAGTACTATTACTTTGTTGTGTTTCATTATTCATTCAGTGTAAAAACAATATACCCACCCCTGTGATAGGTGTATTGGCTGAAAATGGAATGGTGGTAAGCGCACGTGAAGAAGCTTCCAACATAGGTGTGGATATCTTAAAAAAAGGAGGAAATGCCTTTGATGCTATGATCGCAACAGATTTGGCATTAGCAGTAGCCTACCCTAGAGCAGGAAATATAGGAGGTGGAGGTTTTATGGTATACAGAACATCTGATGGAAAAACAGGAGCTTTGGACTATAGAGAAAAAGCACCATTAGCAGCTTATAGTAACATGTACTTAGATAGTGTAGGTACTATTATCGAAGGAAAAAGTCTTCTTGGAGCCTATGCTGTAGGTGTTCCTGGTACCATTGCAGGGTTATTTGCTGTACATGAGAAATTTGGTAAACTTCCTTTTAAAACATTGATTCAACCTGCTATTGACTTGGCAAAAAAAGGCATTTTAATTACTGAAAAGCAAGCAAAAAATATTCAAAACAAACAAGCAGATTTTATCAAGGCCAATAAAGACTCTATCTATTTTAACGGGAATTGGAAAGCAGGAGATGTATTGTTACTATCGGATCTGGCCAAGACATTAGAACGTATTCGTGATAACGGGCGAGCTGAATTTTACAAAGGAAAAACGGCAAAACATATTGTCAAGACAATCCAAGATTTAGGAGGTATCATCACTTTAGAAGATTTGGAAAAATACCAAGCAAAATGGCGAACCCCCATTTCATTTGAGTATAAAGATTTGACCATAACTTCTATGACCTTGCCATCGAGCGGGGGAATTTGTATGGCACAAATATTAAAATCCATTGAACCATATAAATTAAAAGGAATAGCACATAATTCTGAAAAATACATCCAATTAATTACAGAAGCAGCCAGAAGAGCCTACGCAGACCGTGCTCACTTTTTAGGAGATATTGATTTTGTAGATGTTCCTGTGGATAGTTTGACAAATTCCAGCTACCTCAATAATAGAATGTCAGATTTTTCTTGGGAGAATGCGACTAAATCCAGTACCATTTCACATGGTAAGCTTACAGGATATGAAAGTGACGAAACTACCCACTACTCTATTGTAGATTCCGAAGGGAATGCTGTTTCCGTTACTACAACCTTAAACATGAACTTTGGATCTAAGGTATTTGTAAAAGAAGGAGGCTTCTTTTTAAACAATGAAATGGATGATTTCAGTTCCAAAGCAGGTACACCCAACGGTTTTGGACTTATTGGAGCCAAGGCCAACGAAATACAAGCAGAAAAAAGAATGTTGAGTTCTATGACACCAACGATCGTAGAAAAGGACGGAAAGTTATATATGGTCGTAGGTTCGCCTGGAGGATCTACTATTATTACCTCGGTGATGCAAAGCATATTAAATGTGTATGAATATGATATGGGCATGCAGCAATCCGTATCCACACCACGCTTTCATCATCAATGGTTGCCTGATGAAATATTAATGGAACCAAACGGATTTGATACTAAAACAACACAAGGACTCACCGCAAAAAAATACCATCTTACGGAAAAAAAATCTACCATTATAGGAAAAGTAGATGCCATTTTAGTTCACAAAAATGGACTATTAGAAGGCGGAGCGGACCCTAGAGGAGATGACAGTGCTAAAGGATATTAAAGAACAACATATGACTTCAAAAATAATCGCAAACGGAATTTTAAAAGCCATAGCCATGCTTACAGGTATTGCTATCTTACTTTTATTTTTATTTAAAATACAATCAGTACTCATTTATATCGTAATTGCTGCGGTAATATCTTTGATTGCAAGACCACTGATTCGTTTTTTAAAAAGACGCCTTAAATTTCCAAATACCCTCGCCGTATTTATTTCCATGTTTTTGTTTCTTTGTATCATTTTTGGTTTAGTAGGTATGTTTATTCCTTTGATAGCCAAACAAGGAGAAAACCTATCATTACTGAATTCTGAGCAATTCAAACAAAATGTAGAGCATATCCTTCAACAGATAAATCAGTATTTTCTTTCTAGAAACATCAATCTCTTAAACGAAATTAAGGATCTAGACTTGATGTCTAATTTCAAGGAAATCCCCAATTTCCTCAATGCCCTAATCGGGACATTAGGCTCTTTAACCATCGGGTTATTTTCGGTATTGTTTATTTCATTTTTTCTAATGAAAGATAATTTGATGCTTCACAATGCTATTTTCACCATTATTCCAGACAAGAATGAATCTCGTTTTAGCAAATCATTTGACAAGATTAAAGATTTATTATCACGCTATTTCATCGGACTTATCATTCAAATTACAGTCCTCTTTATCATTTATACCATTGTACTTTCCATTTTTGGAGTTGAACACGCTATCGTGATTGCTTTTTTATGTGCTTTATTAAATTTAATCCCATATATCGGGCCGCTTATTGGTGGGATGATCATGCTAGTATTGACCATGACCTCTAATTTAGGCTTGGATTTCCAAACGGAAATTCTACCAACAACTATGAAAGTAATGTTTGGATATTTTATAGCGCAATTAATTGATAATTTTTTAAGTCAACCTATTATCTTTTCTAAAAGTGTAAAATCGCATCCTTTGGAAATATTTTTAGTGATTATTATAGGAGGGTTATTATTTGGGATTATAGGCATGGTAATTGCCGTTCCTGCCTACACAGCCATCAAAGTAATTTTAAAAGAATTTTTAACCGAAAATAAGATTGTAAAATCTCTTACTAAAGATTTATAAGCTTGAATTTAAATATCCTTACACCAAAAGTACAGCAATTCATTGACCGCAATTTGCAAAGTGATATTACCTCTTTAATTTTAAAAGGTAGTCCTTTCTCTGAGGTCACTATTCAAGAAATTAGTGAACAAATAGCCGCTAAAAACAGGTGTAAAACTAAATTGAGTCATTGGTTTAACACAGCTAATATTTATTACCCTAACCGTTTAAATATAGAACAAACGTCTTCTGAGATAACGGCACATTATAAAAGTAAGCTTGTCAGTGGCAGCAAATTAATTGATACTACCGGCGGATTTGGAGTGGATGTTTTTTTCTTTTCAAAAGTGATAAAAAACGCCGTGCATTGTGAACTA
>Ga0209292_1001253_pt1 | contig 31290 bp, 21 predicted proteins | sample GOMGulsemesocosm_2_FD_184634 | JGI IMG/M metagenome (GOLD analysis project Ga0209292, IMG submission 184634) | Methane-oxidizing microbial communities from mesocosms in the Gulf of Mexico - GOM9C Gulf of Mexico (SPAdes) (version 2) | ecosystem: Environmental > Aquatic > Marine > Cold seeps... | reverse complement strand
AATCTTCATTTAGAATAGCAATAGCACTTTCAATCTGTCCATCTGTTACTTTTGTTGGATTTTGATCGACTATATGAAACACAACAGGTATAGTTATGTCACAATCGTTTCTGTCTTGGTTCAGAGATATTAAGCCATTTTCGAATTGATATTGTAAACTTTGTAGTTCTTGAATTAAAGGATGCGTATTAGGTAAACTAGGATAGCTTTCTTGACTTTCCACACACCCTCTTCCATGATTTCCTGGACTAATTTGTCCAAAAGCACTTATGGAGGTTGATAATAATAATGATATGTACAATTTTTTCATAATAATATAGTTTTTGTTACTTACAAAGTAAGTACTTTACTAATCATAAACCACATACTTGTGGTAAAAAAAACCATATCCTTCTAAAGTGTTAATTTAATAAGCAATCAACAACTTATTTTTAAAAATTAACGGTTTTTCTCTAGTAATTTAATTTGTTTGGTTTAATTAATAACAAAACCTAATCTCAATAATTTAAGATTAGGATTAATCAAAATTTAACCGATTATTGTTTTTCAAAAAAATCATTTAAAAAGAAAGAAGTAAAAATATTTATTAGTTACATGGAACATTATCTGAAAATAAATATTTAAGCAAAAAAACCTAAAGATGCCAATACAACTTTAGGTTTTTTGTAATTATAATCACCTTATACTTAATTCTTTATTACTAATTTTTTCACTTCTTTTTTAGTTCCAGACATCACCTCAACAAAATATGATCCGTTAGATAAATCACTCGTATTGATAGTCATACTATAATCCATATTTTTTGAACTATTAATAACATTCGTATAGTGAACTTTTCCAAGTAAATCACTAATTTTAATATGGCATGTATTAGCTGTTATTCCTTCAATATTAATGTTTACTTGACTTGTTGCTGGATTTGGATATAACCCAATATGTAAACTATTTAGTTTTTGTTCAACAACAGAAGCAGGCGCTCCAATTGTAAATCCATATTTAAACCCTGAACCAAAGTCTGGTTCAAACGTTTTAAAAATTTCAAAAACTGAAGACGTAGACCTTAATTTAATAGACCCTGTTCCTTGGTTTGATGCGGCCCACCATGCTAAACCATTTTGACCAGAATCAGTCATTTCTAATGTATAACACCCACCAGCTAACGTTAATGTATCTTTATATGTTGTATTAGCAGAAAGTCCAGACTTTGTAAACACAACACCTCCTTGAAAATTTTTAATTACATAACTGTTTTCATTTGGATTATTGTTTGTTTTTAACTCAACATAGAAGTTTTCACCATACCAATCTGGTAATTCAAATTGACTTGTTAATCTGTTATTATCATTATTCTCATCCACTGTTCCATTTGGATTACTGACAGTAACCTCTATAACATCTGAAATTCCTCCAGCCCAAAATCCAATTCCAGAAATTGGTAACTCAACTTGTTCTGTTTTCAAAAATGATAAATTTCCTATCCAATTCATTGTTTCAGTAGTTCCACCTAATACTTTGTATTCAATTTTTAATGTCGTTAAAGCAGTTGACCCCGTATTTTGTATTGTAATTAATGGATTAATACATGACGGGTTAACTCTTGCATGTTCCGTTTTTAATCCAGGATTAATAATATCAATCACAGACGCATCATTTATAAAGTTAGCTGCTCCATATTGTACCAACTGAGATGATATATAATAATCAGATGTACCCGAACCTGCTGTTACACCATAATCTACATCTATTGTGTTATTTGTAACAGCTACTGGATCAACTTCATACGATTTTAAATCAGTAGCCATTCCAGGACACCATCCTGCTCTGTCATACACCCAAGTTCCACCTTGAGGAAATATAGGGTTTTCACCACATGCTTTCCAAACTTGCCATTCTAACTCATTTGCACCTCCATTAATATCAAGGTAATGAGTTCTTGGAATGAATTCTCCTTCTTGACCATGTCCTGTAATCACGTTTCTTACTTTATACGCTTCACTTGATGGATTTAATTGTACAGTTCTTGGTTCAAAATAGCGTTCTGACATTAAGTTAGTATAACTTCTTCTTACTCCCGGTTTCCAAATGTTTTGAATATCAATTACTGTTCTGTCTGGTGTTCCTGAAATAAACAAAAACTGAATATCTAATTCTTCTTGGTACGCTCCAGAAAATTCAACCGTAAGTAATTTATCATTTGTTAAAATAGGTGTAAAATCCGTTAAATCAAATTCCCACATTTTTCCATTTTGACCTAAGTCAAGTCCGATACCGTAAGGCGTAACAAATGACATAATTTCAAATTTAGACGGATACTTAGTATAATAGTCTAAATCTGTAATGTTAATTGTGTTTTGAATTGGTACGTTTACTGTTCCAATTTCAGTTCCTGCTTCATCAAAAATAGACATGTCTCCTGCTTCATAATAGTTGTTTGTTGAAACTTCTATAATATTTCCGCCTACAGTTTGATACTCCGTTACAATATTGACTGGATTAGCAATAGAATCTAAAACTGAAGATATTGAATTTACCGAACTACCATATACACCTTGAATAAACGTTAAATTAGGTCTGTTTTGACTTAAATTAAACCCTTTAAAAACAACATCTCCTCTAAATAATTTATGTTCTGCACTATTTTGTAAAACAGCATTATTTCCATTTGTAGATGAATCTATTAATTGACCTAAAGCTACGCTATTACATGTTTGGTTCACTACTAAATCTGAAAATGCTGGATGAGCATTAGATACATTTTTGTACTGCCAATTCTTAATTTCGTCAGCTGTTAACACACGATTCCAAATTCTTATGTCATCCATTTCTCCAACCCAATCAATACCATAATTTCCTGTACCATCTTGACCTAATTTTAGAGTGTTACCAGAAAAAATATTACCAATTGAAGCAGCTGATAAATTGCCCGAATTAACTTGAATACCATCTTGATACAATCTTATTAAACCATCTCTATCGAATGACACAGCAATATGATGCCACTTACCATCCGTAGTTATATCTCCACCCGTAATATCAATACGATTTGAACCATCACCAACATTTATTGCCCAAGTGTTTCCATTTTGAAATAAAAGGTAACCTTTATTTGAACCAGACGCCCAATTTTTATCGGACAATATAGAAGGATCATTTTGATTTTGCCCTGGTTTTACCCACAGTTCAATTGAGAAATCCTGCGTACTTCCAAAATCAATTGTATTGTTTAATTCTGCATAATTACCACCTGTAGAAAACTTCAAGTATGAATCGTCATTATAACTTTCAATTCCTGAATTATATGTTGTTGTCATAGATAAAACTTCTGAACTTGTTCCGTTTACAGAGTTAGTAAAGCTAACTTCAACAATGATATTTGAAGTACCATCCCAATTATACCCAGTATTAAAATTAACCTCATTTAAACCATTTACAATAGTCGTATTTTGATAATAAACTTCCGTAAATCCATTATTATCTATCAACGTACTGTCATTCAATTCAGTTTTAGTTGTATTCTTAAGTTTCAACTTAAGGTGATTAATAATACCCGCACCTACAGCTACATCTAGTTTTAAACTCGTAATATCATTTCCTCCAATTAATCCAGCTCCAGTTAATTCAGTCACTGTAAATAAGTACTGACTTTTAGAACTTTTAAACTCAGTTGACAATGGTGATGGCGTTTGAACTGTACCAGTACCAATCGTACCACTATTTTCAGAAGTTGGACTTGTATTAACTGTATTAATCTGATCAAAAGAATAATACGTATACGTTTGATTAGCTGTATAATTAAAAGGTGTCCCACTAAATCCACTAATCACATAGTTAGGGTGTGTTGCTTTAACTGAATCCGTACGTGTTGAATCCGTAATAAATGTATTACAGCTATAATCCCATTCACCACACCCTAAATTAGTATTAGATCCTGTAGATACTAATGCCCCTTTACACCTCATTCGGTAGTGCATCAATATTTTTCTGTATGATTCCGTTCCATCAGGAAATTGGAAAGTGTAAGCTCTTGCTGTACTATCAAAAGTTAATGTTTGAACTAACGTTGTGTCTTGCGAAAACGATATTGAGTTCAATAAAATGGCAGTTAAGACTAGTATTCTTTTCATTTAATGATTAATTTATTTGTCGTTATTTTTTTTGTATCACTGATTACAATACTGTAAATTCCAGTTGAGAATTCGCTTAAATTAAAGCTCTCATTTTTTGACTCTAGTCTACTTTTATAAACTATACCTCCACGTGTATCATAAATGATAATCTCAGCTTCATCATAATTGAATTTAGCTGATTTAATTCTAAACTCACCATTATTGGGGTTTGGATAAATACTGATTATAGTCTCATTTTTACATGTATTTTTAAATATTCCTAAATCTGTTTTAGTACCATCCATATCAACTTGAAGCAGTTTATAATACATAAATCTATAAGAGGGAAAATCAAGTTCATAGGTAAACGAATTGGTATGATTACCAATAGAATATACTTTTTTATAACTCTCAAAGGTTTCACCATCACTAGAAGTTAAGACTTCAAAATATTCATTATTTTGTTCACTTACCACAGTCCAGTTAATTGTATTTGCATATAAGCCACAATTACAAGTTGACCCCGTAAAACCTACTGGTAACGGTGTTGTAGAAATATTTGTAGATGCTAAAGTAAAGAAAAAACCTCTATTTTGATCTGATTCAGTACCTGAAGAAGGCACAAAATCAACTTCAAAATAAGCTAAGTTCGTTGTATTATCAAATGAAGTTGGTGAAATTGAGGTGGCATCCGTATTAAAGTCACCATCCTCATCAACTAATAACCTTAAGTTTGACAAATCATTTGATCCGGCTGTTCCACTAGCGCCCATAACAGTATTCATATCAAATTCCAAGGTTACAACAGCCAAAGTACCACTTTCTTGAGATTTCCAATGGCGTTGAAATATGGTTTGCATAGTTTCGCCATTGTCTGTTATAATATTAACAACCACTCCAGTATTCATTGTTGGACCGTTATTATGCCCCCAAATTAAAGCCGAATTATTTGTTGTAATACTAGGAGGAGTTCCAAAACTAGTTCCATTTGCAATTGTTACAATGTCATTGAAACTTCCAGCGGTAGTATTTGTACTGTGAGACTTTGGTTGATTTAAACCTGTAGCATCATCTTTAGCTATGCCACCAATATCATTATTATACCCAACATTATCACTTTGATTCCAAATAACAGTACTACTTGTGTTTAAGTAATCTAAACTCGTCCCATTATTTCCTAATGTAGTTCCATATTTAATTGCCAAGTAAGATTCAATCTTTTGTGATTCATTAGTAGATTGATGGTTTTTATACACCACAACTTCTGGAATACGACCTATCCAAAACTCAATAGGGGATGCACCAGGCGCACCATATATAGAAAATACTTCCCCCACTGTTAATGGTAATATATTAACAAGAGATGCAAAATCTTCAATTCCATTATTTCTTATATAACAACCATTTGGTCCGTTTGTCCACTTTTGATTAAAAGTGTATGTCATGTCAGTTGTTAATACCAATCCAGTATGCGTATAATTTCTTTGACCATTACTCCCGTCTGCCCTATCATGCCAAGTGTGCATTTTATCATTATTTATTCCAATATGAGGGTCATCTCCATCATTTGAGAATCCTGCAACACTCTCTCCAAACCCCAAAGCTGTTTGTTGCCCTGAAGTAGTAGAAGTAGTTCTACCAGAATAATAAACTGACCCATCTGAACTTCTTCCCAATAGAGTAGGTCGCTCTAAAAAATCATCTCCATCAGATGTACCATACGCATTAAAATTATTAGAAGCGTCTGCAATATGAAAAATAGGTTTATTAGTGTTTACTGGTTGATTGACATGATTTGAATTGCCACTCACATCATTCCATTGTTGTATAGTACCATTATTTACAACAGTTGAAAAGCCATTGTCAGAATACATTTCTGTTGGAATATACCACCCTTCAAGGTCATTTGACACTCCACCAGGTGAAGTAGTACATGCAACAATTTCTCGTGTTCCTGTAGTACTCACCACGGGTATTGGAAACAAACCTCCCACCGTAACTTGAGAACATTGTGCATCTAATATATTTGTTGGAACCGCTAAAGCATTCAAATTAACTGTAATCCAAAAATAATTAGTTCCTACTGCCAAGGTCTGAACACCATTTACTATTAATGGCCCTGCAGCAGGTGCAATTGAACCAAAAAGAGTAGCAGCACTAAATGTATTCGAATTCCCAGTATAATAAATATTAACCATTGAAATATCTAAAAGAGATGTGCTCCCAACTAAATCAAATTGAATTTGAGTTAAATCAATCGGCGTTAATGAGCCTGAAGTTAAAACTTCTATACTCATAATTTCATTGTTATCTGTACACTTCATAACAGGAGTTACATTATTCTGTGTAGTAGCACTTGACGAATAAAACATTGCAATTTCTATAATGTTTACAGTATAATCTTCTGTTTCTCCATATGTATATGTTCCACAGGGTGTAATAGCCCCTCCTTCTTTACACACAATTCTCATGGTAACATCACCAGCGACAGCAAAACCAGGCACAGTGAAATTGAAGTTAAAGGTTGACGTAACCGTTGTAGATCCAGTTTCCCCCAAACTTTCTTGATCATCATCAAAATCGCCATCACCATTCCAATCAATATATACATTTCCTGCTTTTCCATAATCACCATTGCAAGTACCTAAAGTAACATCTACTTGGTAAGGTAACCCAACTGTTAATTCTGGAGCAGCTAAGGCTGTATAATCGGTATAAGTTTCACAAGTCGCACCAGCACTATTATTAGTAATATCTGTAGTATTACCAATTAAAGCAACGTTGTCAATTTTTGAATCAGCTGTATTTGTTGCATTAGAAACACATTGAGAATAAGATAAATTGCTAAACCAAATAAATAGAAAAAATAGAGTAATAGTTTTCATGCTTATAATTAAATTTAAAAGCACAAGATATACAGGAAGCAGTATGTTTACTAAATATTAATAGGGACAGCAATAGGGACAATTCATTCTTAAAACCTGTAAACTAGAGCTTCTAAGCTCTCAGAGATACCTACAGACAGTTTTTTTCGTAATCTTGTTCGTGATTTCTGAACACTTTCTTTTGAGATTCCTAAAACAGAAGCTATTGAAATTGTATTCAATTTAATTCTGATTAATAAAAATAATCTTAATTCACCTTTACTTAGTTCAGGATAAATTTTATTGATTCTCAATATTAACTCTGGTTCAATTTGATCTATGTAATTTTTAAATTTTAACCAATCATCTTCTGTTAATATTTTTTTGGGTAAAACTTTAGAATTTTCACCCTCTTCCTTTCTTAATTTTAAGATTAAATCATTCTTCTCAATTATAGAATTGATATAGGTATCTAGTTCCTTTTTTTGATGACGTAAATTGTTTTTTGAATTATTTAATTCTGCCTCAACAACTTGATTTTTAGCTTTTATCAATTCTCTTTCGTTTATAAGGTGTTTTCTACTCAGTACAAACAAAATAATCAATACTAAAATCACCCCAAAAATAATTACGTTGAATATTGTCTCCCTTTGACGTTTATAATTTTTCAAAGACTCATTTAACTCAATATTTTCATTAAGTGTCAAAATTTGTTTTTTTTGTAACTTTAAATAATAACGATTCACTTTTGTTAAGGACTCTTTGATTTTCTTGTGTTCATTTTTTAATAAATGTCTGTACTTTTCAAAATAAGTGTTGTATTCAACCCAATTATCCGTATATGAATAATACCTACTTTTAGTTAGATTAAGCTTAATTGGCTTATAACCGGACTCTTCTAATAACACCATCTTATTAAACGCCAGTTCGGGTTCATCATTTTGTAAAAAATAATTAAAGAGATTATGTTGAATTGTCTGAACGATATTAGATGATTTTGACAAGTTTAGAGAAAACAATTCTCCCTTATCTAAAAAATACTTTGCCGAGTCCATCATTCCTTGCGAAAGATAAGAACTTCCTAAACCTCCATAAATCAAAGAAATTTGAACAGAGTCGTTCATATTATTATTGTCATAAAATTGAATACCTTCCATATAAACTCGTGTAGCCATTGATTCGTTTGAATCCAACTGATAGCAATATCCAATATTATTAAATGCATGTAATGTTAAACCAAAATATTTATTTTTCCGTGCAGCTTTCAAATTCTGTTTAAAAAACTCTACGGCTATTTCATATTTTTCTGCTTTAATTAAAGTTAATGCGTGATTTTCGAACACATAATACCAGTCAAAGTCGTCAATTCCTTCTGGTGAATATGTATATTTTAACGCTTTATTATTAAACTCCAACGAGAGATCAATCGCATTAATATTACTTAATGAAATAGCGAGATAATTATTTATTAAATGTTGCCATTTTGGTGTTAAATCATTTTCATAATTAATTAAAATTGTTAAATAGGACTCTATAGCTTTAAAATGTTTTTCATTTAATTCAAACTGCTTTCCTAATAGAATTTGATTCGTAATTTCAAAGTACAATTTATCACATTTATCTCCTTTAATTTTAAGTTCTTTAAAATAATAATCAACTGAATCTAATTCATAATACAAAGCCGATTTAGTCAAATCAAAAACTTTCATTAAAGCGCTATCTTCACTAGTGTGAGGAATTAATGGATAACGATCATTATCGATTGCTAATCCCAAATTGGAACTAAATATAATTATAAAATAAAAAAATTTCATTGCCATAAATGTAATAACTTATAGTCAATGATTTGTCTTAATTTACTACAAATGGTATTAACTTAGTACTAAAAATGCCAGTAATCAAATGATTACTGGCATTTTATTTTCAATTTTATATGTGTTCTAAACCAAATAAACAATTAAGTTATCATCAGTTTTAGTTACTTTCACTAAGCTTTGTTTAGTTAAGCCTTTAATACCTTTATCCCAACCTTTACCACTTAAACCAGCTTGTGTTTTAAGCTCTACTAAGGGCATTGAAGTTTCTTTTGATATAATATCAAAGATTACTTTTTCATTATCGTTTAATTCAATAAAGTACTACATTTAACCTTCTAAAATTACAATTCTTTCACTTTTAAGTAAACTGTATCTGAGGTCATTCCAGTAAAAATACCCAACCCGTTTACAATGTTAGTTAATGGTTCAGAAAGACTTAAGGAGCTTTGACTCACGTTTTCATATAAATCAACATATTCTTTATTGACTTTATATAAAATGACTCTATAATCACCAAAGAAAACCAAATGGCTTCTTGTGTTTAAGTCATAAGAATTGTCAAATATTGGATCAGTAGACACTTTTCTAAATTGGGTAAAATTATTCGAATCTAAATTTTCGCTAATAGGATCATAAGTTGATTCTAGATATTCAACAACCATTAGATGATAACAATTATCTGAATTACCCCAACTAACTGTCATAGGGTCTTGAGGTGTACTTCCTGGTCCCATAGCACTAGAGTTCACGTATAGTATATCAGTATTCAAACCCAGACCAATTGGTTCTGAAGGAATTTTAGTAGATGACATAACCTTCTTTCCTTTATAATTAAAGGATAAATTATACATCCCTTCAGGAATAGCTATCAAATTAGGATCAGAACTTTCATATAGTCCAGGTTCCATAATTATTGGGTCTAATAAATAATCTATCCCATTATAATTAATATAAACTTCAGCAGTGTCAATAATTAGAGATTCTGAAAACTCATCAACAGTAAAAGGAAGCATTTTTGTTAATTTAACTGAGACTGTTTTACCTGGCTCTAAAAAAGCTTCAACAACAGGAATGTCGTAGTCAACATCAGAACTTACTATTTCTTTTGTACATGCACTTACTAATAATAATGCTGTATAAATAATTGGACTTATGATTTTTTTCATCTTATCTAAGTTTCATTGATAACGTTAAACTCGGTGTAATACCAAGTAACTTTACATCTGTTTCTATTAACTCTCCATTTTCTACTTCAAATTGCTTATACCAAGTATTTTCTCTATTGTAGACATTGAATATTGAAATTCCTAAACTTCCTTTTCCTGTATCCCCCATATTAAAATCAAGTGTAGCTGACACATCCAATCGGTGATAATCTGGATAACGTGCGTTATTTTTATCTCCAATATTTAAAAAATCTTCAGTACCACCATCCAATAAAGTAACTGAATACCCTCCTAAAGGTTCTGTATATGATTTCCCTGTTCCGTAGATCCATGTTGCAGCAAATGTCCACTTTTTATGTTTATACATATTAACAATTTTGAATTCATTAGTGACATCATGATTAGCAAAAAATGAATTTTCTCCATAGACTGGGAAATTATACAACACTTCACCTAATGTATATCCTAACCAACCGGTGTATTTACCATACTTTTTTTGTAATAAAAATTCAACACCTTTAGCTGTTCCTGTACCCTCATAAAAAAACTCATTAAAATCAACATTATTAAAAGAAGGTGCAAATTGTAATGAATATTCGGATAAGCCTTTTAAATCTTTATAATAAGCTTCTACATCAAAAAGAAAACCTTTAGTTTCAAAACTTCCTCCTGCAATAAAATGTTCTGCAAAACTAATCGGTACTGTATTATCATCAGCCAGCACCCAAAAATCTCTACTCCCACTAGATATATCATTTCTAATTATTCGATTAGCAAACTGATAATAATGTCCCCAAGCCCCTTTTAACTTAATTTTTTCTGACAAGCTATAATATAATGATGCCCTTGGTTCAAAATAGGTTTTTTTTGTAACATCATAATATGATGCTCGGACTCCTGGAACTAAAGACAACCTATTGAATAGTTTAATTCTATCTTGAACAAAAGTGGAATACACTGTTCCATTATTTTGTCTATCCTGAATTGCAATAGTATCGTTTAGCATATAGTTATAATCAATATTATAATTGGATGCTTGAACACCAAATTCAAGCTGATTAGATTTTCCCAATTTTAATTCATTGTTTATTTTAAATGTATAATCCTTTAGATTATTATCTTCAAATGATCCTCTATTTATTTCGAATGTTTCACCATCTAGATTAGTGATAACTCTAGAATTACTTAAGTCTCTCTCGCTAAAATAATTTGACATTGAAAGTAATGTATTGGTGTAGAATATATCACTCCATTTTCTAGACCAAGTTGTACTCATTCCTAAACTACCCCATTTTGTTGCATCATTAATTCCACCTGATATCGCTGTTCCATTTCTAGTCCTATTAATTACACTAGAGTTATCCAAATCATCTTGTCCATTAAAGAAACTATAAGAAATAATATCCTTTTTTGTAGGTTTATATGTTAACTTGGCATTTAAATCATAAAAATAAGAAGATGGTGTAGACGATTCAACTGTTCGATTACCTTTAGGATTTGAGGAAGGAGCAACCTCTGCTGCTTCATTATTCTCATTAAAACTTTCAAAAATACTATTGTAAATAGGACTTTTCCAAGAACGTCTTCCAGCTATAAGTAGTGTTCCTTTATCTTTAATAGGAATTTCGGTAAACACATTACCACTTAACAAGCCAATATCGGCACCTAAATTAAACTTATTTTCATTCCCATCTTTACCAATAATTTCCATTACACTTGATATTCTTCCACCAAATTCAGCAGGAAATCCTCCTTTGTGTAATTGTACATCTTTTACAGCATTAGAATTAAAAGCACTAAACATTCCAAAAAGGTGATCCGTATGATACACTGTAAATCCATCATATAATACTAAATTTTGATCTGGTGTACCTCCTCTAACAAACAAACCTGAAGACGATTCATTACTTCCACTAACACCTGGTAAAAGTTGAAAAGAACGAAATATATCCTTTTCTCCTATATTGGGAAGTTTAGCTATTTCATTAGGTGACATCTTAATTAAACTAACACGATCTGTCCCTTCCATTAAACCTTCTCTTTTACCAGTTACAACAACTTCATTCAAAGATATATGAACAGGTTTTAGGAATATTGTAATATTAGATATTTCCATTTGAGGGTGTAAAAAGAAAATACTAGATTCATATCCAATGTATGAAATCATTAAGATTGAAGTATCCGAAGGGACGTCAAATAAAGTAAAATAGCCATCCATATTACTTTGGGTGCCACTGACTACTCCTTTAACTGCTATTGAAGCAAATGGTAAGGATTCGCCACTATTTACATCTTTAATTATTCCTGAAATTTTTATATTTGTTTTTTCAGCTGGACCAATGTATTTTCTATTTGACAACTCTTGATATGTTAAAGACATAACCGTTTTCTCTAAATGAACAGTCTGATTTTCATCTATATAAAATGATAGTGACGGTATTTTTTCACAAATAATATTAAACGCTCTTTCCACCGAAATGTTATAAAACAGCCCATTATCATCAAAGCGGTATTTTACTGTTAAAGTAGAGTCGTATTGAATTTTGATTCCATATTTCGTTTGAAAATCATTCAATACCTTATTTAAAGGAGTCCCCCAATAGTATTCATCAATTATTATTTCTGATGTCGTTTGTGAATAGGATTTATTAGACAAACCTATACATAAAAGAGTCAATGAAATAACTATTTTTAATGTTGTGTTTTTCATAAATATATGATTTGATTATGGATCAAAAGTCAATATTTATAAGTTTATTAAAAAATAATTTCAACCAAGGCTTAAAATTATTCAACCAAAGTTAAAATGAACATTTTTACAAAAAAAAAGCATATTTGAACATGGATAATTTAACCAATATTAGGACTAAGAATACTAATCTATGCTAAGATAATTCTTAGCTTGCTGAATGAAAGAGTTATCACATAATTCATTGATTGATTTTTTTTCTCCTTTGGTTGAAAAAAATAAATTACTAGAAAAAGAGTCTGTAACTTTGGTTTATAAACAATTCAAAAATGGGAGTTAATATAAAAACAATACACATTACAGGATGGATTTGCTATTTGGCCATACTTCTTGTTTCTTACACCAGTATCTCAAATGTAAATTTTGCAATTTATCAGTCTGGGCAAACTATAATATTACATTCATTCTTGTTTTATATTAATTTTCTAATTCTAATGCCAAAATTGATGGAAAAGAATAAATATGTATTTTATTTTTTATCTCTCATATTATTGTTATTAGTCATCATTTCCCTATTTTATCTATTCAATATACATATTAAACCTTTTGGAGAGTTGATGCCATCTGGAAGAGGCTTACGTCCGGGAAGCAAAACAGAATTAATGAGTTATTCAAAAAGACTCATAGGTGATAATCCAATTAAAATATTTGTCCGCATCTTTGTTCGTTATATTCCTTCAGCAATAGCAGTTATATTACTTAGTATAGTTTTCCGACTATTTTCTCAAAAAATAGCGAAAGAAAAGCAAGAAATAGTGATTCAGAATGAGCAATTACTTTCAGAGATGAAATTCCTAAAATCACAAGTAAATCCTCACTTTTTATTTAACGCTTTAAATAACATTTATACCTTAGTACACCTTAAGCATAAACATGCACCAACCATGTTAATGAAACTGTCTGACATGCTCCGTTATATGCTTTATGAATGTAATGACGAATGGGTGAATTTAGAAAAAGAAATAGCATATATTAACAACTATATTGAATTACAACAACTTAAAACTGAGAAATCTCAAAACATTCGTGTAAATTTTAATGAAATACAAAATACAACATTAATTCCACCACTTTTACTAATTCCTTTTATTGAGAATAGTTTTAAACACAGTAGAATTGAAGATACAAATTTTGGGTGGGTATCTATTAATCTTAATGTGAACGAAAACCATATTCAATTTCAAATTTCAAATAGTAAACCTACCACAAGTACTATTAAAGATGAAACGGGAGGGATTGGTCTTGAAAATGTAAAGAGACGATTAGAGCTACTTTATCCGAACAAATATGAGTTAATTATAGAAGATACCGATCAAGAGTTTATCGTATCACTTAACCTTGAAAATAAATGAAAATAAAATGTATTATTATTGATGATGAGCATTTAGCTCGTGAGCTTTTAGTCGATTATATTTCGAAACTTCCACAGTTAGAATTAGTAGCAAAATGTTACGGTGTTCCTCAAGCTATGGAAGTATTACAAAACGAATCTATTGACCTCATATTCCTAGATGTACAGATGCCAGATATTTCAGGTATCGATTTTTTAAAATCATTAACTATTAAACCAATTGTTATTCTTACTACCGCCTATCCCGAATATGCCTTAGATGGTTATTCCTTGGATGTAATAGATTATTTACTTAAACCTATTTCGTTTGAAAGGTTTGTTCAATCTGTAAATAAAGCTTCTGATCAATTCAATTTTATCTCAAGACGTGATAATAATTTAGAAAGGGACTATATCACGATAAGATCAGAACACAAAATTCATAAAGTTAATTATAACAACATATTATACATTGAAGGTGCAAAAGAGTATGTTATATTCTATTTAAAAGAAGGGGGTCGAATTATTACTTTAGAAGCTTTAAAAAGATTGGAAGATTTACTTCCAAATAACTTTATGCGCATACATAAGTCACATATTATTAATAAAGATGAAGTAAGATCTCTTTACGGAAATATGGTTGAAATTGGAAGTAAAAAAATACTTATAGGAAAAACATATAAAGAACTAGTTTTAAATAAGATATTTAAGTAAGTTTCGAATTGATAAAATTAAAAAAAGCCATACAAAATAAATTCGTATGGCTTTAAAGTTGATATTTTAAATCAAGTATCTATGGTTTTAAAAGTTTTTATTATACCAAATCAACAATTAAGTTATCATCAGTTTTAGTCACTTTTACTAAACTTTGCTTAGTTAATCCTTTTATACCTTTATCCCAACCTTTACCACTTAAACCAGCTTGTGTTTTAAGCTCTCCTAAGGGCATTGAACTTTCTTTTGATATAATATCAAAGATTACTTTTTCATTATCGTTTAATTCAATTTTTTTCTCTTTCTTCTCTGGTTTCATTTGAGGAAAGAATAGTACTTCTTGTATCGATTGATTATTCGTTAAATACATAATCAATCTATCCATACCAATACCTAAACCAGATGTTGGTGGCATACCATATTCAAGCGCTCTTAAAAAATCATGATCAATAAATTCAGTTGCTTCATCATCACCTTTTGCAGCTAATTTTAATTGCTCTTCAAAACGTTCACGTTGATCAATTGGATCATTTAATTCAGAATACGCATTTGCTACCTCTTTTCCACAAATCATTAATTCAAAACGTTCCGTCAATTCTGGATTTTCTCTGTGCACTTTACACAACGGGCTCATTTCTTTCGGATAGTCAGTAATGAACGTTGGTTGAATGTAATTTCCTTCACATTTTTCACCAAACATTTCATCAATTAATTTTCCTTTACCCATAGTATCATCCACATCAATACCCATTCCTTTAGCGGCATCAAATAATTCTTGTTCAGATTTACCATCAATGTCAAAACCAGTAAAATCAATTATAGCTTGACGCATTGTTACACGTTTGTATGGCGCCTTGAAGCTAACTTCATGTTCACCAAACGTAGCATCTGATGTTCCATTAACCGCCATTGCACAATGTTCTAAAAGATTTTCAGTGAATTCCATCATCCAATTGTAATCTTTGTATGACACATAAATTTCCATAGCAGTAAACTCTGGATTATGCGTTCTATCCATTCCTTCATTTCTGAAGTTTTTAGAAAACTCATATACACCATCAAATCCACCAACAATTAATCTTTTTAAATATAATTCATTAGCAATTCTCATATATAATGGAATATCTAATGCATTATGATGCGTCATAAATGGTTTAGCTGCTGCTCCACCTGCTATTGGCTGTAAAATAGGGGTTTCTACCTCAAAATATCCAGCATCATCAAAAAATTGACGCATGGCTTTAAATAATTTTGTACGCTTAACAAATACTTCTTTTACGTTTGGATTTACTACCAAATCAACATAACGTTGACGGTATCTTAATTCTGGATCGGTAAACGCATCATGCACATTACCATCATCATCAGTTTTTGGTTGAGGCAATGGTTTTAAAGATTTACTTAACACAGTAAACTCCTTTACTCTTACAGATATTTCACCAACTTGAGTCTTAAATAATTCACCCTCTATACCAATAAAATCACCTAAATCCAATAATTTTTTATACACTTCATTATACATGGTTTTATCCTCACCTGTACAAATTTCATCACGGTTAAAATAAACTTGAATACGTCCTACACTATCTTGTAATTCCGCAAAAGACGCTTTTCCTTGAATTCTACGTGCCATTAAACGACCTGCAATAACCACCTTTTTACCTTCTTCAAAATTCTGTTTTATTTCTGATGATAAGGTATCAACTGGAAATAATTTTGCAGGATAAGGCTCTATACCCAAATCTCTTAATTTTGTCAAAGCTTCTCTTCTTTGAATTTCTTGCTCTGAAAGGTCGTTAAAACTCATAGTAAATTTAATTTTGTTCAAAGATAAAAGCAATTTTATAATTACGTTGAATTGTGTTATAAATTTAACTGAATTAAGTACAAAAACATGACATATACGAGTAATCGAAATCAAATATATTCAAACTAATATTGTAAATTCTAAAACCTAAATAAATTAATTTGAATAAAAATCGACATAAACTAAAAGGAATACACAAAAGATCTCTGTTTTAAAGGAAAAACATTTATCTTTGAAACCTTTGCATAAATTACTAACTATGAATAAAATTACTGCCAACTTCACAAATCAACTTAGGGACGCTATACAAATTGGAGCAAACACTTCGTTTAACATACCTAACAAAGAAATTACTTCTGTATTAATTTGTGGTTTAGGTGGGTCCGGAATTGGTGGTAAAATAGTTGATTTATTATTAAAAGCAGATATTAAAATACCAGTAGTTGTAACTAATGACTACTCTATTCCTAATTTTGTTGGTGAAAATACATTAGTAATTGCGTCAAGTTACTCAGGTAATACTGAAGAAACATTGGCAGCTGTAATTGAAGGAAATAAAAGGAATTCAGAGGTGGTAGCTATTACTTCAGGAGGGAAATTACTAGACTTAGTTAAAGCAAACAATTGGAATTCATTAGTCGTACCAGGAGGGGAACAACCAAGAGGAATGCTAGCTTATTCATTAGTACAATTACTTTACATTTTCGAAAAATATAGTTTAGTTGGTTCAATTTACACACCTTTATTAAATGAAGTTGTTGAATTAGTAGATTCTAATGAAAATGAGATTCAAACAGAAGCTAAAGATTTAGCAACTAAGATTCACAACAAACAAGTTGTGATATATGCTGAACAAAGTTTAGAAGGAGTTGCTGTTAGATTTAGACAACAAATAAACGAAAATGCCAAAGAACTATGTTGGCATCACGTATTACCTGAAATGAATCATAACGAATTAGTTGGATGGGCAGGTGGAACTAAAAACCAAGCGATAATTAAACTTAATTCATCATTAGATTTTTATAGAACTAAGAAGAGATGGGAACTTTGTAAAGAAGAAATGTCAAAATATACAAACTCTATTTATGAAATTAATGCTAAAGGTTCAGCAAAATTAGTTCAAGTGCTTTACTTAATACATTTAACAGATTGGGTAAGTGTTTTCCTAGCTGACTTAAAGAATGTGGACAGTGTAGAAGTGGATGTAATAATGAATTTAAAGGCTGCACTAAGTAAATTAAAATAATTTACTTGTCATTAATCTATCATCAATAAAATACACCGCTATTTAATCCCAAATTAAAGTAAATACTTGCTGGTCTAACTTCTTGACCATCTTTGAATGTATATTGTCCTCCATTTTTATCTAACATTGGAAAGTGTTTTTGAGGTCTTTTAATCAATTTTCTATTAATGTAATACTGATCGTGTATTAACTTATTTTGAACGGCGTGACGTACCTTTTCACTATCCACTCCAATATTTAGCCTTGCTATTTGATTGTAAGGTAGGTATTGCTCAATTTGTAATGACAATAAACCCGCCATAGCGTGACCATAAATTGCTTTTTCATTTTTCTTATAACCAAACCTTGAAGGATAACACCCGTCATTAACTACCTCACAACCAATATAATCACCAGTCCACAAGGTAAGGTTCACACCTGCTTTAGTATCTAAATATCTATATTGTAAAAGTAGGGCAGCCGTTCTAAATCTGTCTCTCCAACCTTTACCAAAGCCAAATAAATCATTATGGGTTGCAAATGTAAAATTCTCAATATTCGCACTTAAAATTCCTCCACCCTGAGTGGTATTAATTTTATCGATATATAAGAGGTAAGAGTAACCAGCAGAGAAAAAATAATCTGTATTATTATCTGTTAAACTAACAAAATGATTCAATGAGCTATCTCGCTTTCCAAAACCAAAATTTCCACCAATTCCAAATTGAAATTCAGGTGTTTTTAATCCAGTCCCAATTGATTTAAAATTATAATATAAATTGGTTGATGTGTTTATCTGAGCAAATCCATGGGTATAAAAAGCAGAACCACGTAAGCCAATACGTTGTATTTTATTACCAATAGAAAAACTTAAACCAGCTGACCAACCGAATGTTGGTTTTTGACAATACGTAGTAACTGATAATAATGAAGCTAAAACAATAAGAAATGTAAATTTCATTTTTAGGAATATAATTCAATTAAGGTTTACAAATATACACAAACAATAGTTTCAATAATTATACCAAATTAAATTGATAGAAAATCATAAACAACTAAGGCAAATCATCAAAATAAAACAAAAAAACGTAAAAATCCTCCTAAAACACAGTGGTAGTAGGAGGATCCGATAAAATAAAGCTTAACAACTTTAGTGAAAATAACGTTCGTTCTAATTGAACATCTCCAAAATTTAATACAATTACATGCGCAAAACTCAAACTACGCTTAAAACGCTTTAAAATGGTAAATTACTTCTTCTTACGTAGAATATAAGTCTGTGAAGAGTATTCTTTTGAATTCGCTTTTAAATTTGACTTTAATCCATTTATAAAAGCAGATATAATATTTCCACCTTTATATTTTTCACTTAACATAGAAACATAAAAACTATCAAATTTCATTGGAAGCGTTTCTACAACTTCCATATTAAATTTACTAAATAAAGTATCAATATCATTTGGCGTAAAATGATATAAATGAATTGGTAGATCATAAGCTGCCCAATATTCTTTATAATGTTTAGCATCATAAGAATTCATGTTAGGAACTGCAACAATCATGACACCATCATCTTTTAATATTTTTTCAATTTGATTTAAGTCTTTTTGTAAGTCATAAACATGCTCTAATACATGCCACATGGTAATTACATCCATACTTTTTTCAGTAATAGAATATAAATTTTCTAATGGTCGAATATTTACATTATGTGTATCCACAGCTAATTTCCTAGCGTCTTCATCAGGCTCTAAACCAACAGAGTTAAATCCTGATAGGGTAGTGGCGTTTATAAAATGTCCTGTACCTGCACCAATATCTAAATGATTTTTACCATTACTATGTTTAGTAATTAACTTAACCTTTTGCTTTAAGGTATAATTTCTAACGCGCTGATAAATTTTATTTATTAACCCTTTATTTGTAGAACTATGAGACACATAGCTTTCAGATTTATAATACTCACCAATTTCTTCAACTACAGGAATTGGATTTGTAAAGTGAAAGTTACACTCTTTACACTCAACAATAGTAAATGTATCTTGACTAACCGTATAATCGACACAGTCAATAAACTTAGTAAACTTAGTTTTATTACAAACTGGACAATTCGTTATTGTTTTATAATTTTTCATTTATCTTCCTAAAAAAACTAATAATACAGACACATCTGAAGGAGACACTCCACTTATTCTACTAGCCTGTCCAATTGTGACAGGTTGAATTTTTGTTAATTTTTCAACTGCTTCTGATGACAAAGAAGAAAAACTAGCATAATCAATACTAGGTGGAATTTTAACATTCTCCAAACGTATCATTTTGTTTGCTATATCTTGCTCTCTCGAGATATAGCCTTCATACTTAATTTGAACTTCTGCCTGATTTAAAGCATCTGCATTATTTTCTTTATACTTTTCTAATCTATATTTAACCAACACTGATCTTTCCGTAATATCTTTTAAAGACACATGTGGACGACTCAACATGGTAAATGCTTTTTGTTTTTGTTTAATTGCAGATGAATTAATTGACTCTAAAAACTCGTTCATTTCTTCTGGAGCTACAGACGTGCTTTTTAATGTTTTCTTTATTTCATCAGTAAACTTTATTTTTTCATTTACTTTATCTAATCTATCTTTATCAGCCAATCCAATATCAAATCCTTTTTGTGTCAATCTTAAATCTGCATTATCTTGACGCAATAAAATTCTAAATTCAGCTCTTGATGTAAACATTCTATAAGGCTCTTTAGTTCCTTTAGTAATTAAATCATCAATCAACACACCAATATAAGCATCACTTCTTTTCAAAATAACCGCTTCTTCCTCTTTCAATTGTTTATGTGCATTTATCCCCGCCATTAAACCTTGAGCAGCTGCCTCTTCATATCCAGTTGTACCATTAATTTGTCCAGCAAAATATAAATTATCAACCAATTTAGTTTCTAATGTGTGTTTAAGTTGAGTAGGAGGGAAGTAATCATATTCTATAGCATAACCAGGCCTAAACATTTTAGCATTTTCAAAACCAGGAATAGAACGCATTGCTTTCATCTGAACCTCTTCAGGTAAAGATGTGCTAAACCCATTAACATATATTTCAACAGTGTTCCATCCTTCCGGCTCAACAAAAATCTGATGTCTATCACGTTCAGCAAATCGTGTCACCTTATCTTCAATAGAAGGACAATATCTTGGTCCTGCAGATTTAATTGCACCATTAAACATTGGCGATCTATCAAATCCTTCTTTTAATAGCTCGTGTGTTTCTAAATTTGTATAAGTAATAAAACAAGGTCGCTGATTAGTTAACACTTTAGATTTATTAGAGAACGAAAATTTAGATGGAAAAACATCTCCACCTTGTTCTTCCATTTTAGAATAATCTAACGAACGACCATCTACTCTTGGAGGTGTACCTGTTTTCATTCTACCTGCTTCAAAACCTAACTCAACTAAATTTTCAGTTAAACCATAAGAAGCAGATTCAGCGGAACGCCCTCCAGAAAATTGTTTTTCTCCTAAATGAATAAGCCCATTTAAAAATGTACCATTAGTTAAAATTACAGCTTTCGCTCTAATTTCTTGTCCCATACCTGTTTTTACACCAACTACCTTTCCTCCTTCCACGATTAAACCATTAACCATATCTTGCCAGAAATCTAATTTAGGTGTACTTTCCAATTTTAACCTCCACGTTTCCGCGAACAACATTCTATCATTCTGTGTTCTTGGCGACCACATAGCAGGCCCCTTGGAAAGGTTAAGCATTCTAAACTGAATAGCACTTTTATCAGCCACTATTCCAGAACCACCACCTAAAGCGTCAATCTCTCTTACAATCTGTCCTTTTGCTACACCACCCATTGCTGGATTACATGACATTTGAGCAATTGTATTTAAATTCATTGTTATCAATAGGGTAGAAGACCCCATTTTAGCAGCAGAATGAGCAGCCTCACAACCAGCATGCCCTCCTCCAACTACAATTATATCGTAAGCTTGTAACATTTTTTTATTTGTTTTGTTTCACGTGAAACATTAACACATCATTATAACCTCATTATTTTGTTTCACGTGAAACATCTTCACGCCAACTCAACGCAACATCTTCTTGCTTGGTCATTTCTTTCTGATCAACATCTGTTTTATCATTGAAACCAATTAAATGAAGCACACCATGAATAACAACTCTTTCAAGTTCGTCATTAACAGAACCGTTAGAAAACTCCATTGCATTCGACTTAATAGTATCATAACTAATGAACACATCACCACTAATTGTTTCATCTACATTATAATTAAATGTAATAATATCAGTATAGTAATCATGGTTAAGATGCTCTTTATTAATATCCAAAATATAGTCATCAGAACAAAAGATATAATTCAATTCTCCAATAGACTTATTATGACATTTAGTTACTTTCATTATCCATAAACGAAAAAATTCCGGATTAAAATCCGGAATAACTATGTCCTCAAAGTGAAATTCAATGTTATTCATTAACAACAAAGGTAATACATACTTTTCTTCCTCCATCAAAAAACTCAACTTTATCTGATAGACTCTTCATAAGAAATATTCCTCTACCATTTGGTTTTTCTAAATTTTCTGGAGCAAGAGGGTCGGGTAGTGTAGTAAAATCAAAACCTCCACCTTCATCAATAATTGTAAAAACAACTTCTTTTGAAGACGAATCTACAGAAATAATAACAGTTTTTACAGGGTTGTTTTGATTACCATGCACAATTGCATTAGTCACAGCTTCAGTTACCGCAATTAATATATTACCATAATTATCCTCATTCAATTTTAAATCTTCACATACTACATCTATCAACTTTTCAACTTCCGATATGTTTGAGATGTCCGATTTAACTTCTAATTTATGCATTCACTAATTATTTACAGAATTAAAATACTCATTAATCAAGTTTTTATAATAAACTCTAAGACCTACAGGGACCGATTTTATCAATTCAATTTCTGCATTCTTCCTTTTGGTATACTCTATAAAATCAATATGGTTACTATTATTGTCGTTTTTTCCTGAATTACTTTCACGTTTTTCAGAAAATCCTCTTTCCTGCATAGCTTTTTCACTTTCTAATAATCTAGTCATTATTTCCTGTTGACGCTTGAACGTATTTCCATCAACGTTTTGATTTAATAAATCATTCTCCATTTTTTCAATATCTTTAATCAAGTCATTTAAAATGTTTCCATTCCCGCTACCATCCTTATTCATTTCCTGACGCATTCTTTGTAAAGCTTTTCTCATTTCTCCTTGTTCATAAGCCATTTTAGCAATTTCTTTACTAGACAACCCTGGTAAACCAGAACCGCCACCTTTTTTACCACCCGGTTTACTACCGCCCTCACCATCCTTACCAGCCTTTTTACCGTCTTTTCCACCAGGATTAGAACCGCCCTTCATTTTAGCTATTTGTTTCTTCATTGCTTTTTTCATAGCGTCCATATCCATAGGTTTAGGCTTCCCAGATCCTGAACCACTTCCACCGGGTTTACTACATGACCCCTTTCCTTGCATTTTACTTTTAGCTTGATTTTGCATAGCATCTAAAACTTCAGAAAGCATTAACGCCAAATTATTATAAGCCGTAACCGAATATTGTTGATGTTGTAATAATTTAGACGTTTTTCTCTCTTCAGAAAAAACCAACGATTTACTCAGGTTATAATTTAACTCAGATAATTCATCATTAATAAAACTTGATAACTGAGAAACTCTTTTACTTAACGCTATTAAACTATCTTTAACAATTTGAGTTGCTTGCTCAATTTTTAATTGGGTACGATTTAATTCCAAATAATACGGGTTATTGGATTTAGTTTCTGAATAATTAGTCATCAACGCTTCTTGCTGATGAGATAAATTTACAATATTTTCTAGTAAAAAACGCATAGCGTCCATATCTTCCTCTTGCTGCTCAGCCTGTTCTTTCGATTTCATAGCAGCCACATCATCTGCCATTTGCTTCATTAAGTCAGCTGCTTTTTCTTGCGCTTCACTAGATTTTTTTGATTTACCATTTTCCAAACTTTCTTTAGAGTCTTGTGTCTCTTTTTCTATACCCTCTTCCAATTCTTTACTAAAATCTAAATCACGTGGTTTTTCCAGTTCAGTATTCTTATCTTTAGTTTCATTTATATCCTTTTGAATTTCATCAAACTTCTTATTTATATCTTCTTGCTTTTTAGCCAGTTCTTCTTTCGCCAATTCTTTGTTATCTGTTTTATTTTTTAAGTCTTCCTGTTCCTTTGCTAATTCCTTCAACTGTTCTTCAATACTTTCAAGTTTTTTGTCAATCTCCATATTTTTAAATAACTCCAAAGTTCTATCCAACTCCTCTTCTAAGGTCTCTGTTTTCTTTTCAATATCTTCTAACTTCTCAATAAGATCATTTTTATTCATTTCGTCCATAAGCTTTTGCAATTCCTCCATCAAAGCTTTCATTTCATCATCCATTAATTCATCCATTAACTTTTGAAGTTTCTCTTGCTTTTGATTAATTTCCTCTGAATTTTCTAAAAATTCATCCTCTTGTTTTTTAGTGTCATTGAATTCATTATTTAATTTTTCAATTTGTTGTTGCAAACTTTCTTGTTGTTGCATCAAATTCTGTAAACTCTGCTTATCCTTCCAATAAGGAGTTTGTTTGTTTAGTAATTCATTTTTAATCTTCTTGACTATATCTTTTATATCTTTCGAATCAGACTTAGCCTTATCCATGTCATTTTTTATATTGTTTGTTTGCTCAGATAACATATTATCTAAACTGTCCAAAGTAGGTACTGAAAATGATTTACTAATAGAACTAGCCGATTTAAAATTATTAATATCATCATTATCTGTCACAGTAAATGAATATTCCAATTTATCGCCTGGGGATAAATTAAACTCAGAATAATTTAACTGATGATAAAAGAATTGTTTGGTTAAGGTCTTACTAATCTTAATTATCTTTCTTTGTTTAATTGCTTCTCCACCTTTTGTAATAGCAATATGAGCAACCAAAGAACTGAACCCATAATCATCTGTAATAGTTCCCTCAATAAAGTGCCTAAATGAATTTAAACTGTCTTGTGTATCAACAATAGAAATAGTTGGATAAACATCCTTAATAATAGATATAGAGTGATTTAAAGTATCACCAATTTTGATATCCTTAGAACTTAATGATAACCCATAATTTATAGAATTATAAAACTGCTTACTAAAACTATAACCACCTAATGTATTAGTTGATAAAATTAAATTAGTATCCGGTAAAATAACATTCAATCCAGTTGTGTTAAAACCTTCAATATTCCATTTAATAATAGTGCCTTCTGGTACCGAAATGTCACCAATATTATTTACCGATTCGTCCTTTAAATTTGTATGTTTCGGATATAAAAAATCCAAAGACATTTTATGTATTGATGGCTTTTGTAAAACATGAATTGAAAATTCCTTTGAAGAAAACCCATTAGAATGACATGTAAAATTAATCGTCTCATCTAAATTAGTAAAATCATAAACAAAAATAATATTCGATTCCTTCTTCAAATTATAAGTTCCTAAGTTCGTCTGAATTTTAACCTCCGTTGGTATTTCTTCACCCGTCAACTTTACTTCCAATTTATAATTCTCACCTTGCTCACTTTCTAACGGACTAATAACATTAAATTCAAATGGAGCTTTCTCAATATAAGTCGTATTATAATTTACAATTCGTTCTGTACCATCTGATAAAATTGTAGGTTTTAACAATGCAATTAAACCTAATACAATAATAATAGGCAACAAAAATTTTAAATACTTTTTATTCTCTCCAAAATTAATTCCTGTTGTGAATGGTACCGCCGAAAGAGTAGAAGCCTTTTGTTCAATACTGGCATTTAATAAAGAAATATTTATATCATTCCCATTTAATTGATTGTTTAATTGCAATGTATTTTCAAGTTTATCAGAAATGTCAGGAAAGATAGATCCAATCATTACAGATGCTTCATTCAATGATAAACGTTTAGAAATTTTATTCAATTTGAATAGAGGAATGAAAATATAATTAAAAAGTACAACTAAGTTAACTCCAATAAAAGTATAGAACAAAGCCAAACGGATATTGTTTCCAAACCGTCCGAAATATTCTAAACCACTCACCATTAAAAAACTAAAGAGAAAAATAGATAGAAACAAAACGATTCCCTTAACCATTTGATTTTTGTAGTACTTTTTTATAAAAAGCTCAATTTGAGTAAGTAGATTATTAAATTTTGACATAGTTGGTGTAGCTTCAACCTACTAAGTTAGATAAATACAATCGGAAATTCTATAATTAGTTGTTAAATAACAATAATGCAACAATTTTTTAAAGACTATTCACATCTTTTTAAGAGATTCAGTAAATTAAGCTACTTTTGTACTCACAAATAAATTATATATGTCATTTAAAAAAATACCAGAGGCGTTGTCTGAAAATTTAGAGCGAAATGAAATCATGGAGCCCAATGAATTTCAAACTAAGATATTGTCAAAAATAAAATCTGGTGCTAACTTATATGGTATTGGGCCAAAAGGGTGTGGTAAAACTATGGCATTAATGATTTCTGTTTTAACCAAACTTAAAAGTAAATCAGAAGGAGATAATCCAAGAGCTTTAATTTTTGTGAAGGATAAAGCAGCAGCTGAATCCTTACAAGCTGAATTTAAAAAACTAACTCGTTTTACGAGTGTAAGGGTTGTTTTGGCAATTGAGGAACATACATTAGCCAAACAAAAAGATGAAATTTATCTAGGGTCAGATATCGTAATTGCAACGCCAAAACGTTTAAGTAAACTCTATTTTCTAAATGGCATAAATTTGACACAATTACAGATGATGATTGTTGAGGACGCAGAATTCGTTATGAAAAACAACTTTCACACCACCATTGATAGAATGTCTGAGAGTTTACCTAAAACTCAATTCTTAGTATTTTGTAGAGAAAAAAACAGCAGATTTGATGATTTGTTCATGTCACGCGCTTTAACTGTTAAACTAGAAGAATAACCATATCAGTCTTGTAATCATGGAAGACCATATAAGAAAAATTATTCATGTGGACATGGATGCATTTTATGCCTCTGTAGAACAACTAGATAATCCAGAATTATATGGAAAACCAATTGCTGTAGGTGGTTCTGCTGAACGTGGAGTAGTTGCTGCTGCTAGCTATGAAGCTAGACAATTTGGCGTACGTTCAGCCATGAGTAGTGTTTTAGCCAAACGAAAATGTAAAGACCTAATTTTTGTAAAACCCCGTTTTGAACGCTATAAAGAAATTTCTAATCAAATTAGAGCTATTTTTTTAGACTATACAGATTTAGTAGAACCATTAAGTTTAGATGAGGCTTATTTAGATGTAACTGAAAACAAAAAGGGTTTTGAATTTGCTTCAAAAATAGCCGTTGAAATTAGACAACGTATATTAGATGAAGTAGGGATAACGGCATCTGCTGGAATCTCTATTAATAAATTTACAGCCAAAATTGCTACGGAAATAAATAAACCTAATGGACAAAAAACAATACATCCTACAGAAGTTATATCATTTTTAGAAACTTTACCTATTACCAAGTTCTTTGGTGTTGGTAAAGTCACTGCCGATAAATTTAAAAGTTGGGGTATTTACAATGGTTATGATCTAAAAAAACATTCAGCCTCTTTTCTAAAAACCAACTTTGGAAAATCAGGACAACACTTCTATGATATCGTTCGTGGTATTCAATATAGTCAAGTTAAACCAAACAGAATAAGAAAGTCAGTTGGTGCTGAACGAACTTTTGAAAAAAATATTACATCAGAGAGTTTCATGCTTGAAAAACTAAATGACATTGCTGACGAAATTGAAAGACGTTTAATTAAATCTAACTGTAAAGGAAAAACAATTACAGTTAAAATTAAACACAGTGATTTTAGCCAACAAACAAGAAGTAAAACCACCGATAAATTTGTTCAAAAAAAGGAAGAGTTTTTTCAAGTTATAGAGGATTTAATTTTCCAAGAAGAAACTAAAAAGTCAGTACGTTTACTTGGAATATCCATCAGTAATTTAAATACCAATATAGAAGAAGAAAGTTCAAAAGAAAAAATAGATGTTGAAGTTCAACTTGGGTTTGAGTTTTAATCAATCAGTTGAGCAACTATAATTGTATGCTTTTCAATATTTTTATCTTTTTTATAATCCACATTAAGTGTATTTAATATTTTAAATCCATTTGTAATTAATTCTGATTTGATACCTTCAATAGAGTGGTAGTAAAAATAAACTCTATCTCCTTTACTTCCTGTTTGAAATTTGGATTTAGAATAATCACCATCAACAAAACTAAGGTAGAATACACCTTTATTATTCAATATTTTTTTACAATCCAGCACCAGTTGACTTACGTCATTTTTAGATATGTAAGGAAGAATAAAGCCACAAATAATAGCATCAAAATGTTGTGATAACTCATTAATATTTCTAACATCCATTACATTGAATCGAGCTGATGGAATATTTTTTTTAGCCAATTCAACCATGTTTGGTGATATGTCAATTCCTAAATAGTTTAAACTTGGAAGTTTTGATATTATATATTTAGAGATATTTCCTGGCCCACAACCGATTTCTAAAACAGAGCTTGACTCACTGATTAGTAAATCACAAAATAATTTATAACTTTCATTATAGATATCTAAGTACATAAAAATATCTTCATATAAATTAGCTACTTTATTCCAATTCGCAAAAGTTTCCAAATATTTATCATTGCCTTTATTTAATATAGTATCAAAATATATAATTAGTGAAGTATTGCCTCAAGTACATCCAAGCTCTTCAAGTTTTTAAAATCATCTAATACCACTTTGTAATAATCTAAAATATTAGCCAAAATTAGATGTCTATTTTTAGATGGAATCATTAATGTTTGATCTGTTAATGTAGAATTAAATAATTCTAATAGATATGGAATATTCTCACCACTCATGTAATTTGGATGATTTGGCTGATTTTTTGACAGTTTTCCATTCAAATAATCAAAAAACTGTGGGTTTTCTTCAATAATTGGATAATATCCTAAATATTTAAGTAATTCTAGTAAAAACTTAATGGGTAAATTCGCTATGTTCGATTGGGCATCTAACACTTGTAATATATGCTTTACAAATTCAAATAATTCTACATTACTTTCCTCTTCTTTAACGGTTTTTAAAAGCACTTCATTTATAAAAAATACAACGGAAGACTTTATTGGATTGAATGGAATAGTTTTAAAAATTAAATCCAATTCAACAGCAGTAATTTTAGCCAAATCACTTTCCTTGCGCTGAAAATATGTAATATTTAAAACAGAAAGAGGGGATACTAATTGTCCTTTTTTCTTTGACCGTTTAGCCCCTTGATAAATAAAACTTTTTATTCCGTAATCTGCAGTTAATACTTTAACAATTAAACTAGTTTCCGAATAATCAACCTTTTGAAGTACTATACCAACAGTTGTGTTCATGTCTTATTTACCTAAATTAAATTCTCTTTTTAAATCATAAATATCCTTAATTAAATCTGAAACTTCATCTGGACTTGTACCATCATACATTCCTCTAATTTGTTTTTTTGGATCAATCAATACTAAATTTTCTGTATGAATAAAATCACTTTTAACATCTTCTTCATACTCTTCCTTACTTTCATAATCCGGATTATTTTCATCTGGAACAACTAAATATGATTGTCTAGCCATTTTGTAAAGACTTTCTTTTGAACCCGTTAAAAACCACCATTTACTAGGATTTACATCAAATAGAATTGAATAAGCCAATAAAGTGGAAACACTATCTCCTTCCGGCCATACAGTATGACTTAAAATGGTTAACCAATCATCTTGTAAAAATTCATTATGTATGCGTTTCACTTCCGTATTCATAATGGGACAAATAGAACCACAGGTTGTAAAAAAATAGTTTGCTACATAAATTTGACCTTCTAAATTGGATTGAGAAATTGAGTCTCCATATTGATTTACAAAACTGAAATCAGAAACTACATGACCTGTTCTAACTAGTTGTAAGGTATCATCCACTAAATCTTTGTTCACATCATAAGGATTGATAACCTTCAATACATTTTGACGTTTCTCTCTACCTTCCAACGTATTTTCATTGAATGTTTTATTCTTAATCATAAAACTTGCTATTAGAATTCCGGTAATAGCAATTGCAGCAAAAATTAATAATCTAAGTTTCATTTGTTCTGAATATTTTATACAAATGTAAGTATTTGGGGTTGGTTTAAAACATGACATGAGTTAAATCACTTAATTTAATCACCCACTACATAATTTAGAATAACAAAAGTCTGTTAAGAATTATAGGATGATTTAACATATACCATTAGATAAAATATCTACCTTTATTTTTTAAAATTAAAATCAATTAGAAATGAGCTATACAAATATTTTATTAGAACAAAATGGGGACATTTTGACGCTTACTATTAACCGACCTAAGCAATTAAATGCTTTAAATAAAGACACTATCAATGAGCTAAATTCAGCATTAGTAAAAGCTAATGACGATAATTCAATTGGTGTAGTTATTTTAACAGGATCTGGAGATAAAGCATTTGTAGCTGGAGCAGATATTAAAGAGTTTGCTTCTTTTGATGTTGAAAATGGAAAAAAATTAGCGGCTGAAGGTCAAACTAAATTATTTAATTTAATTGAAAATTTAACTAAACCTGTTATTGCTGCCATTAATGGTTTTGCATTAGGTGGTGGATTAGAATTATGTATGGCTTCTCATATTAGAGTTGCATCTGACAATGCCAGAATGGGTTTACCTGAAGTATCTTTAGGTGTAATACCAGGTTATGGTGGAACACAAAGATTAGCTCAATTGGTAGGTAGAGGAAAAGCTATGGAAATGGTTACCACTGCAGGAATGATAACAGCTGATGATGCTAAATCATGTGGTTTAGTAAATCATGTGACGACTCCTGAAGAGTTAACTTCTTTAGCCAATAAGATTGCTTCAAAAATAATTAAAAACTCACCTAACGCAATTTCTGCAGCAATGAGAGCCATTAATGCTAACTATATTGATGGTGTAAATGGTTATGATACTGAAATTGAAGAATTTGGTAAATGTTTTGGAACTCCAGAATTTGTGGAAGGAACAACAGCATTTATGGAAAAGAGAAAAGCATCTTTTAGAAAATAACAAAGTCTTAAGTAAAACGTATTTCGTACATTCTACTTAATACGTTTTACTATTTAGTAACAAATGTATGAGTACACTTAAAAAATTAGCAGGTCAAACAGCCGTGTATGGGTTGTCGTCTATTCTTGGACGACTGCTAAATTATTGTTTAGTACCATTACATACATATTTTTTTTTACCAGACCAATTTGGTATTATAAGTGAACTTTATGCTTATGTAGCTTTTTTTGTAGTACTATTAATGCTTGGTATGGAA